>ERZ827197.2217-NODE-2217-length-13357-cov-3.401293_pt1 | contig 13357 bp, 9 predicted proteins | sample MGYA00519867_ERZ827197 | MGnify/ENA primary metagenome ERZ827197 (study PRJEB31778, sample SAMEA3449278) | human gut metagenome | biome: human gut; feature: human-associated habitat; material: faeces | place: United Kingdom | collected 2010/2012 ...
TCGGTAATCCAGCCGTAGAAGGAGAAGATCGTCGTGATGTAACGCAGGTAGCCCGTCTTGCCGAACGTGCGGTCGAAACCGATCTCGACCGACGAACCGCCCTCGTATTTCGAGGTCTTCTCGGGGTCCTCGATACCATAGGGATAGGCCGGTTTGATCTCCTTGCCGTCGCCGTCGACCTGCCGCATGCGGATCCAGTCGCTTTCGGCAAAGGTGGCGTTCAAGGCGAGCGGAGACATGTTGACCGTGATGGGGAATTTCTTTTGAGGGCTTTTGTAGGTGATACCCAGCGAAATGTCGAGGTAACCCGGAGTCATAAACTTGCTCTTGAGGTGCTTCTTCTCCTGCTCGGAGCGCGATTTGTAACCGTTGACGAACTGGCTGCGGAATTGCAGAATTGAACCGTAAGTCCAGTTCTTCGCCATTTCGAACGCCGGGTTCACCCAGATGACGAACTCGTCCTGATTCTTGAACCATACGCCTTCGCTGTCCATGATCTTGTTGCCGCTCTCGTCGACCATCGGCTTGCCGTCCGGCCCCACGCGCTGCGTCTCGACCTTCATGCGGTTGTAACCCAGCTTGGCATTGAACTTGGTTTCGATGGAAAAGAGGTTCTTCTTGAAGATATGCCGCAGGTTGAAGGTCGCCACCAGCGCAATGGAGTTGTCACCGCCCGACACCGAGATCCAGGGATCGTTGTACGAAGTCAGCGTTCCCTGCAGGCCGCCGCCCAATTCGAGGTAGTTGCGCTCCTTGCGGATTGCGGCGCGCTCGGCCTTGTAGCGGGCGAGGCTGAAATAATCGGCATCGACGGACGTGGACTTCAGCCGGTCGCGGAACGTCACGTTCCGCCGTTCGGCATTGACTTCGTCGATTGAAATCTGGGCCGAGACCGGAACGGAGGCCCCGACGAGTGACGCCAGCGTGAGAATCAGGTAAAAATGTTTCATAACGAAGCGATTGTATTTGATTTTCAATCTACAAATTTATGAATTTATTTATAAAAACTTTAACTTTGTCTGAAAGTTAAACGGAAAGGACCAACTATGAAATATTTCGGAGCGCACGTAAGCGCTGCGGGCGGCGTGGAGAACGCTCCGGCCAACGCACACGCTATCGGAGCCGAGGGCTTCGCCCTTTTCACCAAGAACCAGCGGCAGTGGGTCGCCAAACCGCTCGCCGCGGGCGAGATCGACGCCTTCCGCGAGGCGTGCGAACGCTACGGCTACACGCCCGCACAGATTCTGCCCCACGACTCGTACCTGATCAACCTCGGACATCCCGAGAAGGAACCGCTCGAAAAATCGCGCGCGGCGTTCCTCGACGAGATGCAGCGGTGCGAACTGCTGGGCCTCGACCGGCTGAACTTCCATCCCGGCAGCCACCTGCAGAAGATCACCGAGCAGGAGTCGCTCGACCGGATCGCCGAGTCGATCAACATGGCGCTCGACCGCACGCACGGCGTGACGGCGGTGATCGAGAACACCGCGGGGCAGGGTTCGAACCTCGGATTCCGCTTCGAGCACCTCGCCTATCTGATCGAGCGCGTGGAGGACAAATCGCGGGTGGGCGTCTGCATCGACACCTGCCACGCCTTCGCGGCGGGGTACGACCTCCGGACGCGCGAGGCGTGCGACGCCACGTTCGCCGAACTGGAACGCGTCGTCGGATTCGGATACCTGAAAGGCATGCACCTGAACGATGCGATGAAGATTCTGGGCAGCCGCGTCGACCGCCACACGCCGCTGGGCGAGGGCATGATCGGCATGGAATGCTTCCGCTATATCGCTTCCGACAAGCGTTTCGACGGCATTCCGCTGATCCTCGAAACCCCCGACGAAGCGCGCTGGAGCGAGGAGATCGCCAAACTGAAGGCGTTTGCCGAAGAGGCATAGAAAAGGGAGGCTTCGAAGCCTCCCTTTTGTTTTTACAACCGGTCCAGACAACTGCGGATCAGCGCGGCGCTTTCGCGCACTTCGTCCTCCGAGATCGTGAGGGGCGGCGAAATGCGGAACGCCGTATCGCAGAACAGGAACCAGTCGCTCAAGATGCCCGCCTCCCGGAACAGTTCCATGATGCGGTAAAGTTTCGCCGATTCGCCCAGCTCGACGGCCAGCAGCAGGCCGCTGCGGCGGATTTCCCGCACGGCGGGATGATCCTTCAGCAGCATTTCATACAACGCGCCCTTCGTTTCGACCCTTTCGACCACCTTGTTGTCCACCAGGTAATTCAGCGCCGCGAGTCCCGCCGCACAGCAGACCGGATGGCCGCCGAAAGTGGTGATATGCCCCAGCGCGGGATTTTCCTGCAGGGTGTCCATCACCTCGTGACGCGCGACGAACGCCCCGAGGGGCATGCCCCCGCCGAAGGCCTTGGCCAGACAGACGATGTCGGGCGTGACGCCGTATTTCTGCATGGCGAACAGGCGGCCCGTGCGGCCCATGCCGGTCTGTATCTCGTCGAAGACGAGCAGCGCCCCCACCTCGTCGCAGCGCCTGCGCAGCGCCTCGAGGTAGCCCGGCCGCGGCGGCCGCACCCCCGCTTCGCCCTGCACCGGCTCGGCCAGCACACAGGCCGTGCGGCGCGTAATGCGCTCCAGTTCGGAGAAATCGTTGAACTCCACGGCCTGCACGTCGGGCAGCAGGGGCCGGAACGCCCCTTTCCACTCCTCGCCCTCGGGCGCGCCCATCATCGTCATCGCGCCGTGCGTCGAACCGTGATAGGCCCTCCGCATCGAGATCATCTCCGTGCGCCCCGTGAACCGCTTGGCCAGCTTCAGCGCCCCCTCGACCGCCTCGGCGCCCGAATTGACGAAATAGACGCTCTCGAGCGGCGCAGGCAGCAGCGACGCGATCTTCGCGGCGTACTCCACCTGCGGGGTTTCGATCAGCTCGCCGTAAACCATCACGTGCATGTAGCGTGCGGCCTGCTCCTGCACAGCCCGCACCACGGCCGGATTGGCATGGCCCACGTTGCTCACCGAGACGCCCGCCACCAGATCGTAATACCGCTTTCCTTCGGGCGTATAGAAAAACGAACCCTCGGCCCGGGCCACCTCCACCAGCATCGGCGAAGGCGAAGTCTGGGCCACACGGGCCAGGAACTGTTTCCGTAAAATCGTATCGTTCATAGAAATAACCGAATTTTCCATTTTTCCCTCCGCCGGACCGGGACACGTCCACGCGCCCGGGAGCCCCCCAGCCGCCGTTTCACGGCCGCCCGGCGGAACGGACCGTCACCGCGGCCGCAGCGCGAAACCCGCGGCCGGACGGTCTCAAAGGCCGTCGCCGCCGAAACGCCGCCGCAGAATCTCCTCCGAATCCTTCACGCTGCGGCGCATCCAGCGCTCCAGCACCTCGGCCTGCGAGGCAAGGGGCATCCGCCACCCGGGAACCGTGAGTCGCACGCGCTCCGAAAGCATGTAGATCAGGATCGCCGCCGAGGCCGAGACATTCAGACTCTCGACCATCCCGCACATCGGAATACGCAGGAACTCGTCCGCCGCGGCGACGATCCCGTCCGAAATCCCGGCGTGCTCCGTGCCGAAGACCAGCGCGAAGGGCCCCCGCGCGACGTCGAACGTCTCGGGGGTACAGTCCTCGCGGTGGGGCGTCGTGGCGACGATGCGGTAACCCGCGCCGCGGAGCGCCGCCAGCGCGTCGTCCGTCGAACGATGCCGCCGGATGTCCACCCACCGATCGGTCCCCCGCACCACGGCCGCACTCGGCTCGAACGGACAGAGACTTTCGACCGTGTGCATCTCCTGAATGCCGAACGCCTCGCAATGGCGCACCAGCGCGGCGGCGTTCTGGCCGTGGAACATGTTCTCGGCCAGCACCGTCATATAACGCGTCCGGCCGGCGACCGTCCGCCGCAGCACGGCATAGCGGTCCGCGGTCATGAACTCCGCCAGGCAGGCGATCCGTCCGGCAAGATGTCCGGCTTCGGGGCCGAACCCGCCGTCGGAAGCGGCTTCGTCATTTGCGGTATTTTTCATCTTCGTCGAGGATTTTCAGGTAACTTTCGTAGCGGGCCGGGGCGATCTCTCCCCTCCGCACGGCCTCCACGACCGCACAGCCCGGCTCGTGCGTGTGCGTGCAGTTGTAGAAGCGGCAGCCGGGAGCCGTGCGCATCATCTCCGGGAAGTAGTGCCACAACTCGGCCCCGTCGATGTCGAGCAGCCCGAAGCCCTTGATGCCGGGCGTGTCGATCACCGCCCCGCCCCCGGCGAGGGGATACATGGCCGAAAAGGTCGTCGTATGCCGCCCCTTGCGGTGGCTCTCGGAAATCTCGCCCGTACGGATGTCGAGCGACGGGTCGATGGCCCGGACGAGCGTCGATTTCCCTACGCCCGAATTGCCCGCCACGAGCGTCGTGCACCCCGCGAGCAGCTCCCGTACCTCCTCCACGCCGACGCCCTGCGGCGCAGCGGCCTCCAGCACGCGGTAGCCGGCCCCTTCGTACACGGCGCGGAAGGCGGCGACGGCCTCCGGATCCTGCAGGTCGATCTTCGACAGCAGGATCGCCGCCGGGACCTTGTAGGCCTCGCACGTTACCAGGAAACGGTCCACGAATTCCGTGGCGGTCTCGGGCGCGCGCAACGTTACGACCAGCAGCGCGCGATCGACGTTGGCGGCGATGATATGCGACTCCTTCGAAAGGTTCGAAGCCCTGCGGATCACGTAGTTGCGGCGCGGTGCGATGTCGGCGATCACGTAGTCGCCCCCGTCGTCGGCCTCGCACGCCACCTCGTCGCCCACCACCACCGGATTGGTCGAACGGCGCCCTTGCAGACGCAGACGGCCCCGCATGCGGCAGCGGACCGTCTCCCCGTCGTGCCGCACCTCGTACCAGCTTCCGGTCGCGCGGACCACCGTTCCCGTAAAACGCTTCTCCATAGGCTATTCGTCCCGCTGCGGAACCCGGTCGCCGACCCATTCCAGGAAAGGGAAGACGGCTTCCGAGAGACGCAGCACCGGTTCATAACATTTCGACTGTCCGACCGTCCGCGGGCCGACCAGCGCGTAATCCGCATTGAGCTTGTCGAACGCTGAGAACAACGCACTCAGTATCAACAGATACTTCAGCACGGAAACCGCCACGCCCAACAGGATGTCGGCAATGCCCAGCCCTGCGAAACGGCACAGGCGGCGCACCAGCCGCGCCGCGACGGCCACCGCCAACACGACGGCCACGAGCACCGCGGCGAAGCCTCCCGCCGCGGCGAACTCCCCGTCGAGCTCGAGCCACGCCCCGACCCGGCCGCCGTAGTGCGCCGCCAGCCAGATGCCGGCGACCACTCCCGCCAGCGAACATACCTGCACGACGAAGCCCTGCCGCCAGCCGTTCCAGACGGCCAGCGCCAGCACCAGGCAGACTATAAGGTCGATAGCGTTCAAAAGCAGCGGGTTTCGCGTGTAAAGATACTACTTTTGGCCGAACCGCCCAAAAAAAGAAAAACCCGTACGTCACGGGAGCCACAGATACCTAACCCAATATATTAATAGGTATGTCCTACGCACGGATCACATCGCGCAACCCGACCTCGAGCGCATTGCAGATGATACAAATGGTCCTGATCGTAAGATTCGTGCGCCCCGCCTCGATCCGGCTCAGGTTGGATCTTTCCATGTCGCAACGATACGCAAGTTCCTGCACAGTCAGCTTTTTTTCCTTCCTCAACTCCCTAATTCTCGAGGAGATATAGGCGATCTCCTCTTCATAAACAACCCCCATCTCAAAAATTCGAACAAAAATTTTGCTGTGCAAATTTTTATATATATATTTGCATCGTTGGTATCATATATGATACACAAAAAGCGTACAGAGCGCACTTTTAACGGGGAAAACAGGTAACGGATAAAACAAGAACGACATAAACAACCAATCCATTTCAATTCTAATTTGTCTTATGAAAAAAATTTATTTAAAAAACTCTCTGGCATTGCTCCTGACCGGAACGATGCTGGCAGGTGTCGGTTGTAAGGACTACGACGACGATATCGACAACCTGCAAAAAGAGGTCGATGATCTGAAAGGCCAGATCGAGCTGAAAGCCGACGCCTCGGCAGTCAGCTCGCTCCAGCAGAAGCTCGAAGGCATCAATTTCGACGACTTCGTGAAGGAAGCAGAGCTAAACGATCTGGTCAAGGGACTCGGCTACCAGACCGCAGAGGACGTCAAGGCTCTAATTCCCGAAGGAATGAGCGAGGAGGATGTCAAGGATATTTTCGATGCCCAGATCAAGGCTCTCGACACATGGGGCGAGATTGAGACGAACATCGGAAAGGCTGTCAAAGAATATTTGGCAAGCGGTGAATATACCGCAGCCGAGCAGGCAGAAATCGTGAATACGATTCTGGGCCAACTGACCGAAGATCCTCAAGTGAAGGACATCAAGACGGCCATCAAGAACCTGTTGGGCGAGAACTTCGGTGAGTACCTCAACCAGTACAAGACCACCGACGACTTCGTAGGCGCCATCGACGAAGCTACCGCGGCTGCCTTGAAAAAGGAAAACAGCGTGCTGGCCGCAGCCATCATGGAAAAGATCGACCCGGAAGGCTTCCTCGAGAACAAGGACCTCTCGGCCATCTTCCAGGAGTACGACCAGAAGATTTCGGCTATTTGGGACGCCATCGACGATCTGGCAGGCCGCATTCAGTCGATCGTATTCGTTCCGACGAAGGTAAACGACGGCGGTGTGGACGTCAGCATGGGCGGTTACTATATCGCAGCATCGAAGGCAGAGGACAATATCCAGCTCGCATCGCAGCCCAAAGTGAAGGTCGCATTCCGCGTAGCTCCCGCTGCGCTGGCCGAGACCCTCGCCAAGAAGATCAACGAGGGTGAGGTGAAGGCTTCGTTCATTCCCGAGGTCGTAACCCGTGCCGCCGAGGCTCCCGTAACGTACGAAGGCGACGTACTGGCCGAGGACGGCAAGCTGATCTTCACGGCCGTCGCCAACAGCGAAGTATATGCAAAACTCGACCGCGACGAGACCTTCGCCGTGGCTCTCTGCCTGTCGCAGGAGGCCAAGAAGGACGACAAGGGCAACTACGAGACCCTCGGCTTCGAGATCACCTCGCCCTACATCACCACCGACGGCGATTCGAACTCCGTGAAGAGCAACTTCGTTCTGGCTCACGAAGTGGACGGCAAGCTCGTGGCATACGCCTACAAGCCCATCGCTTACGAACTGCCGTGGAACTCGGAGGAGTCGATCACGCTGCTTGAAGACTACGTATTGGGTTACCAGGAAGGTTACGGCAGCGACGCCAAGATCCTGACGATGGAGGAGGCCGCCAAAGCATACCTCTGGGACGAGGGCGTGGCCGAGAAACTCGGCTTCAAGTATGAGCACACGGCCATCACGTACCAAAAGCAGGGAATGGGCGCCGACATCTACGCTACGCAGACGCAGTTGACCGTAACCCCGGCCAAAGTAACCGACAAGGCCAACGTGAACGCACCCGTAACGGTAGCCAACAGCGCCAAGAAGGATATCGCCAACGTAGGTGACGTGCTGACGCTGACGGACAAGGTATGGATCACCGACGGCGAGAAAGAGATCGCATTCAACGTGCCGACCGTCAAATCGACCGTAACCATCCTGGGCGACCTGCTCAAGACGATGAATATCGACCTCAATTTCGTATGGAAATATACGAACTACGCTTCCAATGCATACGAAGCCGAAATCACTATCCCGGCAGAGGATCATATGAACTGGGAGAAGTTCAACCAGCTGCCTGACAGCTTCACGGTCTCCCTGACGCTGCCCGAGAAGAGCGAAGTGGCAACGAACGGCAGTGCTATCACCCTGACTTTTGAGCGTAAGGAGATGCTTAACGCCGAATCGGCCCAGCAGTTCGTCGTAACGGCTGCGAACTATGTAACCGGCGACGGCGAAGCCGAATACGAGACGGAAGTGAATCTCAGAGACGACTCCGACGCAAAATTGAACACCTATGTGGCATTCAACGGTAAGGTAACCTTCAAGGGTCTGCCCGCCATGAACTTCGAGGTGAAGAATTCGAATATCGCCAAGGTGAACGCCGACTACTCGGTAACGCTCGACGGCAAGTTCAACGAGACCCTCTACGCTCAGGCTCAGGATTACTTCGACAAGGCCGAAGAGGTTACGACTTTCCTCACGAACCTGACGATGAATTACAATGGCGTAAAGCAGGCCGCAGACCTCGACGCTACCCCGATGATACCGGCCGTTGATCCGAACATCGAAAGCGGTAAGCTGTTCAAACTCGGGTTCAACAGCACGGGCTTCAACTGGGAGAAGCAGCCTTCGTACATGTACACCGTACCGACCGGCGAAGACAAGGGTGTCATCATCGGTATGGATGGCGATGCCGAAGTGTTCATGCTGAACCTGACCGGTTCGTACGAACTGACGAACACGATCTACAAGCTCCAGCCCAACAGCGCATACCTCTACGACGGCGTAGGTGGGGCAAATCCCTACATCTACATCAACGGCGGTGTCGATGGCGACGCATTCAACCTGGCGAACATCAACCTGACGAACGCCTACACCGTAAGCGAAGAGGCTGCCAAGGCCGGCGCTACGCAAGCCTTCGAGTTGGTAACGAAGACTCCGGAGGGCTACGGCTCCAACACGCTGCCGACCATCGCTTCCGGCGTGATGAACTGGAACAACTGCATCCTGGACAAGGTGACGGTGAAGACGACGCTCTACAATGACAAGACCGAAGTACTCGACACCAAGGTATTCGACGTGGTTCTGAAAGAGCCGATCGCTTTCGACTCCTGGAAGTTCTACGGCGGTTCCAAGATCGAAGTGTCCACGACCAAGGAGGCAACCTTTAACCTGCAAGAAAAGGTTTTGGCCGCAACCTCCACCGGATCTACTTACGGAACGATAGTTGCAATCGATATTTACGGCAACGCACTCTACAAATCGGACGTTCTGACCAAGCTCGCAAGCGAAGATGCCGGTTACGATATCGAGGTAAGCTATGGCAACGTAGTCTGGACGAACGCAACCGAAACGATCGAAGGCGTAACGGTCAAGGACGGCGTCATCACGGTTCCGAGGGGCAACGAGCAGCTGGCCAAGGAGATCACGGGTACGGTTAAGGTGACCTACACCTACAAGTACGCTTGGGTTCCCGTGGAGAAGGACGGCAAGGTTACCGGATACGAACGCAAGAAGTTCAGCTTCGATATCCCGGTAGCATTCAAGAACGCTCCCGCAATCGAGAAATAACGACAACTCTCTCCCCTCCCCTTCCGGTTTCCGGGCCGGGATCCCGACCCGGAAGCCAGGAAGGCAATAACTCCCGGCGGACCGCAGCAATAGCTGCGGTCTGCTATTTTTATATTATCTTTGCAGGGACCTCTCTCCGCCCCGGCGCGGGAAGGTCCCGAAAACGACAAGCGATGAATCTCGAGAAATTCATGCGCCGCCCGGCGTGCGAAGTGCGCATCGGCGGCGTGACCATCGGTGGCGGACACCCCGTCGCCGTGCAGTCGATGACCAACACCGACACCAACGACACGGCCGCGAGCGTGGCCCAGATCGAACGGATCGACCGCGCCGGCGGACACATCGTGCGCCTCACGGCGCAGGGCCGCCGCGAAGGCGAGAACCTCCGCGAAATCGTCCGGCAGTTGCGGGCCGACGGATGCACGGCGGCCGTGGTGGCCGACATCCATTTCACGCCCGAGGTGGCCGCCGTCGCCGCGCAGTACGTGGACAAGGTGCGCATCAACCCGGGCAACTACCGCAACGACCGCGGCCAGTTCGAGGCGCTCATCGACACGTGCCGCGCCCGGGGCGTGGCGCTGCGCATCGGCGTGAACCACGGCTCGCTCGCGAAACGGGTGTTCGACCGGTGGGGCGACACGCCGCAGGGCATGGTCGTCTCGGCGATGGAGTTCCTGCGCATCTGCCGCGCGAAGGAGTTCGACCAGGTGACGGTCTCGATGAAGTCGAGCAACACGCGCGTCATGGTGGCCGCCTACCGGCTGCTGGTCGAGGCGATGGAGGCCGAAGGAATGCGCTACCCGATCCATCTGGGCGTCACGGAGGCCGGAAACGGGCTGGAGGGGCGCATCAAGAGCGCCGTAGGCATCGGCGCCCTGCTGGCCGACGGCATCGGCGACACGATCCGCGTGTCGCTCACCGAGGCCCCGGAGCACGAAATTCCCGTGGCGCAACTGCTCGTCCGCCACTTCGCCGACCGCCCGGGCGTCTTTCCCGTGCGGCATCCCGAACGCTACTCCCCGACCGAATACCGCCGTCGCTCGCGGGTGGCGGTTCCCGTCGTCCACGACGAGCCGCACGACGGCTTCCGCATCCTCGAGGCCCGCTCGGGCAACCCGACGGCCGAGCTGCGGGCCGCGATCCTCGACCTCGAACCCGCCGACGCACCGGTCATGGTGGCGTGCCGCTACGACGAGAAGGACCCCGAAACGCTGGCCGTGAAGGCCGCGGCCGACCTGGGGCCGCTGCTGCTCGACGGGCTGGCCGACGGCATCCGGATCGACGCTCCGGGCCATACGGACCGCGAGCTGCACGACATCGAGCTGATGATCCTGCAGGCGGCGCGCGTGCGCTTCTCGCACACCGAATATATCGCCTGTCCGAGCTGCGGCCGCACGCTTTACGACATCGAGAAGACCCTTGCCGCCGTCAAGTCGCGCACGTCCCATCTGAAAAACCTCAAGATCGGCGTCATGGGCTGTATCGTGAACGGTCCCGGCGAGATGGCCGACGCCGATTACGGCTACGTGGGCGCCGCTCCGGGGCGCATCACGCTCTACAAGGGCCGCACGGTCGTCGAGCGCAACATACCGCAGGAGGAGGCGCTCGACCGGCTCGTCGAACTGATCCGGGACAACGGCGACTGGGTGGAGCCATGACCGTTCTGCCCTTGGCATATCTTCCCTCGGCCGAGTACTTCGCGCACCTGCTGCGCGGAGGGTGCGTCGTCGATCTGGGCGAACACTTCGTGAAGCGTTCGGAGCGCAACCGCGCCCGCATCCTCGCCACCGACGGGGTGATGGAGCTGACGGTGCATGTGCGCAATGCCAACCGGCCCCGCCAGCCGGTACGCGACGTGCGGATCGACTATTCGAAACGCTGGCAGCACCAGCATTGGGGCGCGCTGGTCGCTTCGTACAAGGGATCGCCCTATTTCGATTTCTACGCCGAATATTTCGAGCCTTTCTACCGCCGGGAGTACGGATTTCTGGCCGATTACAACCGCGGATTGCTCGAACTGCTCTGTTCGCTGACGCATGTCCCGATGCCGGACTTTTCCGAGAGCTATGTCGATGCCGCCGCCGGGGACCTCGACCTGCGTCCCAAGCGCAAAAAAGAGGGTCCGGCGTTTATCGCCGAACCCTATGTGCAGGTCTTTTCCGACCGCATGCCTTTCCAGCCTAATTTGTCTGTTGCGGACCTGCTGTTCGCCGAGGGACCGGCTGCCGCTTCGGTTTTAGCACGTTGCCGACTCTGAGCGTTACGCTGTCGCACTGCTCCCCGGCCACTACTTTCACCTTCACGATACCCTGTATTTCCACCGAGTCGGAGCGGTACTGGCAGGCGGCGTATTGGGTCATCGCCACGGTGTCCGCGCCAACGAACAGCGTAGGCGCTCCGACCGACGAATAGACGCTGAACGCCTGCCGGTTGCGGTCGCGCAGGCTGCGCCGTTTGTCGACGATATGCAGCGTCGGCTTCCGTTCGTTCCACAAAGCCCTGTATAAGTAGTATGCGTCCTTGCGCTCGCGGCGGTCGATCGTCACCAGTCCCTCGCCGTTGATGCCGTAGGGACGGCGCGCCGAACCGTAATCGAACATGTTGTTGATCCACGTGCCCCAGAAGAGCGAATCGTTCTGCAGGTTCTTCACGTATTCCTCGTGGAAGCGCGTCTGGCGCTCTTCGGGCATCCAGTTTGAGCGGGGTGCGGCCTGTGCCGTGTAGCTCTTGTGGCCGATGAAGCCGCTGCCTCCGTAACATACGCCCGAACGGAGGTTGGACCAGTTCTTCTGCAGCTGGTTGCGCCATACGGCCACGTCGTCGGTCGAGCCTTTGCGCCAGCCGACGTCCTGCCGCCAGACGATCAGGTCGGTGATGAAGTTGATGCCGCCGTTCTGGTCGCTGCACGCCACCGTCGGACGCGAACGGTCCATTTCGTGGGCCGTGTCGTTGAGCCGGCGCAGGTAGGGCGTCACGTCGTCGCCGCGCATCCAGAGCCGTGAGAAGATACCCCACATCACCACCGAAGGGTGGTTGTAGTTCTGGGCGATGATCTCCTGCAGCTGCTGTATGCCGTTCTGCTCGAACTGTGGCGTGGCGTAATAGGCCACGTCTCCCAGAAACGAGGAGCGGTGCAGCGGAGAGTCGATCCAGACCAGCAGGCCCTGCTCGTCGCAGCGGTCGTAGAGGTATTGTGCGTGCGGCATGACGGCCGAACGCAGGGCGTTGGCTCCCAGATCGCGGATCTGCTGCAGGTCGGCGTCGTAATCCTGCGCCAGAACCGCGCCGCCCGAAATGGCGTTGTCGTGGTAGAGCGTCACGCCGTGAACCGGAATGCGCTCGCCGTTGATCGTAAGGCCGCCCGCCGTGGTTACCTGAATGTTCCGGAATCCCGTGCGTACCGTCACGCTGTCCGTTACGGTCTCTTCGCCGATGCTGGCCGTTACCCGGTAGAGCGCCGGTGAGGAGGGGCTCCACAACTGCGGATTGGCGATCGAGAAGGGTATGACGACGGGTCTGCCGTCGAGACGGGTTTTCTGCCGTTTGGTGAAGACCTTCCGGCCGTTGGGGGCCGTGATGTCGAGCGTCAGCATGCAGGTGCTTTCGCCCGCCGAGGTGAGGTATATTTCCGCCTCGCCTTCGACCAGCGCGCTGGTGACCGAATTCTGGCGCACGAGTACGCCCTCCGAACCGAGGTGGAGCGGTGAAACGGCCGTCTTTCCGGTCAGGATCAGCTCCGCTTCGCGGTAGATGCCGCCGTAAAGATTCATGTCGGTCGAAGCGGGGAGCACGTCGTCGCGGCTGTTGTTGCTCACCACGACCAGCAGCGCATTGTCCTCGCCGAAGCGTATCTTGTCGGTGATTTCGAAGGTGAAGGCCGTGGACCCGCCGCGGTGTGCGCCGACATGATAGCCGTTCACGAAGAGGTCGGCGACGTTCTGCACGCCGTAGAACTTCACGAACAACCGTTTCGATGCCCATTCGGCGGGTATATACATGTCGTTCTGATAGTTGGCGGTCGTTTCGAGGAAATGGCCGCCGGCTCCCGTGTCGGTGTTCCATGTGTGGGGCAGGGTTACGTGCCGGGCGTTGTCGCTGCTGTTCTCCGAC
>ERZ827197.2227-NODE-2227-length-13285-cov-6.163946_pt1 | contig 13285 bp, 10 predicted proteins | sample MGYA00519867_ERZ827197 | MGnify/ENA primary metagenome ERZ827197 (study PRJEB31778, sample SAMEA3449278) | human gut metagenome | biome: human gut; feature: human-associated habitat; material: faeces | place: United Kingdom | collected 2010/2012 ...
TATTGGCGAAGATGGTGGAGCCGATGTCGGTGTGGGCGGGATCGTTCTTCACACCAGCCTTAGTCAGGGCAGCATAGACGTTCAGGACTTCCTCGGGCAGGGCCTTGCCCGCCTCGCGGTCGCGCTCGATCTGGCGCATGACCTTGCTACGGGAGACGTACTGAGGATCGCGGCGGCTCAGAGCGAACTCCGACAGACGTTCGGGGTTGGAGCGATAGGAAGAAGTCTCACCGGAGGGGATCAGCTCGTCGGTGGTGGTGACGGGGTCGGTGATGTAGGAGCAGACCTTGACCAGCAGATCGTCGGTCAGGGCAGGCATCTCGGGCCAGTCCTTGATGTTGGGGCCGAAGCGCAGCTCTGCGTCCGGCTCAGCCTTGCCCCAGCCGTTGTAGACGCGCTTTTCGTACAGGGAGGCGTTGTAGTGGTACTCGGGGTTCGTATACTCCACGTCCAGATCGGTGGCAGCGGTCAGCTTGCCGCCGTTGGCTGCGGTGGCGGCGATGGAACGTGCGTCCATCAGTGCCACGCTGGACATCTGACCCTCGCCCGGCTTGGAACCCTCGCGGTTCGGGAAGTTGCGGGTGGTGTGGCGGATGGAGAACTCGCCGTTGGCCGGGCAGTCGCCTGCACCGAAGCAGGGGCCGCAGAAGCACTCGCGCATGATGGCACCGGCGTTGACAAGGTCGCTTGCGCGGCCATTCTTGTACAGCTCGGCCAGGGCGGGCATAGAACCCGGATAGATGCTCAGGGTGAAGGCACCGTTGCCGCAGCTCTGACCCCGCAGGATGTCGGCAGCGGCGCAGATGTTGTCGAAGGTGCCGCCGGCGCAGCCTGCGATCTCGCCCTGATCGACCCAGATGGCACCATCGTGGAACTTGCTGTCCAGATTCATCTTGGCACCCTTGATCTGCTTGTTGGCCTCTTCCTGTACAGCGTGCAGGATGTCGGCAGCGTTGGCCTGCAGCTCGTGGATGGTGTAGGTGTTGGAGGGGTGCATCGGCATAGCGATGGTGGATTCAATGGTGCTCAGGTCGATGTAGACGCAGCCATCGTAGTAAGCCACCTCCGCAGGCTGCAGCTTCTTGAAGTCCTGCGGACGGCCGTGGATAGTGTAGTAACGCTGGGTCTCCTCATCGGTGACCCAGATGGAGGACCAGCAGGTGGTCTCGGTGGTCATGACGTCGATGGCGTTGCGATACTCGATGGGCAGGCCAGCAATGCCGGGGCCGACGAACTCCATGACCTTGTTCTTGACATAGCCCTTCTTATAGACGGCACCGCAGATGCTCAGAGCCACGTCGTGGGGACCGATTCCCGGGCGGGGCTTGCCGGTCAGGTAGATGGCGATGACCTGCGGACGAGCGAAGTCATAGGTGCGGCCCAGAAGCTGCTTGGCCAGCTCGCCGCCGCCCTCGCCGACCGCCATGGTGCCCAGTGCACCGTAGCGGGTGTGGGAGTCGGAGCCGAGGATCATCTTGCCGCCGCCGGCCATGGTCTCACGGTTGTAGCTGTGGATGTTGGCCATGTTGGTAGGGACGTAGATGCCGCCGTATTTATGAGCGGCGGACAGGGCGAATTTGTGGTCGTCCTCGTTGATGGTGCCGCCAACAGCGCAGAGGCTGTTGTGGCAGTTGGTCAGGACGTAGGGCAGCGGGAACTGCTTCATGCCGGAAGCGCGGGCCGTCTGGATGATGCCGACATAGGTGATGTCGTGGCTGGTCATCGAGTCGAACTTCAGTTGCAGCTGGTCAGGATCACCGCTCTTGTTGTGGGCCTGCAGGATACCGTAGGCCATAGTGCCTTTCTCAGCTTCCTTTGCGTCCACGGTGCGGCCGGTCTTCTGGGCCACTTCCTCAGGACAGGAGCAGATGGTCTCGCCGTTTACAAGGTAGATCCCGTTATCGTATAATTTCAGCATGGTACTCTCCATTTTTCACACATTTGCGTTCTTATACTCTCTCAAAAAGGCACTCCGGAAAAGGGGAGCCTCCCCTCCCCGGAGTGAATCAGACTTTTACAGAACCATAGAAACGATGAGGTTGAATATAGCTGCAACACCGATGCTGATAGGCGTTGCGACGAACAGCAGACGGTTGAACAGGCTGCTGCGCTCTTCCTCATTGCCACAGGAACCCAGAATCAGGGAACCGCCGGAAGAGAAGGGGCTGATTGCACTGCTCTGCGCGCCGAGAACCGTGCAGGTGAACAGATTGGCCGCGCCCAGACCCGTCGTTGCGGACAGACCGGGGATCAGCGGGAACAGAGCCGGGCAGACAACACCGGTGGTAGAGCTGAAGAAGCTCATGATTGCGCCGACCAGACTGAATGCGATCGGAACCAGGAAGGTCGGAACGTTGCTGCCGATCCAGTTGGACAGCAGGTCAATGGTTCCAGCCTCAACTGCAACGGCGATCAGCATACCAGCTCCGGCGATCATCAGGATAGTATTCCAAGGAACACGAGCGATGATCTCCTTCTGCGGAGCAAGCTTCATCAGCAGCGCAATGACAGCGAAGACGAATGCGACCAAGCCGACGTCGATCTTTCCTGCAACCAGCTTGATGACCGCATTGCCGGGGATCAGCAGCTTGAGCAGCGGGAAAACCAGAACGACTGCCATCATCGCGACCATGAGATAGAGCGTCTGCTTCTGTGCGGTGGTGTATGCTTCCGGTTTTTCAAACTTGATATCTTTGCCGATGTTGCGGTTTGCAGGCAGTGCAAAACGGAAAATCGTAACGAGGATCAGAGAGAACAGGACTGCCAGACCGAACATTTTCAGGCAGGTCACGAAAGAATCAATGGCTTCCAGTTCGGGAGCTGCCTCATAGGAGCTGTCCATCAGACCACGGAAGATAACGCCAAGCGCAGCCGTCGGGAAATCACCGCCCGCCAATGCGCCGCAGTTGATGGCGACTGCACCGGTCAGCTTGTCCATCTTGGACTCTTCGCAGATGAGCAGCGTGATGGGAGCGAGGAATGCCAGAACCGTGAAGTATGCTGCACCCATGACCGACAGGATGACAGCAACGGCGAACAGTGCATATGGCAGCATTCCCGGGAATTTACGGCAGGCATACAGCAGCGAGCGGGAAATCTTTTCCAGCGTGCCATTGGCTGCTGCAACATTATAGAACAACGAAACGGAGATGATGACGAACATCGTGTTCGTCGGCCAGAATGCAATCAGAGCTTTCGGCTTGAGATCCAGCCAGAAACAGCCGATAAAATATGCAAATACAATGCAGAAGAAACCCGTATTGATCTTGGTTTTATAGCCAAGAAAGACTGCCAGTGCGATGGCAGCGATAATAACAGCACTTTGCATGGAACATCCTCCTTATTCCACTTCTTCGGCGTTACTCGATGCCGAGCAAGCCTGCCGCAATGGTGTGCGACATATAATAGATCTGCTCGTCCGGCACACCATGATCCGACAGATATTGGAGATACTGCTGCATCGCGATCTCCCAGTGAGGATTCTCGGTCTGACCGCCGTCTGTGCTGATGAGCACGTTCTTATAGCCGACCTCACGGATGACCTCGAGGTTTTCGGGCAGATTGCTCTTGTACTTGCCGCCGCCCATGTTCTGTGCATAGCAGCGTTCCAGCAGAACATCGTAATCCTTGACGATCCGTTTCTGGTCTTCGATGCTCATGTCGACGACCCACCATTCCGGATGGGTGACGACCAGCTTCTTGACACCGGCAGCGCGGGCTGCATCGCAGACGATGAAGCTCTCTTCGGGGGAAATATGCGCCGTGCCGAGTACTGCGTCATAATCCTTGACCAGCTGGAAGATGTCCTTCATCTCGGGAACAATTTTTCCATTCTCGGTCACCTTCACGCCATCGTCCGGGTTCTTGCCGAACTTTGCCAGATGGTTCTGGGCGTGCTGGGTCGGCAGCCAGACCACTTTGGCTCCCAGCTTCAGCGCGACCTCGACCGCCGCCGGATTCAGGCCGCCGACCGGATGGTTCAGGGTGATGCTGCCGAACATGGTAAAGTCGTTGTCGCCATGGACGATCTTGTTATAACGGTTGCACAGATAAGCCCGATCCATCGTCGTACCCTGATGGGTCTTGATGACAATGGCTCTTGCGCCCACCTTGACCGCGGCATCCGTCAGCTCCAGATCGTCATACGCTCTCAGTCGAAGATCCGGATTGGTGTGGACGTGCATATCAATAACGCCCTTCATTGGATATACGCTCATGTTTTACCTCTTTTCCATCATGATCCTGTACAAAAGAATCCTCATCTGCAGTTGAAGTTCTGGTGATTTCAGTATATAATCATTTCTGTGATTGGAAAAGTCCTGTTTTTATAATAGCCCCTATAGGCAAAACCGATAGAAAAAAAGAAATTTCTGTCGTTTTTGGAGGAATTGTCATGGATCTCCGCGAACTATACTATCTGAACGCCCTTGCCGAAGAGCAAAGCATCTCGAAAGCCGCCGAGCGGCTGTACATCGCGCAGGCCAGCCTGAGCCAATTCCTGCGCCAGTTCGAGGCGCAGCTTGGCTCCCCCATCTTCGTGCGCACCAACAAGGGGATCCGCCCCACCCCTTCCGGCAAGGTTTTTCTGAGTCACGCTAAGCACATCTTAAAAGAGTACCAGCAGGCCCAGCAGGAGTTCTGGGACAACGAGAACACCGTCGGCGGCACCGTGTTCTTCGGGGTCAGCTCCTTCCGCGGCAGCTATGTCATCCCGCCCATCCTGAAAAAATTCTACGACCAGAACCCTCGGGCCACCATCAACATCTACGAGGGCAACAGCATGAATCTGGTGGAGAAGATCCGGGAGGGCGAGCTGGACCTTGCGCTCTCCGCCTACCCCATCGTCAGCACCGAGGGCATCCAGATGGAATACCTCTACCGGGACGAGGTGCTGCTGGTCGCCACCAAAGACCACCCGATCTTACGGCAGGCCCGCATGGACGAGACCGGGCGGCTCCGCGTCTCGATGGAGGAAGTCACCCGCCATGAGTGCATCCTCAGCGGCAAGGATACCATGCTGGGTCACCTGATCCGAAGTGCGTTCGAAGCCTACGGCCTGCGACTGAAATCGAAGCACGACAACATCACCGCCGCATTTGCCGCATCCATGGCACGGGTTGGCCTTGCTCTGGCTTTCACCTACCGCTCCTGCATCGTCGAAGAGCCGGATGTCGTCTATCTCTCGCTGGGATCGCAGGGGCTTTACCTCCGGCTGGCCCTGCTCTCCCCCACCACCGACTACCGCTCCAAGGCGACGCTGGCCCTGACCAAGCTGCTCCGCGAAGAGCTGAGTGGCAAAAACGCAGATAAAAAGACACCCTCGCCGTCCAATCAGATCAACGAAGGTGCCCTGTAAGGTTCGATTCTGTTTATGCGTGGTTGAAGCCCTTGCCGAACACCTCGGTGGTGCTGAGCATCGAGATAAAGGCGTTGAGGTTTTCCTTATGGATAAATGCCTGCAGCTGCAATGCCTCGCGGTGGGTGAGGGTCGTATAGATCATGTAGTGGGGCCGGTCGGTGTAGGCACCGTAGCAGGGCGTATAAGTCGCGCCGCGCACCAGCTTGCGCATGACGAAGTCGCAGATGGGGTCTTTGTCGTCGCAGATGATGAGGATGGCCTTGCACATCTTCATCTGCTCGAGAACGGCATCGACGACGAGGCTCTTGACCGTCAGACCCACGAAAGAGTAGAGAGCGGTGTAGAGGTCGAAGACGAAGCAGGCTGCCAGCACCATGGCGAGGTCGGTGATAAAAAGCGCCTCGCCGGTGTTCTTCATATGGGCGTATTTTTTCAGGATGAGGGCGACGACATCGGTGCCGCCGGAAGACGCGCCCACGTTGAAGAGCAGAGCCGACGCAATGGCGGGCAGGGCGATGGCGAAGACCAGGTCCAGCATGGGCTGGTCGGACAGGGGGCCGCTGAGGGGAACATATTTTTCAAAAAGGGCCAGCTCTGCCGTCATGACGACGGTAGCCCAGCCGGTGCTGATGGCAAAATCCCTGCCGAGGAATATCCAGCCCAGAATGAGCAGGAGGATATTGGCGCAGGATGAAAAAGCTGAGGCCGACAGGGGCGTAAGCTTTGCCACAAGGGCCGCGCCGCCGGTCACGCCGCCGAAGACGAAGTTGTTGGGGAATTTGAAGAAGTATACGCCGATGGTCATGATGCTGATACTCAGGGTGATGATAACGTATCGGCTGACGATCTGCAAGGTCTTTTCCCGCGTGCTGATCTCCATTTGACTGTTTCCTTTCGCCGTCCGCGCGGCACTCTCTTCTCACACGAAGGGCCGTTTCTCTGCCCATTACTTGTGTTATTGTAACACTGCCCACCGCGCCGTTCAAGAGGAAAAAACTTTCCGCACAAAAACCGCCCGCTTCGTTTTCCACAAAGCGGGCGGCAGATGTTGAATTTATGGAAGTGCTTACAGCTTCTTGCCGGTCAGCATCTCGTAGGCTTCCTCATACTTGGCGATGGTCTTGTCGATGACGTCCTGCGGCAGGTCATAATCACTGTCGGGGTTGGCCAGCAGCCAGTTGCGGACGAACTGCTTATCAAAAGAGGGCTGACCGTGGCCGGCCTCGTAGCCCTCCAGCGGCCAGAAGCGGGAGGAATCGGGGGTCAGCATCTCGTCGCCGAGGATGACGTTGCCCTCCTCATCCAGACCGAACTCAAACTTGGTGTCGGCGATGATGATGCCGCGGGAGAGGGCATACTCAGCGCACTTCTTATACAGAGCGATGGTGTAGTCACGCAGCTTGGTGGCGTACTCCTCACCCTTGCCGGGGAACAGCTTTTCCAGCACGTCGATGCTCTGCTCGTAGGAGATGTTCTCGTCGTGGTCGCCGATCTCAGCCTTGGTGGAGGGGGTGTAGATGGGCTCGGGCAGCTTCTCAGACTCCTTCAGGCCCTCGGGCAGCTGGATGCCGCAGACCTTGCCGGTCTTCTGGTAGCTGGCCCAGCCGCTTCCGGTGATGTAGCCGCGGACGATGCACTCGACGGGCAGCATGGTCAGCTTGCGGCACATCATGCTGCGGCCCTCGTACTGGGGCTGCTGGAAGAACTCGGGCATCTCCTTCACGTCCACGCTCAGCATATGGTTGGGCAGCAGGTCGCGGGTGTAGTCGAACCAGAACTTGCTCATCTGGGTCAGCACTTTGCCCTTGTTGGTGACTTTATTCTTTAAGATAACATCGAATGCAGAGATGCGGTCGGTGGCGACCATGATGAGGCTGTCGCCGTTGTCGTAGATCTCGCGGACCTTGCCTTCCTTGATGGGCTTGAACTCAGTCATAGCAAAACTCTCCATTTCCCTTATTCCGTAGGTATCTTTCAGCGTAGGAACAACCTCTCAGTCTCGCTATCGCTCGACAGCTCCCCTAGCGAGGGGAGCCTCTGGCGAAGAGATAAAGCTTTACGGAATGCCAAAGCCTCCCCTCGATAGGGGAGGTGGCACGCCGTAGGCGTGACGGAGAGGTTTCACCGTTTACACTATAATCTTATCACAGGAATTGTCCGTTGGGAAGAAACAGATGGGAGAGAAATGGGCCGATTTTTGGTTTTTTCTCGTGAAAAGTGCTAAAATCCAGCTTAAATTTTCGTCGTTTTGACGGTAAAAGTCGTACTTTCAGTCCATTTCCGCCTGCCTTGCTGACCGAAACGCCGTCATTGACGAAATTTGTGAAAACGTGTATCATGGGTAACGGCATCGCATTTTTCAACTTTTGTCTTTTAAGGAGGTCCATGCCATGCGCCCTCTCATCATCGCCCATCGCGGCGCGTCCCATCTGGCCCCCGAAAACACGCTGACCGCGTTCCGTCTGGCAAAGACGCTGGGTGCGGACGGCTTCGAGTGTGACGTTCAAATCACCAGGGACCGTCATCTCGTGGTGGCCCACGACTACCTCACCGACCTCAAGACCGGCGTCCACGGCAACATCCCGGATATGGACTTCGACGACCTGCGCCAGCTGGATTTCGGAAAATGGAAAAGCCCGGAGTTCGCGGGCGAAAAGATTCCCACCCTCGAAGAGGTTCTGGAAGTCGCGCAGGACTTCAGGATGGTACATATTGAGTTGAAGCCCTACTTGGACCGGGACGAAGAGATCGTGGACCGGATCATCGACGCCGTCCTTGACGCCGGGCTGGAAGAAAAGGCTGTGCTCACCTCCTTCGAGTACGGCGCCCTCCGCCGGGTGAAAGAGCGGATGCCCCAGATGGCCACCTGCGCCATGACCCTCAGCCCCGAATCCCAGCTCAGCCAGCCGGCCACCTTCTGGGAGAAACTGGGCCTCAAGAAGACCGACCCTCTCGTGGAGAAGCTTTCCAGCCCCCAGGCCCTCAGCGAAGCGGCCGCTCTGCTGGAAGACCCCAGCAGTCTGGACGAAGAGAACAGCGTCCTCATCTACTACCTGAAAGACCGTCTCGATTTTCTCCACTCCATCTTCCCCGGCATGAACCTGGCCGAAATTTTGCAGCAGTATTATTATCAGACAGATTTTGTGAACTATGTGGCCCAGTTCGGCTTCCCGGTGGATTACGTCGGGCCGGAGTACCACGCCTTTTTCCGGGACAAAGACCTTATCCCCAATGCCCACGCCCGCGGCTTCAAGGTCGCGCCCTGGCCGGTGGGCGTGGAAAGCCGGGACGACCTGCGCCAGCTGTTCCGGCTGGACCCGGAGCTTGTGGTCACGAATAAGCCCGAGGTGGCCGTTTCCATCCTTACCGGGCTGGGCCAGTGGGACGAATCATCCAAAGAGGGTTGACAGCCCTCTTTTTTTGGAGCATAATAGTCCTGTATCGAACAGTTTTATGTGAAACAGTTCGGCGTTCAAACATTCACAGCAAAAGTCAAACCAGAAGGATGATACTATGAACCAAGCCTTTGAACCCGCCTGCACCCCCATCGCGCCGCCGTGGGAGGCGCCGCAGGTCATCCCGGCCCAGCTGCGCCGGGTGAACAACCTTATTTTCCGCAAGATCGGCCAGATTGCCCGCACCAATGGCGTGGAGGCCGTGACCCCCATGCACGGCTGGATCATGGAGTATCTTTACCGGCACTCCGAGACCCCGGTGTTCCAGCGGGACATCGAGCGGGAGTTCTCCATCACCCGTTCCACTGTCACCAACATCCTGCAGCTCATGGAGCGCAAAGGCTACATCACCCGCCAGAGCGTGGAGCAGGACGCCCGCCTCAAGCAACTGGTCCTCACCGAAAAAGGCCGCCAGTTCCACGAGGACACCATGCGGGCCTTCCACCAGACCGATGAATATGTGGCCGGTCTGCTCACCGAAGAAGAAAACACCGAGCTGCTGCGGCTGCTGAATAAACTGTATCTGGGACTAAAGTGAAACAAATATGAACTTTTTCCGAAACTTTGGAAAAAGCATTGACTTTAATATTGTTTTGTATAAAATTGTTCCGTACCAAACAATTTATCAAAGGAGGCTCAAAGTATGATAAAGAAGCTTGCTTCCCATCTGGGCGAATACAAACGCGCCGCTATCCTGACGCCGATGTTTTCCGCACTGGAAGCAGTCATGGACATCCTGCTGCCCACCATCATGGCGTTCATCATCGACCTTGGCATTGAAAAGGGCGATATGAACGCCATCGTCAAATACGGCCTGCTCACCTTCGCAGTGGCGGCCATCGCCCTGCTGCTGGGCATTCTGGCCGGCAAGTACGCCGCCGAGGCGTCCACCGGCTTTGCCGGCAACCTGCGCGATGCGATGTATGAGAATATCCAGCATTACTCCTTCTCCAACATCGACAAATTCTCCACCGCCGGCCTCGTCACCCGTATGACCACCGATGTGACCAACCTGCAGAACGCTTTCCAGATGATGGAGCGCATGTGTGTGCGCGCCCCGGTCCATCTGGTGTTCGCACTCATCATGGCGTTCAGCATCGGCGGCCCTCTGGCCCTCATCTTCGTAGTGGCCATCGCCTTCCTGCTGGCCGTGCTGGCAAGCATCATGGTCCCCACCTTCAAAATTTTTGACCGTGTTTTCAAGAATTACGACAACCTGAACTCCTCTGTACAGGAGAACGTCTCCGCTATCCGCGTGGTCAAGAGCTTCGTCCGCGAGGGCTTCGAGAACGAGAAGTACACCAAAGCCTGCGAGGGTCTGTATCAGCAGTTCGTCAACGCAGAGAGCCGTCTGAGCTTCAACAACCCCGTCATGCTGACGGCTATTTACGGCTGCAACATTGCCCTGAGCTGGTTCGGCGCAAAGTACATCCTGCACGGCGCACTGACCACCGGCCAGTTGAACGCTCTGTTCGGCTACATTATGAACATCCTGATGGCTCTGATGATGCTGAGCATGGCTTTCGTCATGATCTCCATGTCCGCCGCTTCCGCAAAGCGTATCGTGGAAGTTCTGGACGAGAAGACCGACCTTCCCCCCGCCAAGGCTCCCGTGCAGGAAGTCAAGGACGGCAGCATCCGCTTCGACCACGTCACCTTCAAGTACAAGCACGGCTCCGGCCAGCCTGTCCTGAACGACATCACCTTTGACATCAAGCCCGGCGAGACACTGGGCATCATCGGCGGCACCGGCAGCGCAAAGTCCAGTCTGGTGCAGCTCATCCCCCGCCTGTACGACGCCGAGACCGGCACTGTCAGCGTGGGCGGCGTGGATGTCCGGGATTACAATCTCGACGTCCTCCGTCACGAGGTCTCCATGGTGCTCCAGAAGAACGTCCTGTTCTCCGGCACCATCCTCGACAACCTCCGCTGGGGCAGCGAGAACGCCAGCGAGGAAGAGTGCATCCGTGTGGCGAAGCTGGCCTGCGCCGATGAGTTCATCGAGCGCTTCCCGGACAAGTACAACACCTGGATCGAGCAGGGCGGCTCCAACGTGTCCGGCGGCCAGAAACAGCGTCTGACCATCGCCCGCGCCCTGCTGCGCAAGCCGAAGGTCCTCATCCTCGACGACTCCACCAGTGCCGTGGATACCGCCACCGACGCAAAGATCCGGAAGGCGTTCCGTGAGGAGATCCCCGGCACCACCAAGATCATCATTGCACAGCGCATTTCCTCGGTGCAGGATGCCGACCGCATCCTCGTGCTGGACAACGGCCAGATCAACGGCCTCGGCACCCACGAGGAACTGCTGAAGAACAACGCGATCTATCAGGAAGTCTACAGCAGCCAGACTCAGGGCGGCGGCGACTTCGACAAGCAGGGAGGTGAGCAGTAATGGCAGAACAGAAAGCAAAAGTCGTCCATGGCCCCGGCCCCCGCGGCATGGGAGGCCCGCGTCCGAAGGTCGAGAACCCGGGCAAGCTGCTCAAGCGCATCATGGCAGAGGTGTTCCAGCACTATCTGCCTCACTGCATCCTCGTGCTCATCTGCATCGTGGTCAGCGCGCTGGCCAATGTGCAGGCAAGCCTGTTCCTGCAGACCCTTATCGACGACTATATCATCCCCATGACCCAGCAGCAGGACCCCAGCTTTGCACCGCTGGCCGGTGCGCTGGTGCGCGTTGGCTGCATCTATGTGGTGGGCATCCTCGCTGCATGGCTCAACGCCCGCATCATGGTCAACGTCACCCAGGGTACCCTGCGCAACCTGCGCACCCAGCTCTTTACCCACATGGAGAGCCTGCCCATCAGCTACTTTGACACCCATCCGCACGGCGACATCATGTCCGTCTACACCAACGACGTGGATACCCTCCGCCAGATGCTCAGCCAGAGCATCCCGCAGCTGGTGTCCAGCGCCATCACCATCGTTTCCGTCTTTGCCAGCATGTGCATGCTGAGCTGGCAGCTCACCATCGTCACCATGCTGATGGTGGCCCTGATGCTCTTCTGCTCCAAGAAGATCACCCAGCAGAGCGGCAAGTACTTCATCGCACAGCAGCGCGACCTCGGCAAAGTGAACGGCTACATCGAAGAGATGATGGAAGGCCAGAAGGTCGTTAAAGTCTTCACCCACGAGCAGAAGGCCCTCGAGGGCTTCCGCGAGCTGAACGACAAGCTCAAGGACAGCGCCAAGCAGGCCAACAGTTTCGCCAACATCATGATGCCCGTCAACGCTCAGCTGGGCAATATCAGCTACGCCATCTGCGCTCTGGTGGGTGCAGCCATGGCCGTCACCGGCATGGGCGGCGTCACGCTGGGTACTGTCATGGCGTTCCTGTCCCTGAACAAGAGCTTCAATATGCCCATCAGCCAGGTGTCCATGCAGGCCAACAGCATCATCATGGCACTGGCCGGTGCAGAGCGCATCTTCAAGATGATGGATGAGCCCAGCGAGACCGATGAGGGCTATGTCACCCTCATCAACGCAAAGTACGACAAGGACGACAACCTCGTGGAGGCCAACGAGCGCACCGGCATCTGGGCCTGGAAGCATCCCCACCATGACGGCACCACCACCTACCACAAGCTGGAAGGCGACATCACCTTTACGGACGTCGATTTCGGCTATGTGCCGGGCAAGACCGTCCTGCACGACATCAACCTCTATGGCCGTCCGGGCCAGAAGATCGCCTTCGTCGGCTCCACCGGCGCCGGCAAGACCACCATCACCAACCTCATCAACCGGTTCTACGAGATCCAGTCCGGCACCATCACCTATGACGGCATCGACGTCCGGGACATTCAGAAGGACTCCCTGCGGAGGTCTCTGGGCGCGGTGCTTCAGGATACCCGCCTCTTTACCGGCACCGTGGCGGACAACATCCGCTATGGCCGCTTGGAGGCCACCGACGAGGAGGTGGAGCAGGCGGCCCACCGGGCGGAGCTGCTGGAGGAGGGCAACCGGGACGGCTCGGTGTGCACGCCCTACGCGCGGGAGATCGCGGAGCTGCTGCCGCTGCTGGGCCTGCGGCTGTTGCAGCTGCCACAGACAAGTGCCCCCTTTGTGTGGTAGGCTAAAAACAAAAAGGGGGGGCTGCAACATGGCGTGGCATGAGATTCTGGCGACGGGGATCATTCTGGCGGGCACTGCGTTTTACTGTTGGGCGGCGTACAGCCGGAAGAGCGGACCTACCAGCTGCATCGGCTGTGGCAAGTGCGTGGCGGACGGCGTCTGCATTCTGACAGGAAAGAAGGTCCCGGGGATTTCCGGAGGCAAGGGAAAAAACCTGTGATTTTCCCGTTGACAACCGGGCAGAAACGTTTATAATAATTGTGTCTGAAAACAGCAAAAAGCTATGACAAAGCCAGCTTCGCGAGACCGGCCAAGCGAGAGGGGAGACGGTGCAAGCCCCTTGCCCACGCCGCGGAGCAGCCACTTTGGAGCGGCCTGCGGCGAGCGGGACGGCTCA
>ERZ827197.2229-NODE-2229-length-13270-cov-3.413697_pt1 | contig 13270 bp, 14 predicted proteins | sample MGYA00519867_ERZ827197 | MGnify/ENA primary metagenome ERZ827197 (study PRJEB31778, sample SAMEA3449278) | human gut metagenome | biome: human gut; feature: human-associated habitat; material: faeces | place: United Kingdom | collected 2010/2012 ...
GTCCGCCGCCTCCCCCTCCTGGGTCAGCGTCGCGTCGATGACGGCATCCTTGCCCGGTTCGCCTTTTGCGCCCCTGTCCCCCTTGTCTCCTTTTTCGCCCTTGGGTCCCTGCGGGCCAATCGGGCCCGTTTCACCCCTGTCTCCCTTCGGGCCGCGGAAGGATTCAAGCTTGACCTCCATGCTGCCTACATTTTGGGTCTCACAGGTGCACGCAGGGCATCCGTTTGCTTCAAGCACAACAAAACATCCGGGCGGTTCAGGCGTGATCATTTCCCGATAACCCGTAATCTTTCCGTTGCTTTCCGTCACGTCCAGCGCAAACCGAATCGCATAGGTATATTCTCTGTGCCTTTTGGAGAGGTTCTCCGTATCCGTTCCGGAAAACATGAGCTTACAAACGCCGTCGTCATCCGGCGTGACCGTTTTGTTGATGACGATCCTGCCGTCCGGCATTTCCGCCACCATGAAAAACATCCGGTCTTGGCTCGTCGGTACATAGCCTGTTGGCACAATCGCCAACAAGCCCGTATCGCCTCGCGTAATGGTAATTTGGCCTTTCCTCGCATCAAACATAGTCGCCACCTCAGCCCATGTTCAGCGCTTCGCGGATGGCTTCCAGGTCGTCGGTCGTCAGTGCGGGATAATCCGCAGCGATATCGGCAAAATCCTCGCCGTTGGCAATGCGGATTCTAAACGCACGGGTCATAATGCGCAGCTTCAAAGCGTTCAAAGTTTTCATCTTTTTATCCTCCAATCAAATCAGCCATCATCAAAATCAGATCGTCGTTTGCGGATTCCAGCGCGTCCGTGCGCTGCTCCACGTTGTTCACGCGCTCCTCAGTCGTCAGCGGCGGCGCGGGCAATGCGTCAAAGTCCGCATCCATCTCGGCCTGTGTCCGCTGCGCAACCAGCCCGTCCACGAGCTTGTAGCGGTACACGCCGCGCTCATCCGTGAGCGGCTCGATCAAATAGTTGTTCTGCGCGTGCCGGTATCGGTCGCCCTCGCCCTCGTCAATCTGTGTCCAGCCGTCGCCGCTCACAAACGCGTCGCTGTTGATCGCCGTCACGCGTCCCGCGTCGTCGGTCTGCACCAGCACTTTGCAGCTCTCTGTGTCCATGTCACCCCTCCTTTACAGGTCGGCAGAAATGTCAATATCTCCCTGCGGCGATATCGTACCCGTCAAAATACCTGTTTCAGTGATTGCACATTTAATAATTGCTCTGTTGACATTTGCGCTGTGCGCTGTTGCAGTTGCGGTTGTCGTTCCTTGCTTATTGCCAAGAGTGTAATAAAATTTCCCTGATGGTACAAGTGACGGCTTAATGCGCATTGTTTGCAATGGAATCATGCAATAAGATACACCGTTTGCACAATAACCCGCGAACGTTTCGTTCGTCGCCGTTACCCTCCGATAATATCGCAAACATTCGGCCAGTTCCGCCGCGTATCCCTTCGGCACATACGGCGGCAGGGTCTCCGCCGTGTATTCGCCCTCGTAGAGTGCCGCCCAGCGGACGACCGCCGCCGTGCCGGTGCTTTCTGTGTCCGGCGAAATGTACACGTTCACCACTTCGTCCCCGGTCAGGCCATCCGGCTTTGTCAGCTTCAGCACCAGCGTGCGCTCCGCCGCGTCGCCCTGAAAATACGCCGTGCCAAAATTCGTCGTGCCGCTGCCGATGTAGACAAACAGTCGGCACGCCACCGGGAAAACGCCGCGCACCGCAAACGTCATCACGTCGGCAAGACGTTTCGCCTCGATCCGCTGCTGAATGCCCGCCGTCCAGCTCGTTTTGTCCGACACGATTTTCAGCCCATCCGCCGCCTGTGAAACCGTCGCGCCGCTCGTCCGCATCCAGCGATCCACAGCATACCCGGTCGCGCCGTGCGCCCCGTTCACGCCCGCCTGCGCAACCGGGTGGACGAAATCGCTGTTGTCCAGCAGGTTGTACATATGTACATTCTTATCCAGTGCGCCCAAATCCGCTGCTGTCAGCGTCACTTTGCCCGCACCGTCTGGTGCTTTCCCGTTAATCGTCAGCCCACCGAGACTGCCCGTATCGCCGCGCGGAATCGTAAATTCCACCATCGGGTTTTCCGCTGTGCCGCTCTGCTCCACCCTCGCATCCGTTCCCGGTTCGCCCGTCACGACGCTCAGCTTGATCTTGGGCGTTGCCCCGGTATCGCCCTTCCTCCCCTGCGGAATGCCCAGTTCCAGCTCGTAGTGATCCCCCGCTTTGACCAGATTCGCCGTCGGCGTTTCGTCTGCGCTCAAACTCGCAGCGGTCGCTGTCATACCGTCGATTCGGTCAGCGGCATTTTGCGCATTTGTCGCTGCCCTTCCGGCCAACGTCGCAGCATTCTGTGCCGTCCTCGCCTGCGTATTGGCTGCTTTGGCCGCCACGTCCGCCGCGCTCGCAGCGGAAATGGCCTTTCCGGCAGCCGTGTTCGCCGCGCCTGCCGCCGCCTTGCAAGCGTCAAACTGCGCCAAAAGCTCGGCAAGCGACGGAATCACATTCCCCTCGTCGATAATCGTGTCCGTGCTGTCCTCCATCACCCGCATCACGCAGCCATAAAGCGGGATTTGCGTTTGCCCGTCCTTATCCATCAGCGACAGGATAATCGACACGTCGCCCCGCTCTGCGTAACCGATCTTCGGCAGCGTCACAGATACCACGTTGGCCTGCACCCTGCCCACCTGCTTTTGCAGGCTTGCGCGTCCCGGCAGGATCATGCTCAGCCACGGCTGCATCCCGGTCAGATCGGCGGGCTTGTCGCCGTCCAGAACCACGATCACAAAATCGTGCGCCTGACGGCTCGAAAGCGTCGCCAGCGCCCTCAGCCGTTCCACCGGCGGCGAATCCTCCTGCAGATCGACCGCGCGGCGAATTTTCCATCCGTCCATGTTTTCCTCCTAATACTGTCTGCCGGTCTGACAGGAAATGAAAACCTGCGCGCTCCAGCTTGCGCGAATATGCGCCAGCCCCTGCTCATTGCCGCTTTTCCCCTTAGGCCGAACCGCAAATGTATGAAATGTTCCGCGTCTGATTTTTCCGTCGCCGTCTGCCGAAAGATACGGCGCAATGTCGCCTACGCCGCCTGTAAAAGCATCCGTCGGCAGTTCCTTCCCGTCCACTTCGACGATGTATTCTTCCGCTGTCGGGCCGGAATACATACCGTATTCAATCCCATGTACGTGTTCGGGCACATTCACCTCATGCGTATGCGCCGGAATGTTTACGCTGTGCCGATGTTCCGGCAGATTGAGCGTCTGAGATGGAACCAGCAGGCTGATATTCATCTGGTGATAATGCTGAAACTCGTGCCGATGCGTCATATCGTGCGTATGGTTGCCGAGGCTGTGCGTATGGGGATCAATCGCATGCCAATGCGTCATCGCATGCGAATGGCCACCGAGGCTGTGCGTATGTCCGTCAACGCTGTGCCAATGGCTCATTCCGTGGCTGTGTTCGCCTGCGCTGGTCGTGCTGCCCGCCCCGTTATAGCTCGTATAACCCGTTTTGCCGACCGATACGCCGTCAAAGGTATGCCGATGGGTATTGTTTGAACCGTGCGAATGCTGACCGGCGTCCCCCGTCTCGGTCATCGCGCCGTCTTCGTTCCGGCTGATTCCGGTGTTGCCTCCACCTCCTTCGCCCGTGCTGCCTTCAGCCGCTTCCGTTTTCAGTTTCGGCCCGTTTTCGTCGCGGCTGATTCCCGTATCGCATCCGCCGCCCGATCCCGTTTCTCCGCTGGCCGCTCCGGTGTCTGACATGTTGTCGCCGTCAAAATTTTTCGCAAAACCCGTGTTGGCGTTGACGGCCTGTTCCTGCATCGGCATGCCCGTCATCTTGACCTCGGACACCGTGCGCTTTTCGACGGTCAGCGTCGCTCCGCCGCCCGCCTCGCTGGTCTGTGTGCCGCCTCCGCTGGCCCGCGTCGTCGTTACCGTTCCGCCGCCGCCCTTCGCGCCCTTGCTGTCCGCACGAAAAGCGGACAGCGTGACCTTCAGCATGATGGCGTTGATATGTACCATGTCGGCCGGGATGTAGATATCGCCCTCGGCAGGCGTGTCCTTGTCGGCGTTCTGCTCGATGCCGCCGGAGTAGAACGTCGTGCTGCCCTGCCCGTAGAGCTGCTCGATGCGCGAGGTCCTTTGAAGCTGAGCGATGACAGAAGCCACGTCCGCGCTGCGGTTGGCGATGGTCAGCTTCGCGTTCCACGGCTCCGTGATGGGCTTGGGATAGTGGATCTCCCTCACCCGCGCCCGAATCGTCAGCCCGTAGTCGCGATAGATAATCCGCGCCATGCGTCCTGTATAGAAAGCATCCAGCGGTTCTCCCGTAAGGATAGATATATCTTTACAGGTCACTCCGTAACTGACATGAGGATTGCAGCACAGCTCAAGCGCCGCGCGTCCCTGCGCCAGCAGCGTCGCCGCGTCGGTGATGGTCGTATCCACATACGGCTTGCTGACCACGCCCCAGAGCGCCTGCGTCGGGCTGTCGATGTATGCCGTGCCGCCGTTGACGCTCTTGATGTTCAGCTGGTTCACGCCCTCGCCATAGCCCAGCGGATAAAGGCGCGTCGCAAAGTCCGTGTCGAGGACCTCCTCGCTGATCTCCTCCATGTTTCGGCTGTACCGTAGCTCCGTCGCGTCGGTATCATCCGCCCGCACGACGTTCAACGTCCACGGGTAGCTCGTTGTGTCCGTCGTCATCAGTGCATCTGGGATCGGCTCAATCAGCTTGAGCAGCGCCGAAAGCAGTCCTTCGCTCGCAAAGCTGTACTCGTAGAGCGTCGCAAAGTCGCAGCGCCCCAGCTTCCAGCGCGCTGTCTGCTGGCACGCCAGCACCTGCCGGATACAGCTTTCCAATGGCTGCCCGTTGCCGCCGATCTGCATGTAGGTCGGCGTGATATCGTCCGAAAGCGTGCAAAGCACCTGATCGCATTTGAGCTTCTTCGTGCCTGCCCTGCCGTATACGCCCTTGGGAATCTCCGTCACGCGGAACAGGTCAATTCGTTTGCCTGCCGCGTCGAAGATTTCCACGAACTGACGATAGCCGAACGAGCCGATATCTTTCGTCGGCACGGTCACGGTCACGCAGGAAAGCGGCGTGTCCTTGAGCTTCAGGTCGGTGATCTCCGCCGTCCGCAGTTCGCCCGTGCGTCTCAGATTCAGGTCATAGATTCTTGGGTATCTCATAGGTATCTGCCCCTTGCCGTCAGCTCGACGCTGCACGCCTTTTCCGTCTTGACTGTTACCGCGTTCTTCCCCGGCGACAGCAGCAGGTCGTCGTCGCTGTCCGTCGTCCGCATCGCCATCGCCGAGCGCGTGCCGCCGTCCACGCCCTCAATTTCAAGCAGCAGGATATCCTCCTGCGCATACCGCGCGACCAGCGTTTCGCCCGCCGTCATCCCCAGCCCCGTGAAGTCAAACCGGCAGGTCGGCGTTTCCACCGTCGCCGTGTTCATCGTGCCGGATGCACATGTGACACGGAACGCGAGCATGGTTTCGGCGTTCCCTTGAACGCCGAGCGCCGCGCTTTTTGCCGCGTTGGCGCTCGTCTGAACCGTCACGCCGTCCTCGCTGACGGCGTAGGCGAACGGCTGGCAGGTGAACGCGATTGCCGCCTCACCGCTTGCCCAGTCGTCGTCCATCAGCGCCGCTTCGTCGCTGACCTCCGCGATGAAATACCGATCCGGCAGTGCGTCCAGAATCAGCTTGCCGCGCCCGTCCGTCCCGCAGAGCCACGCCGTCACATCGCTCGCGCGCTGGAGCAGCTCGTCGGTCGGGATGGGCGTATCGTCGCCCGATGTATTCAGAAAATAGAGTTTGCCCTTGAGCCGCTTGGGGCTGAACGTCCGCCCCTTCCAGCGCAGCGTGCCGTGCCGCCCGCCGACGCTTGTCTGCGGGATGCTCTGCACCGGAATGAACGGATAGGCGGACGGCAGAAACGTCACATCAAAATCGTCGCAGTGTTTCCCGTTGAAGGAAAACAGCGGACTTTCTCCCTGTGCAATCACAACCCCCTCAGCTCCTCTCTGACCCGTTCGCCCAGCTCGGAAATGATCTCCTGTTTCTCCTGTTCGCTCCTGACGTGCCAGTCGCCCGTCACGTTGATAGTCACCGTCACAGCTCGCCCGCCGCCTCCGCCCTGATTCCACGGCGCATCCGACCAGCCGGTATCCACGCCGGAAAGCGCGCCCGTCATGGTATCCACCATGCTCGCGCGCACTTCTTCCAGCGGACCCAGCGCGTCGTCCTCGTGGCTGAGTACGCCCTCTCCGATGCCTCCCGGAATCCACGCGCCGACCTCATCGGCAAACACGCCGGAGGGCGAATGGATGCGCAGCGCGTTCTTCGTCCGGCTGACCGCCGTGCGCGCCATCTGCACCATCTGGCTGTACAGCTCGCCCGACGTACTTCGCACGCCCGCAGTGATGCCGCGCACCATGTTCACGCCGATGTCATAGCCTTGGGTATACGACAGCGCCGCGCTCGCCTTGGCGGCTGCATCGCCCGCCGTCGTCTGCATCTGCACGTTCAGGATGGGACCCGCCACGGCGACCGCCGAGCAGATACCGCCGACAAAGCTGTTGGCGATGGTCTTGCCCGCGTCCGCCGTCAGGGTATCGGTCGCTGTCGTCACCGCATTATCGCCGAGCGTCTGCACGCCCAGCGTCAGAATCGGGTTTTGATTGGCGATTCCCGTCACCATGCCGCCGACCCACGTTTCCGTAATGGTCGTGCCGCTCTCCGCCGTCAGCGTCTGCGCCGCTGCCGTCATCGCCGAGCTTGCCGCATTGGTCGCCGCCGTCGTGACCGCCGCGCTGCCCTCAGTGATGCCGGTTTCCATGCCGGTCGTCAGATTGCCGCCGCTGGTCTTGGCGTCGCCCTTCGCCTTTTCCTCGTCGCCGCCGCCAAACCAGCCGGTGATGGTATCCCAAATACCGCTTCCGAGCTTTGCCAATCCGTCTATCGCGCCGCTGATGCCGCTGGAAATCGTGCTGCCGACGCCGCCCCAGTCAATGCCAGAGATTGCCGTCTTGGCGGCTTCAAAGCCGGCTGACAGCCACGCGCCCGCCGTATCCAGAACGGTTTCAACGCCGCCCTTGATGGCCGTTCCGACTTCATTCCATGGAATCCCTGCTACATAGGTCTTGGCTGCATCGAATCCGGCTGACAGCCAACTGCCCGCCGTGTCCAGCACCGTTCCAACGCCCGTCTGGATGGCTGTTCCGACCTCGTCCCATGACAGCCCTTCGGCGGCACTCTTGCCGAATCCGAACAGGCTCGAAAGCCAGCTGCCCGCCGCGTCGATCACGCCGGTCACGCCATTCCAAATCGCCGTGCCGATGGCGCTCCAGTCCACATTGGCAATCGCCGAATCCTTACCCAGCCCGAACAGCCCGGACAGGAAACTGCCCGCCATATCCAGCACGCTGGTCACGCCGTTCCAAATCGCCGTGCCGATATCCGCCCAGCTGATTTCGCCCGCCGCCGTCTTGCCCGCTTCAAACAGGCTTTTCAGCCAGCCGCCTGCGGTATCCAGAATCGTCTGGATGCCGTCGTGGATGGATGTACCCAGCTCGAACCAGTTCACGCCCTTCGCCGCCGTCAAGCCTGCCGTGAAGATGTTCTTGAGCCATTCGCCCACCGCGTCGAGCGCGCCCGTTACGCCGGAAAGGATCGACGTTCCCAGCGCCGTCCAGTCATAGCCGGAAATGACCGCCGCCGCGTTGTCCCAGCTCTGTTTCAGCCCTTCTCCGTCGAACAGCGACCCGAAGAACGTACCGACCGCATCCGTGACCGTGGTCAGTACGTCGCCCACTGTCGAAATGGCAGTTTTGATGCCTTCAATCGCGCCGAGTACCTTGCCCGCCGCTTCCTCGCCAAAGGCAGCCGTCAGCCCCGCAGAGAACGCCGCCGTGAATCCTGCGCCGCTTTCCAACGCCGCGCCGAACGCCGTCACGCCGTCGCCCAGCTTGGCGACCATGCCCTGCAAAGCGTCGCTGCGCGTATACGCCAGCACAGCCGCCGCACCTAGCCCGACCACGAGCGGGTTCATGCCGGAGAGCAGCGTCAGAACCTTGCCGCCGTTCAGCAGCAGAGGACCCGCCGCAGCCGCCATCGCGCCGATGCGGAAAATGGTATTCTTCGTGCCGTCGTCCAGCGCGTTGAACTTGCCGATCATATCGGTAATGCCTTGCACCACGCCGCGCGCGGCAGGCATCAGCCAGTCGGACAGCGCAATCGCCATGTCCTGCGCGCCGCTTTCAAGGATCGCCAGATCGCCCTTGAGGTTGTCGCCCATCGTGGCAGCCATATCTTCTGCCGCGCCGCCGCAGGCATACATGCCCTCAGTCATCGCGTCTAGCGCGTCGGGTCCCTGCTTGAGCGTCGCCAGAATACCCTTGAGTGACTCGTCGCCGAAGATTGCGCCCAGTGCCGCGTCGCGCTGGCTGGCGGTCATGCTGCTGGTCGCCTTGTCGATATCGCGGATGATCGCGGCATACGAGCGATAGCTTCCGTCTGCGTTGGTCAGCGCGACTTTGGTTTTGCCGATAGCGATTGCGCCGTTCTTGGCGTTGTTCTTCATGTCGCGCAGCATCGCGTTCAGCGTCGTACCACCCTGACTGCCCTTGATGCCCGCGTTCGCCAGCACGCCCATCGCCGCTGCGGTATCCTGCAAGGTCATGCCGAAAGCGTCCGCAGTCGGCGCGGCGTACTTCATCGCCTCGCCCAGCGCCTCGACCGTCGTGTTGCTGTTCGCCTGCGCATAGGCAAAAACATCGGCAGCCTCGCCCGCACGCTCCGCCGCCATGCCGAACGGAGTCATCGTATCGGTCACGATATCCGAGGCTTTCGCCAGATCCATGTTGGCGGCAGCCGCCAGATTCAATACGCCCGGAATACCGGCAATGACCTGCGCATCATCCCAGCCTGCCAGCGCCATATAACCCATCGCGTCGGCAGCTTCGCTGGCGCTGAATTTGGTCGTCGCACCCATCTCGCGCGCCGTATCGCGCAGCGCGTCCATCTGTGCCTGCGACAGATTCAGCGACGACATCAAGCCGTAGACGTTCGACATGCTCGCGTCAAACTGCATGCCTGTTTGAATCGCCGCGCCCGCCGCTGTCATCAATGGCGCAGTAACGCCCAGCGTCAGCGCTCTCCCTGCCGTTTCAGCCGCCGCGCCGATGGAACCCAGCGCGCCCGCCACACCGCCGGAGGCGAAGCCGGAGAGCTGCTCGCCCGCCATGTCGATGGCGCTGTTGAAGCTGGACATGTCCAAATCCATGTACGCCATGATCGTACCCGCGCTGATACTCGTGCCCATTCGGCTCACCTCCTTTGCAGCCTGAATCCGCTTTTTGGCAATCAAAAAAGGTCTTTGGAAATGACCGTCTCGCTTCGGTCATCTCCAAAAACCTTGGAAAGAAAAAGCTGACGGAGCACCCGCTCCGTCAGTGTGTCAGCCCATCAGCCGACGAATCATCTCTGCCGCCTCGGCGTTGGTCGTCGTGTTCTGCCTGCCCTTCTGCTTTTTCAGCCGCGCCGGTCTGCCAAAGTCCGGCTCGCGCTTTTCCCGTGCCTGTTGAATCATAAAAAGACAGGTTTCGTCGAGGCAGAACGCCGCGTACTCGTCCTCAATCCCCATCAGGCTGCTGGGGCGCTGCTTGTACGTCGTCGCCAGATGGATCAGGCTGACGATTTGCGGGCTGAGAACGAAAGGCTTCCAGCACTTTTGCCCCCTTGATGGCGTACAGATAGATTTGATCCGCCTGTTCTTCGGTCAGGTCAAGTCCTGCCGCTTTCAGCTGCTCCATCGTCGGCTCGGCGAGCGCTTCTTCGACGACAAGACGCATAACCTTCGCCGTTTCCTCAAAAGTCGCGTTTGCGCGGCTCTTGTTCAGTCCTTCGTAGAGCTTCTGCGCCGCCGCGATCAGCGGGTTGGGAATCTTGCCCGCGCGGATCATGCCCGTCAGGCTGGCGCGCTTGAGCCTTGCCACAAACGGCTGCTCCTCCGTCCAGCCCGGCAGCGCGACGATCTCGCCGTTCGCCGCCTTTTCCAGCGCGGCAAGGTTGGTGATGTGCGTGTCCTTTTTTGTGGATGCCATACTGTGAAAACCTCCTTTTGTTGGATAGCCCCATTATAGGGCTTTATTCGCTTGCTGTCCTTTGACGCAGTTCTTAGGTCGGCAGTTCGTCCAGCGGCGTGATGGCAATGGGCGATTCGCCGATCTTCGGTCTGCTCTTGAGCTTATACTCCGGCGCGAAGAAATCGCCGTCCTTGATTTCGATATCGGCGGGCGTACCCTTACAGTGTTTGCAGGTGAATTTCAAATAACCCGTCGTCTCTCCGTCGCCGTCCTTCTCCTCGGTATAGATGTTGACCGTGAACGGCGTTCGGTTCACCACCTCGCCCATCTTCGGACCCGTGTATCCTTCAAACTTGCCCTCCGCGCCGGTCGTACTCACGCCGCCGTCCACCAGCGCAAACACGGGCGGACTCATGACCATATCCTTCATGGTCAGGTCATAGCCCTTCGTCAGATCCTCCGTCTTGAGCTGCGCCAGCAGCCTGTTCAATTTGCGCAGCTCTTTTTCTTCGCCTTCCGAGACAAAGGCTTCCAGCTTCATCTCGTTGGCGGTATCGACCACATAAGTCTTGGGCGTGGTTTCCTCCGTCACCAGTTCCACGCGGGCGACGTTCGCCAGCGGAATCTGTACAATCTTTTCGCTTGCCATAAGCTCCTCCTTACAAAGTCGCGCGCAGAGCCTGATACTCCAGCGATTGGCTGCGTGCGTCAAAATCTTCTTCCAGCATCTCGATGCCCTCGTTGCCTGTCGGTCGAAGCTGACTTTTCAGCCCGCGCATGATCCGCCTGACCTCCGCCACGAAGGCGGACAGGTCGCCGCCCACGCGCGGCACAAAGCAATAGAGCGTCGCCGTTCGATAACCGATTCCCGCCGCGCCGGACATACCGCGCGCGTATGCGCCGCCTCCCCGGACGACCACATACGGCGCGCGGCACTTGCCGGTCGCCACGCCGGGCTTATAGGTCAAAATACCGGATGCAGTTAAATGTTCCATCGTCCGCTGGCATGCATCCATCTATCTGACCACCTTCCGCGAGTCGTCCATGATTTTCTGCACGTTCGCCTGCACGGTCGCCCAGAGAATCGCGAACCTGCCTTCATGCCCCAGCTCCAGATACGCGCTGTATTCCATGTTGCCGGATATGCCCATGCGCAGCTTTTTACCCTGCCAGCCGGAGTATCCGGTGATTGTCTGGCGCGCAAGCCCCGTCCTGTCTGTCCATCTGGCGTTGCGCTTGGCTTCTCCCTCCATGCGCGCCGCCGCGTTCTGCCCGACCTTCTCGGCGGCGAACATGCTGCGCTGCTTGATGGCAGACATATTCGTGAGAAAATCCTTCGCGTCAATTTTCAATCCCATCCGGCTCGCCCTCTTTCAGCACCACGTCGCAGAGGATGCCCATCTGCACGTCGGCGTGCAGCACCGTGTACCATCTGCCCGTGATGTTCAGCCCGTCGCCCTCCTGCAAGCTCCGCGCCGTATCGCCGAGGGCACAGCACAACCTCGGCGCGTCCATCCGGGCGATTACGCCGGGGATATCCACCAGCACATTGGCGGTCTGACCGCGCTCATAGCGCACGCCGTACACGCAGCCGATCTTCTGCGCGCCGCCTATCGGCACGCCGTTCGCGTCCCGCTGCACGCGCCAAACCGGCACGCAGACCGCGCCATACGCCGCCAGCGCGCGCCGGAACGTCGCTTCCGCCTGCCGCATTGCAAAGCCGCTCATCATGTGCCGTCCGCCCTTCCTGCCGGTTTCGTTCGGTTCGGGCGCACGCTCCGCGCTCTGCCCAGCCAGTAGGCGCGCTGATCCGGCAGCTCCGTGCCGCCCGACAGCCGCACCGCCGAGTTTTCCGCCTTGCGGATCAGCACGTCATATGCCGCGCGGCGCACGTCGCCCTCGTGCAGCTCCAGCAGCATCGCAAGCTGCGCGTCCGTATACATCCGGGCGGATGCGGGCGGCGACATACAGCCGCAGCCCGTTTCCGTGTTCCCGCCCGGCGCGTCAAGCTCTTCGGTCAGCAGCTTGAGCCGTTCAAGGTCAGTCATTGCCCGCCACCGTCCTGCACGGAAGCCCGACGCAGGCAGCCCGCTTGCAGGCTTCCAGCAGGAATGCTTTCACGTCCGCCTGCACGCTCTCGTCGTTTTCGGCGACATAACCCGCGTCCAGCACGTCAAGGTTCAGGCTGAGCGACGTGGTGCTGTACGTCGCGTGCAGCATCACCTTCTGGTTATTCGCCGCGTCGCGGATATCCGCGTTCAGGCTGAAACTTTCCCTCGTCGTCAGCATCGTTTAACCCTCCCCATCCAGTGTCGTATCCTTCGCCGCAAGGCTCACGCGGAAGCCGTCGAGCTTATTCTTCGGAATCCAAAGTTCATGGAACTTGCGATAGTCAAGGTGCCACGCGCGCGCCTTCTGCCACGTCTCCGGGTCGAACAGGCGCATCTTATCGGTCTTGGAAACCGCAATCGGTGCGGAACGCGGGCAGATAATCCAGTTGATTGCCTGCGCGCCCTCTGCCTTGGCATAGCCGCCCTTATCCGCCTTGTTGATGGTGATGCGGCTGTTCATGCGCGCGGTCGGCGCGGGCAGGATCGGTACCTCGTCGATCACCTTCACGCGGGTTTCGATCTCGCCGCGCTTGAAGTTGGTCACGTCGAGCTTCTTGGAGATCTCCGTGCTCGTGGAAAGCATCGTGGCAATCGTGCTGGAAAGAATCACAACCAGCGGAACGTCGCTGCCCACTGCGTCGCGCACACCGCCGATATCGTTCTGCAATTCCTTGTAGACCGAATTAGCCGCCGCTGTATATGCGCTTCGACGATCCTTGCCGACCAGCTTCGCAATCTTGCTCAGGCGGTAGCTGTCCACCTCCGGCACGACCCGCGTGCGCTGGAACTCGCCCGCCAGCAGGCTCATCAGGTCGAGAACGCCGCTTTCGTCCACTTCCATTTCATCCACGGTAAAGCCGGTGCCTCGGTCCTGCGTCAGCCTCTCGGTCTGATAGACCAGCGTCACGTCGCCCTCCGCGAAGCCGAGCTGTCGGTCGTAGTCCTTGAGACCGTCCATCGCAATAGACGGAATCTTGATTTCATCGCCGCCGCTGTACTTAACGGGACCGGCGTTTGCTTCCATGAAGCCGGTCACAGCGCCCTGAACCATCGC
>ERZ827197.2247-NODE-2247-length-13200-cov-8.589654_pt1 | contig 13200 bp, 12 predicted proteins | sample MGYA00519867_ERZ827197 | MGnify/ENA primary metagenome ERZ827197 (study PRJEB31778, sample SAMEA3449278) | human gut metagenome | biome: human gut; feature: human-associated habitat; material: faeces | place: United Kingdom | collected 2010/2012 ...
GCTGTGGTGGTCTTACCCACGCCGCCCTTCTGATTTGCCAGTGCGATTGTTTTCAATGGGACACCTCCTCCAACAAAAAAGGAGCCTTGCGGCCCCTGTTCTAACAAAGCTGTTGCTTCTTACGGTTATTCTTTTTTCGGGTAGTATTCTTTCTATTCTCAGTCTTGCTATATCTCAGTCTTATTAGATTTCGATTATCGAATGTCCAGAAGTTCGGAAATCGAATGTCTTGAAATTCGATTATCGAATCTCTGGAAATTGCAGAATAATCCTGCGGCGAAAACGGCGTATTGAAGTTGAAATAAACCACATTACGCACCAGAGAAGTTTTTCACATAAATCAGTGTAGGCCGTCCCAGCCCTTGCCGTTTACGCTCAATTAGACCGATGCCCTTGGCGCTGTCCAATTCAGAGAAAAGCCGTGCCGCTTTCTCAGAACGGCAGCGCAAAGTGGACATGACCTCCTCCGCTGTAAAGATAATAAAAACGCGATTCTGCTCGTCGATCCAGCCGTTCCGATAGGACAGCTCCATACGATCCAGCAGCAGTCCATACAGCAGTTTTGCATCGGTCGAAATTTCTGCAAAGCGGTCATCGGTCAGCAACAATTTGGGGATACGGAAGAAAGCGTATTGTTCACCGGAATGACCGTAGTAATAGGGTAGATTTAACGGCATAGGCGTCACCTCCTGCATCTGTATATAAAAAGCAAGAGGAAGGCAGCTTGCGCTTTCTTCCTCTTGAACAATGTCAAATTATTGGGTAAGATAGTTCCAAAGAGTCCCCGGTGTTTGGGGTGACAGCTGAAAATCTGTCTAATATTTGTCTAATAGCAGGTTCGATTTGAGTGCAAAACGAGCCAATATTAGGCGATATTTTCAGATACTCCGCAACAGGCAGTTCGATAAAAAAGCCAGTATTCATGCGGGTTTGCGGGCATTTTGAAGCATGACGTACTACAAGGCACGATCCGAACGATGTAGCTCCTAAGCCCGAGGCCCCCGGTTCGAGCCCGGGCAGGCGTACCAAAAGCGCTGTGATCTCAAGGGATTGCGGCGTTTTTTCTTTTTGCTTATCAAGCAAATTTCACAGCTGTTATCGTGTCAAACGCCTGCATGGCACCACCAGCTGATCTCGAACCGTTTTCTCTATTTTCCCATTTCCGGCACACTCCTTGCCTTGTACATCGTGTACCTTGCTGTGTTGTTTTTCCAATCTACCTCCGCAAACAAGCGCAGAGGATCGACCTCTCGGTCCACCAGAACCGTAAATCCCAAACTGGGATTTTTAGGCTTATTCGGTTTTGCCGGATTTTTAGGATTTTGGACTTACCGCGTCGACCAGATCATTTTCCCCTTCGTGTTTTTTCTGTTTTTCGGCTTTTTCGGATTTTTCTATGAGGGGAAAATGTCAAATACCCTGCTAGACGAACGGTACAAAGAAAACAAAATGAGAGCGCAAAGCACAGCGAACAAAACTGCTCTGTCCATTATTTTTTTTGCAATACTGATTCTGGGACAGGGAAGGCTCATGGGGTGCCTTGAATACACCCTAATTGCTCTTGTTATTGTGACCGCTCTTTCCATAGCGCTTGAACTATTCCTCAGTGAGTATCTGCTATATCATTATGACCATGATGAACCGTTTGATGAAAGTGAGGAATAAACGTGCCTGATTTTGAATGCCGATTAAAAAAGTACAGGCTATTAAAAGATTTGACCCAAGAGCAGTTGGCGGCGCAGGTAGGCGTGCGGCGGGAAACCATCATGCGGCTGGAAAAGGCACAATACAATCCCTCACTTAAACTGGCGATCGATATTGCAAGGGTTGTCGAAGCGCCGATCGAAGAAATCTTTGTTTTCAAGTGATCTGTGCGAAACTAACCGGCCGGCAGTAAATGACGGTGTACTGCACGGCATGAAATGAGATAGCTGGCTTCTAAGCGTCAGTCCGCCAGTTAGCATCTGGTCGGGGATGCCAAAAGGCCCTGGAAGCGCTGCTTCCAGGGCCTTTTTATTTTCTCTTATTTTATCGCACTGGGCGGGGCTCACGCCTGCATATCGGTCTGTCTGCGGTAGCTGCGCAGGAACAGGAGCGACATGACAAGGCACATCGCCTCGGAGAAGATCGGCGTATACCACACTGCGTCGCCGCCGAAGATCGCCGCGAGGAGAAGAAGCACGGCACTTTGCAGCGCCAGCCCGCGGCCGACCGAGATACAAATAGCGGGCACGGGGCGCTCGATGGCGGTCATAAACCCACCGATGACGATGTTGAAGCCCAGCAGCAGATACGAAACGCTGTAGCGCCGGAATGCACCGATGGAGTAGGCGATGAGCTCATCGCCCGCGTGCGAAAGGTACGTGCGCACGATCTGCGGCGCGAAGAAAAAGACGAGCAGAAACAGCGCCGGCGCGAAGATGCAGACGGTCGTGAGCGCGTAGCGCAGAAGTTTTTGACAGCCCGTGTGATCCTCTTTGCCGTAGTGATAGCTCACAAGCGGCTGCGAGCCCTGCGAGATGCCGACCATGAGGTTAATGACAATGGTCGTCACGTAGGCGATGACCGTGTAGGTCACGACGCCGTCCGTGCCGATGCACTTGAGCACCGTGCGGTTGAAGAGGAAGATCATCAGCCCCGTGCACAACTCTGTCACGCCGTCGGACAGGCCGATGGGCAGGATGCGCGCGTAAAGGTGAGGGTCGAAGCGAAATTTGCACAGCCGGAACGTGCACTTCTTGCTGAAAAAGTGGACAAAGTACGAGATACAGGTCACGAGCTGCGAGATGCCCGTGGCGACCGCCGCGCCGAACACGCCCATGTCGAGGTGAAAAATGGCGATATAGTCAAGCACGCAGTTCGTCAGGCATCCGCCGATAACCGTGAAGAGCGCGTAGCGCGGATAGCCGTCTGTCTTGACGAGCACTTCGAGATTGTAGGACACCAGATAGCACACGCTGAACGGCGCGATGCCGAGAATATACTGCTTGACATAGTCAAGTGTGATCTCGTCTGCGCCGAGAAGGTACGCAAACGGCTCCAAAAAGAGCAGCACGAGCGCAGTGATGACCGCGCCAAGGGTCAGTAGCGTGGCAAAATTCTGAGAAAAGAGGGCGTTGGCCTCGCGCCGCTTCTCCTGCGCGATGAAAATGGCGATGAGCGTCGACGAGCCGACGGCGAAGAGCACGGCGATGGAAAAAAGCGCGTTGGTGAAGGGAATCGCGAGATTGACGGCGCTCATGGCATATTCGTTCACACCGATCGAGACCATAAGCCCGTCGACCATGGAGTAGAGCGAGAACACGACCTGTGAGGCCATCGTGGCGGAGACAAAACGGATGAAGTCATGTTTCAGACTTTTCCCCGAGAGTAACAAAATAACACATCCTTAAATTATAATATTTTATTATGCGTTGATCTGACCGATCCCAAAGCTCCCTGCGCGGAGGGCCGCCGCATCATAGACGGTGTGCGCCATAAGCGTCACCGTCCGTTTCCGGCGCTGCAAAACGCGTGCGGTCATGTCCTGAAGAAGTGACTCACCTCCATAGAAAAAATCTCCTTCCAGCATTTGGTGTGATCTGAAAACGCCGTCTGCGGCAAAAAGCAGCCAAATATAAGAAAAGCAGCCGCAAAAACGGCTGTATCTTCGACGCCAAGGCGGCTTTTGATCGGTCTGTAGTTTTATTATACCATAGGTTTGCCGGTTTTGCAATCACCTGTGCAAAACCGAAACACAAACGAAACACCTGCTCTCACCGCTGTCCTGCTCCCCGCTCCGTCCTTGTCAAGCGGCAGAGGAGGCGGCCTGCCGACGCAGGCCGCCCCCTCTGTTTCCTTTTGGGCTTATCGCACGCTTCCCTCGCCGCCCATGAGGGCGGTCATCTCCTCGATGCGCTCGAGGGGGAACGGCGGCGCGCTGAGCGGCCGCATGGCGATGCTCATGAGCTTCATCGGGTTGTCGTCCGCCGCCACACGATTCGAACTGAGCGCTCCGCAGCGCTTGTAGCGGTGGATGATCGCCCACTCGCCGCCTCTTCGCACCCAGACGGCCACGGGCTCCATGATGCCGCCGCAGTCGCTTTCGCGGTCGCCCGGCTCAATGTCCACGTGCAGGCTCGATAAGCAGTTCGGGCAGTGGTTGCGATGGTCGCTGCCGGCGTTTTCCGGCGTGCAGAGCCGCCCACAGACCTTGCAGGTGAAGGTGTCGCGGCAGGCGTGGGTCTTGTAGTACCCTTTTTCAAAGATTTTGCGTTTGTTTTCGCGGTTCATGTTGTCCTCCTGAAAAGCATGGCTCTCGGGAGGAACGGCGTGTGTCAGTAAATTTGCCGGCCCTCCCGGTCAGCGCACACGCTCCAGTAACATCGTTTTAGACTTCAAAAAACGGCTCCTTCATTCTAAAAATTCAGGCAGCCCGGAAAGGCTTGCCGCAGCTATCGTAACGCCGGAACGCCCCGTTGTCAAGCGCTCCGCATTTTCCCCTCATTCCGCCGTGCGCAGCAGCAGGACGGTGACGTCATTGACGTTCGTGCCCGTCGCACCGGTTTTGAGAAGTCCGCCGACCGCGTCGAGCGCGTGGTAGGCGTCGTTATCATTGAGCGACTGCACAGCGTCAACACCCTTTTGGCGCATCAGCTGCGCGGTCTCGCCGTCGGCGATGCCGCCCGCGGCATCGGTCGGTCCGTCCGTCCCGTCGGAGCCGACGGAGAAGACGAGCGCGTTCGAAAGTCCCTCAATGCCGAGCGCTGCGGAGAGCGCGATCTCCTGATTGCGCCCGCCGAGGCCCTTTCCCCTCAGGTGGACGACCGTTTCGCCGCCCATGAGGAACGCAAGGTTTTTCCCGTCACGCGCATGCGTGCGCGCAATGGAAGCAAGCATGCTCCCCGCCTCGCGCGCCTCACAGCAGAGGCAGTCGGTGAGTATCATCGGCTCGTAGCCGAGCGCTTCGCACGCCGCGGCGGCCGCCGCGCAGAGCTCGCGCACGCTGCCGGTGATCTGCGTTTCGACATTTTCGAGCGTCTTCGGCGTCTCCTGTGCCAGAAGCGCCCACGCCCGCTCCGACAGGCGCAGGCCGTACCTTTTCGCAATATCGAGCGCCTGCGCACAGCTTGCGCTGTCGGGATACGCGGGGCCCGAGGCGATCATGTCGAGCGGGTCGCCCAGAATATCGCTCAGCACGACAGCGAAGACCTGCGCCGGCGCGCAGTGCCGGGCGAAGCGTCCGCCCTTGACGGCGGAAAGCCGCTTGCGGATCGTGTTGATCTCCACGATGTCCGCGCCCGCGGCAAGGAGCTGATTCGTGACGTCCTGCAATTCCGCAAGCGGAAGCAGCGGCTTTTCAAAAAGCGCGCTGCCGCCGCCCGAGAGCAGAAAGACGACCGTGTCGCTTTCGGTCAAATCTTCCGTCAGCGCGAGAGCGGCGTCCGTGCCGCGCAGGGAGTTTTCGTCCGGCACGGGATGCCCGCCCTCAAAGCACGCGACATCCGCGATCTCACCTTTCACGTGGCCGTACTTCGTTACGACCACACCGCCGCAGAAATTATCCTGCAAACACGCGCGGGCGGCGTGCGCCATCTGCCACGCGGCCTTTCCCGCCGCGACGAGGTACACCCTTCCTAAAAAGGTCTTGCCTTTCAGCGCGCGCTCGACCGCCGCGTCCGGCAGCACCGCCGCGATGGCGCGCGTGATGATTTTCTCCGCGTCCGCGCGCAGGTTATCCACAGGTTTCGACTTTTCCTGCATAAGCGCCCCTCCTTTTGAAAAAAGCTGCCGAAAAACGGCAGCTTTTTCGTTATCTTTTGATTTTACCATGCCCGTCTTACGGACACAAGCGGAATTCTCAGAATTCCAGCTTCTCCATGCGGTCGAACGCCTGCTTGAGCTGGTCAATGCCGACGGTGCAGGCGATGCGGAAGTGGTTTGCGCCGGTCTTGCCGAACGGGCTGCCCGCGCTGACGAGCACGTGCGCGCGCTCAAGTAACTCCTTGCAGAACTGCTTGTCGTCGAGACCCGTCTTCTCCACGCCGGGGAAGAGGTAGAACGTGCCCTTCGGGCGCACGAGGCTCAGATACGGGATCTTCTCGATGCGGTCGGCAGAGTAGAAGATGCGGTCGCGGTACGCAGTCACGTACTTCTCGCGGATTTCTTTGCGCATTGCAAGCGCCTGGATGCCCGCGCGCTGGGAGATGGACGGCGCGGAGTAGACGAGCGAGCCATTGATACGGTTCATCACGTCGAGGAATTCCGGCTCAGCAATGATGACGCCCACGCGCCAGCCGGTCATCAGGAAGTTCTTGGAAAAGCTGTTGAGCGTGATGGTGCGCTCGGCCATGCCGGGCAGCGTGCGGATGGGGCGGAAGTCGCCCTCGTAGATGTAGGTCGTGTAAATCTCGTCCGCCGCGATGAGAAGATCATATTCCTTTGCCACGCGGGCAAGCATCTCCATGGTGGACAAATCGTAGCCCATGCCGGTGGGGTTCGTGGGGTTATTGAAAATGATGGCCTTCGTGCGCGGCGTGATGGCAGCGCGCAGGCGCTCTTCGCTGATGGCATAGTCCTCCTCGGCGTAGGTCGGCACATCGACGCACACGCCGCCCGCCAGCTCGATCTGCGCGCGGTACAGCGCGAAATATGGAGAAAAGACGATGACCTCGTCGCCGGGATCGAGGATGGCAAACATTGCCAGCGACATGCCGAGGCAGCTCGACGCGCTCACGAGCACGTGGTCACGCGGAAGGGTCTGGTCAAAGTCCTCCTCCCACGCCTTGCAGACCGCGGAGATGAGCTCGGGGTCGCCCTTGGGGTCGCCGTAGTGAGTGTGGCCGGCCTTGGCATCACGGAAGGCTGCGTTGATGATGGCCTCGTCGGTCGTGAAGTCCGTGTCGCCGATGCTCAGGTCGACAATGTCCTTGTATTTGGCCAGCGCCGCGGTGTCGAGCGTCAGGCCGGTGCCCGCGCTCTGGAAGCGCTTGGCAATAAAGTTTCGCTTCATGGGTGACTCCTCCTTGCAGATCGCCGCGGCAGCCCGATTTTTCAAGCGGCGCGTAGAAATGCTGAATTTTATTGCAGTATATGGCAGATTCCGACAGAATGCAATCGGTAATGTCGATAGAATTCGAGGTTCGCGCGCTTTTCCATTTTGTTAACATGATAAAGCGTCATCGAACAATGAAAACAGAACCGGCGCAAAATGCGCCGGCTCTGCCGTTTTTCTTTACCACGGGATGGTTTTGAACTGCTCGATCTCGTCTTGATGCTGCACGCAGCGCACAAAGCGCTTGCGGTAGATCGTGTAGCAGCCGTTGCAGGCAAGGCATTTGCTCCCGTCCTGCGCGCCGCTTTTGAGCTTTGCGGCAAAGTCCGGCTCGCAGATGAGCGCGTCCAGATAGAACGGCGTCTTCCGCCCCGCGCGGCGGTTGAAGTCGATGCCGCTGACCTCCGCTCCGTCCACGCCGCGAAGGCAAACTACTCAACCAGACGGTCGAGCTCTTCCCGAGTGAAATCCTCGGGGTGCTTCGGCGGCGCGCCGTTCACGCTCTCGACGCCCTTCATGCCGCTGTGGCTGAGCTGGAAGAAAAGTTTACCGCCGTACCGGTGCACGCCGTCGCAGGCGCGGCGGAGAAGGGACTCGTCCGTCGTCTCGTCCAGCACGGGCTGGCCCGCGTCGGCACGCTGCATCTTGTCGACGCAGAAATGGCCGGTGATGACAAGGCCCACTTCGTTTTCGCAAGCTCGATGAGCGTATCCGCCCAGAGCGGCGTCACCTGACCCTTTTCGTCAGACAGATGCTCGTTCGTCGCCGAGCGGACGATGCGGTTTTTAAGCTCGCATGTGCCGAGCTTTGCAGGGGTAAACAGAAGGCCATAATCGTCTCTCCTTATAAGATCCGTTCGGCGATGAACATCATCAGCGGCATCGTGACCGGCAGCAGCAGATTCGATTGCAGCACGCTCTTGCTCGCCATCTCGGGCGAGCGGTCATAGCGCACGCCGAAGATGCTGATGACCGTCGCCACGCTGCATCCGAGCACCATTACGATGCACAGGCACACCGTGCGGTTCCAGCCGGTAAAGCGCAGGATCACCGCCGCGATGAGCGGCATGACAAGGCAGCGCAGAAGCGTGATGAGGTACAAAATGGGCTTTTTGAGCACGTCGATAAGCGGGCTTCCCGAAAGGAGACAGCCTATGATGAGCATCGACGTCGGCACGACGCAGTTCGCCATGCTGCTCAAAAACTGGAGCGGCGCGCCGCTGAATTTCCATCCCGTGGCCAGCATGATGATCATGAGAACAGCTGAAATGTTCATCGGCGTAAGCATGCTCTTGAGCTGCTGCTTGAGATTATGATCTTTTTCGCGCCGGAAGCTCTGCATAATGAAAAGGAACATGTAGAGTGTGGCGCAGGGCACGGAAAGCGAGCCCAGTACCGTTCCTTCCGTGCCGAAAACCGCCGTGCAGAGCGGGATGCCAACAAAGCCGTTGTTTGGATAGGCCACGCTGCGGGTGAAAACAAGCGAATCGTCCTCATTCAGCCGGAGCAGTTTTGCGATCGGCTTGGCCAGAAGTGTAAACAGAATGAAGCAGGACATATAAGCCAGTGCGATCTTAATGACCTGAGAAAACGGCATATCGCCGAAATCCCCGCTGGCCGCCGCCAGAATATTACAGGGAAAAAATACATCCAGCAGCAACATGGAAAGGAGGTCTGCCCCCTTGCGATCCACTTTGCCCAACTTGCCCAGCAAAAAGCCGAGCATCATCATCGCTGCGAGAATCAAAACCTGCTGCAAAACCGTCTGTGCCATGTTATCCTACATCGTCCTTTATCTTGATCTAAATTACTTGAAATTCTCCTGCGCGTACTTCATCAGCTCCTCGCGGAAGTCGGGGTGCGCGATGGAGGCCATCGCCTCGGCGCGCTCGCGCAGCGTCTTGCCGGAAAGGCTTGCAATCCCGTACTCGGTCGCGACATACTGGATCATCGTGCGCGGGGCGGAAATCGTGCTGCCGCCGGGGATGGTGGCAAGGATATTGCTCTTGCGCTCGCCGTCCTTTGTCACACGGGAAGAGTTGATGCAGATGAAGCCCTTGCCTCCCTTGGAGCGGTACGCCCCCTCGAGGAAGTCCATCTGGCCGCCGACGCCGGAGAGCTGGCGCGTGCCGGTGCTCTCGGCGTTCTCCTGACCCATGAGGTCGAGCTGCACGCCGCCGTTGATGCTGATGACGTTGCTGAACTTTGAGATGCGCTCGACGGAGTGGATGTAATCGAGATCGCCCGGGTGGAAGAGCTGGGGTTCGGCGTCGAGCCAGTCATAGAGCTCCTGAGAGCCCATCGCGAGGTTCCACGCGGAAAGGCCGGTGTCGAGCTCCTTGTGCGCGTTCGTCAGCTTACCTGCCTTGTAGAGCTCAAGGAACGCATCGGAAATGGTGCCGGTGTGGCAGCCGAGGTCCTTCTTGTCGGACTCGGCGAGCATCTTGGCGACCGTGTAGGGCACGCCGCCCACGCCGAGCGACAGCACCGCGCCGTCGGGGATCTCATTCACCACAATCTTGGCGATGGCGATATCGGTCTCGCTGGGCGCGCGGTAGGAGCGCACGGGCAGCGGCTCATGCTCGCCCTCGACGATGTAGTCCGCTTCGGACAGGTGCACACGGTGCGAGCCGTCCACGCCCTGGAGCTTGGGATAGTGCTCGTTGATCTCGAAGATCACGGTGCGGGCGCTCTCAAAGATCGTGCGCCAGGCATAGTTCGAAATGCCGAGGCCGCAGTAGCCGTTCTCGTCGGGCTTGGAGACGGGAACGAATGCCACATCGCAGCGGATGTGCTTGTCGCGATAGAGGTACGGCAACGAGCGCAGCATGACGGGCATGAATTTCACAAGGCCATTCTTCTGGAGCTTGCGCTCATAATCGCCGACGTGCCAGCTGTAATAGCTGAAACTCTCCTGCTCGGGGTCTGCTTCGACGACCTCGATGCGCGGGCGGATCACAAGACCGCCGCGGACCTTGACGTCCTTCACTTCACCCATGCGCGCGGCGAGGGCCTTGTCCAAAAGCTCGGGAAAACCCGCACCGAAGCCGTAGTCCACCCAGTCGCCGGACTGCACAGCCTTGACAGCCTGCTCCGGCGCAACAAATTTAGCCTGATAGTCGTTCATAAAAAACAGTCTCCCTTGGTTCGAATCGCTTTTAATGTAGCAGAATTTTCACCGCTTGTAAATCGTTCCGAAGCGGAAAGCGACCTCAAATCTTGCCGTTTCGCGGCGCGGCGCATTTTTCTATTGCGCCTCCGGCGCGATTCTGCTATGCTTGGTTCAGTATAACATTCCGCGCCAAAAGGAGGCAAAAGCGCCATGGTCAAAAATTATCAGGAAATGCTTTCGAGCGAGCACAGCGGCTTTATCCGTCACAACGGCATCCGCGTCGTTTCGGTCGACGAGGAAAAAAGCGTGCTGACCGCCGACGTCACGCCGGAAAATTCCAACATCTGGGGCGGCGTGCACGGCGGCTTTCTCTACGCGATGGCTGACACCGCCGCGGGCGCGTTCGCGCGCATCAACTACAGCCAGCACAACGTCACGCTGAACGGCTCGATCAACTATCTGCGTTCGACGGTGCAGTCCAAAGCGCTCACCGCCGTCGGCCGACCGGTCAGGGTCGGCGGTCACATCGGCTTTTTCGAGGTCAATATCACCGACGACACCGGCGCGCTGATCGCCCGCGCCGAGATCAACATGTATTTTCTGAAAAAGTAAGAAACGCGCTAAAAGGGAGCGCATCGGGCCTTGCCCGATGCGCTCCCTTTTTCATTCTTGTGCTGTAGCCGCTCAGTTTTTCTGGCTTTTGCCCTTGATCAGCGCCGTCACCGCTTCGGCGACGGGCTTGCGGTCCGCGTCAAGGAAGAACACCTTGACCTTCGCCGCCTTCGACCAGTCGGCGTTCGCCCACTTGAGCGTCACGGTTTCTTCATCCTCCGCAGCTTCGCTCGCGGCATAGGCCAGGAATCTGCCGTCCTCGGCGTAGAGCGCCGCAGCGTAGTAAACCGCGTCCGCCTGCTTTTGGACTGTGACCTCGTTCTCGCCCATGCTCACGATGCCGCTGTCAGGGTCGTTCGCCTTCACCACGATGGCATAGGTCGAGAAGTGCTTGAGCGTCAGCACGGCGTTTCCGTCGCGGTAGGCCACCTCGACCGGCTCCTTTGTGCCGTCATCGGCAAGATACCAAGCCTGCAGCACACCCTGTTGCGTCCACGTAAACGGAACGGAGACGGTCACTTTGCCGTTAAAGCTGTGAATTTCCGTTCCGTTTGCCGTCAGGCTCACATCAAGCACCATGCCCTGTTCGATATCGCCGATGATCTCGGTCTGATCGCTGCTCAGTGCATCGCCGGTGCTGACATGCAGCTGAATATCGTTGCCGTCCGCTGTTTCGACGACCGACTGCATCGCCGTCTTGTCCAGCGTGATCGCCGCGTCCGCCATCTTGATCGACAGCGCCTTCGCTTCCAAATCAAGGACGTCGTTCACGGCGCTGACGGGCAGCGTCACTTTTTCCGCTTCCAGCCCGGACACATCGATCTGCGCCGTGCTGTCAGTTTCGAGCTGCTTTTTAAGCTCGTCCTGATCGACCGACTCGATCTTCACGGTACCATCGTCCGCCTTAGTATAGTAGGCGGAGCTGTCCTCCGTCTTATTGCCGATACGCTCCCACTGGGCGGTGCAGATCGTCGTCTTGCCTGCGTGCAGCTGTCCATCGTCAAACACGGCGGAAAGCTTATGCAGATCGCTGAGCGTATAAAGCTTATCTTCCTTGCTGTCCGGATCAGGGCCCACAAAGCCCGTCATTGTAAAGCCGTCGCGGTGGAACACGGTCTTGAGCTCGTCCGCGTACATGTAGCGCCAGCTCGCCTGATTCGGCAGAAGGACAATGACATCGCTGTAGCGCGCACCGTGCGCCGTTACCGCGCCGTTGCCGTCGAGGAAGATTTACCGCTTACGCTCACGGTTGTTGAGGCGGCATCGGTGCTCCGAATCGGGCGCACGTCTGCGTATATCATTCCTGTTCCATCCCGGATACGGTCATGTCACAGAGCAAATGAAGCAAGCAAGTTCAGAACGCATGGATAACTTCATTAAAAGCGTGTCTGGTGGTGAAAAATGAGTTCTTTTCACTCTCATAAGGGAAAACTAAAGGGAAAACCTCCCCGAAAAGGCAAAAGGAAAACCCTGTAGTCATTGAAACTACAGGGTTTTTACTTGGAGCTGCTGGGCAGATTCGAACTGCCGACCTCATCCTTACCAACTGCCGTAGAGCCTTCCATCCCTTGCAGTATAAGGCTTTCCAGCGGTTTTTTGTCCAAAAAGGATGAGGTCGCAGCCTGTTTGTTCCATTGCTTCCGTCCGCTCATTTCTAAAGTGCTCCCCAAGTCAAGGACATTTTCATTTGACCCATAGCGGCAGCATACCGGCGGGGTACTCACCTGTGGTGATGTAGTGGTAATATTCGTTAGGGGATAGCTTCGCCAGATCCCACTGGCAGCGGTCGTTGTTGTAGTAATCCATCCAGCGGTCAATGGAGGCTTTGGCGGCCTCAAAAGACGTCCACCCCGGGATCTCACTGGCCAGCTCGTCCTTCATGTGCCCGAAGAAGCTCTCTTGGGGCGCGTTGTCCCAGCAGTTCCCTCTGCGGGACATGGACCGCCGCAGTGCGCTGTTCTCCACCAGCTGGATGAACTTCAGACTGGTGTAGTGGGTCCCCTGGTCGCTGTGGATCACGGTCTCCTTGCTCAGCGAGATCCCATGGTGCTTTACCAGCAGCTGGACCGTTTCCAAAACAAAATCCACTTCCAGCGATTCGCTCATCGCATAGGCCAGGACCTGCTTTGTGCAGGCGTCCAGGATCGTGGAGAGGTAGCAGAATCTGCCGCAGAGCGGGATGTATGTGATGTCCGTCAGGAGGATGGCTCTCGGCCCATGAGACTCGAATTCCCGGTTGACCAAATTCTCCGCGGCGCTGCCCATTCGGATGGATCGCTGCAATCTGCGGTAGGGATTCGTCTTTCGGATGGGGCAGGTGAGCTTGTATTTCCGCATCAGGCGGCGGATCTTCTTCACGTTCATTCGGATACCCATGTGCAAAAGCCGCATATGAATGCCGCGAACGCCCTTTGCGTAGCCCCGGAACCGGTATGCCTCCAGGA
>ERZ827197.2253-NODE-2253-length-13153-cov-7.051764_pt1 | contig 13153 bp, 11 predicted proteins | sample MGYA00519867_ERZ827197 | MGnify/ENA primary metagenome ERZ827197 (study PRJEB31778, sample SAMEA3449278) | human gut metagenome | biome: human gut; feature: human-associated habitat; material: faeces | place: United Kingdom | collected 2010/2012 ...
TTGTATTGATATGGGATGTGTTGTCATACAGATTCTGTGGCTTACACAAGGAGGAGGTAATGCACGTGATGACATTAGACTATACATTTGAACGACGGCTGGAAATGCAGCGCGCCGAAGCAATTGAGGATGGCGAAAGGATCGGAAAAGAAATCGGGAAAGAGATCGGGAAAGAAGAAAAATTGTCAGAGCAGATTCGTAAAAAAATTCAAAAAGGCAAACCTCTGGATCAGATTGCGGACGAATTGGAGGAAGTGCCGGAAACCATTCGTCCTTTATACGAAAAAATTAAGCAGGAAATACTGCAATAAAATAAGGCAGTTTCCGAGGAGGAAATGAGTTTTTATCGTTCGTTAGCTGAATGATATGCTTATTTACAAAATTGAATATTGCTTACCTTCAAGTTTATTGTGTCAGGCACCAATTGTCCAATTGTTCTCTATTTCTATTGATGCAGCCACTTATGCGATGGTCGGATTTGTCACAGGTATACTACTCACAAAATATCTGCTTTGGTATGACGATAGAGTTAAGTAATTCTTAATATGAGGGGCTTACCTTGCCCCTCTATCCTTATTCTGTAACTACAATCATAGTTCTATTTTTCAATCCCAAGCACGGTATTGGCCTGCTCACCCTCCATATATTCAAATGTGATGGTATCTCCTACACCATAACGCACGATATCAAGGTAATCTACTACCGATACATCGTAAATATCGGAATCATTTTCGAGCAAAATATATTGGTGCGTATTTCCTTCTACCACTGCATCGGTGATTTTTGCAATCGTACCGGTTGCTTTCTTGACACTGTCGCTCTCTTTTGTTTCCGCATTGACACCATTTTGCTTCATCAGTTCCATATAGTTCTTTTCGCATTCACTGACAGAATCACCGGTTGCTACAATCTGATATTTCTGCACATTTACCATCGCATACATTTTTACCAGACCAGAATCATCCTTTAATGCAATGAAATAGGTCGGCTCATTTGTAATGTTTAATAACAGTGGGAAGGTTGCTGTATAGCCAAGGTTTTGCACCTTACCTTCCGCAGAGGACATCGCAGAATCTTCAATTGCGCCTTCTACCTGATAATATTTTGTCTCCATCGTTCTCTCATTCATCAGGACGAATCCAACGTTGGACTGATCACTTGTGATGGAGGTTACTCCGGTATAAACCCAGACATCATCATTCATTGCAAGGTAATTATAACCGTTCGTGGTGGTCAGACAATCCTTCTGTCCTAACACACTGTTGATAAATCCATGTTTTAAAGATCCATAATAATCATAAAGCTGTACCAATAAATCGGCAGAATAAACACGGTCTACCCAGCTTGGCACATCTTTTACCGCATAATCAGTGCACTCACCTGTCACAGCATTACAAAGCACAACTCTGCCGATGGTCTTACCTCCAAACAGACCAATCTTATAATCTGCAACACTGCAAATCCAGTAAGGCGTACCCTCCTCATCAATCTCAAAACTGATATCATCGAAAATATAGGTCGGATAACGAAATCTTAAATGACGCTTTAAGTTTCTATGAAAATGGTCATATGGCGTATATTTCATGCCTTCTGACAAACGAACCAGCTCCGTATCCTGCGTTGCCATATCAATCTTAATATAGGCTGGAATTCCTTCCTTCTGGTTCGTCAGCCACTTGATGGTATCCGCATAACGGAGCGGTGTCACACGGACCGGTTCCCCTTTGTAGTTAATCTGGGAATAAAGTTCACTGACTTCAAACTGCGACGCCATATCAACAAGACTACCCATCTTACGATTTCCCAGAATGGATGCTGAGTCACGATCTAACAGTGGAATCTGGTCATAAGAAATCTGTTTGATATCCTCGGTAAATTCCCCCTCTTCCACTTTTAAAAGTTTCTGATATTTTGCTGCATTGACAATCGGTGAGGACAAAATGGAGCCTGCCACATAAACCGCCAAAAACAGTAAAAAGACAATCACTCCAATCTTTAAACCTGTATATTCCTTAATAAAGGACAGTTCAATCTTGCTTTGTCCTGCTATCTTTGCCTTTCTTACAATATAAAGCACGAAAAGCACCGCCAAAATCAGAAAAATAAATTTCCAGGTTTCTGTTGCATGAATGTTAATTGCCGGAAGTGAAACATAATAAAAAATTGCAACAGCGATTACCACCAACAAAGCAATCACCAGTTTGACTTTCATCATTCCTTTCATCACGAATTCCCCTTTCGTTCGTTTGGTCGAAGCTGATATAAAAATTCTTCAAAACATACGCCATCTTGTTCCGGTATCAACAAGTTTATTGTGTCAGGCACCAATTGTTCCAATGTAAAACGTTTCATCGTGCGTCCTCCCTGTCAGTGGAATTTATATGCAGCATTTCTTATTGCTTTATATAATATTCCTTTATGGCAGAGCCGTCAACATTTTCAAGGACGTATTTGTGTTATGATGTTACACGTTTCAGGACGTATTTGTGTTGTCATATCACACGTTTCAGGATATGATTCTATCATGAAAGTAGGAACTATAAACTTACAAAGTTTCTGCTTTTGCAAATAACCGGTATGCTCTTGCAATTTTATTTTCTATGTTCTATGATAGGCAGTTAGAAAGACAGGGTGATTCTATGCAGATCAGTATTCTTTTAATGGAACAGATTTTTGAGCTTTTTCTCATGATTCTGATGGGATTTATTATTGTAAAGGCGGGAATTGTCAAGGAAGAAGACAGTAAGGTTTTATCCAAAATCGTACTGTACCTGATCATTCCATGCGTGATTATAAACGCTTTTCAGGTGGACTATACTAAAAAAACCGTAAATGGTCTTCTGATCGCGCTTGCTGCATCCGTATTGCTTCAGGTGGTTCTCCTGCTTGTCGTTTTCGTGATGGGAAAACTGTTTTCCTTAAATGAAGTGGAAACAGCTTCTATCTATTACTCCAACTCCGGCAATCTGATTGTTCCTATCGTGACATTCGTTCTGGGACAGAAATGGATACTTTACGGATGTGTCTTCATGAGCGTGCAGCTTATTTTCCTCTGGACACACTGCAAGAAAATCATAAGCCGTGAATCTTCCTATGACTGGAAGAAAATCATCCTTAACATCAATATGATTTCCATTGCCATTGGTGCCATTTTATTTTTCACCAGAATCCGGCTGCCGGAACTCATTACAAATACCATCTCCAGTGTTGGAAATATGATCGGGCCAGCCAGCATGATTGTAACCGGAATGCTTTTCGCCGGAATGGATTTAAAAGCAATTTTTGCAAATAAACGTGTATATTTCATATCGGCTCTCAGAATGCTTGTCATTCCTTTGATTGCACTGTTTCTCATAAAAATCAGCCATCTTGCCACACTGTCTGCAGATGCTCAAAAGATCATGCTCATTGTATTTCTCGCAGTAATCACCCCATCAGCATCTACCGTTACACAGATGTGTCAGGTGTACGGAAACGATGCACACTATGCCAGCGCAATCAACGTAGTGACCACGCTGTGTGCCATTGTGACCATGCCTTTTATGGTGCTGTTGTTTTCCTGTATTTAACGGTATATTTTCGCTTTTTTCTGCAATACCGGATAAAATCATACCATAAAAAGACAAGCACAGCCCCGATAACGATCGCTTTTACCACAAGCGGCATATGCCCGTCACCGAATCCAAACTCCACAATAAAAAAAACACTCAGTGCGATCCACAGTGCAAACCATACCCATCCAAACAGCTTCTGATTTTTGACCTTACAAAACAGAAACTGGAAAACCGGATCGCCACTCACTTTATAAAACTCGCTGTACTCCGAAAAATCACCGACAAGTTCCTCCAATTGCGCAAAGCTACGTCCCTTTTTCTCTTCTTCTTTTACATAGTTGAGGTAAAAATCAATATTTTCGCCATCGTAGGCATGATCTGCTGCAAGTTTCCGGCACAGGTCGATGGAACCCTGTATTTCCTGCTGCTTATTTAACAACTCCTGCAACTGCTGCCGGACCAGTTCCTCAGAAACTGCCGGATCATCCAGCATCAAGGCAATTTTTTCGATGGGCATATTCATTTTCCGATATAAAATGATCTGTTTTAACCGCCGGATATCCTGTTCACTGTAATTGCGGTATTTGCTTTGGTCATTCCGCTCCGGTTCGAGCAGCCCCTTTCTTTCATAAAAGCGGATATTACTGATGGTTAATCCGGTCAGTTGCGCTGCCTGTCCTATTTTCATCTGTCCCGTTCCTTCCTTCTACTATATATTTGAAAATACAATTATCTCTTTCCCACCTCACGCCGTGCCTGGTCTGTAATTTCTTCTGGAAAATCCAGCAGTTCCATCAAATCTATGGCATTTGTTTTCCCGACGATCCCACGTCTGATTTTGTATGGAAAAACGATATCTTTTTCACGAACCTGACTGTCAAAATAATAAGTGTCATATCGGTTTTTCAGGGCATATACCAGCTCCAGATCATGTGTAGCAATCAGGAGAAAGCCCTGTTTCTGCACCATGTAGGATAAAATGGCATTGGATGCCGCCAGACGCTCACGCGTGTTCGTCCCTTTTAAAATCTCGTCAATCACAAACAACATGGGCTCACCCGTTTTCAGTTCATCGAGCATGCGCTTTAAATATTTAATTTCACGCATGTAATAACTCTCTCCCTGCAGCACATCATCCCGAAGTGCCATCGAGGTCATCACCTGTATTGCAGGCATTTTCATATTTTTTGCAACACAGGTATTGATCGTCTGTGCCAGAATCACATTGATGGCAACCGCTTTCATAAATGTCGATTTACCAGATGCATTTGCCCCGGTCAGTACCACACCTTTTTTCAGGACAAAATCATTCGGAATTGCATCTGCCATAAGAGGATGACGGATTTTCTCCACACTGATTGCGCCATCACTCTGCAATGACGGACAGCACCATTGCGGCAGGCTTTTCCGAAAGGATGCGATCGCAATCTCCATATCGATTTCTCCTGCAAATGTATACAGTTGCATCGTCTCTTTTTTGCACGCGCGCAAAGTTTTTTGAATACGGTAAAATGCGACAACATCATGCAGCGTAATTCCCGCAATATAATCCCAGAGGATCCCCGTCACATCCCCGGATATGCTCTGGTATTTTCTAGTCTGCCAGCGCAACATCCGGTGGGATAATTTTTGAGTTTTCTCCAAGGCATGCAAAATTTCCGGTCTGTCCGGTTCCAGTTTTTTTACAATCCAGTTGCAAAAATCAAAAAGTTCTTTCAAACTGGATACCATAAACAAATTTCCCTCATATTTGCATTTGGTATGCAGATAAATAAGCAGATTGACTACCGCCACAACAAGAAAACCAGTTGCCCACAAATTAGTTCGCAGCAAAATTGCCCCGATCAGGCAAAACGCCAGCAGTCCCTGCAAAAAATACAATATTGCACCGGGAATGACCAGTGGGTTAATTTCTTCCGTCAGGAAAAACGGCAGATAACAGCTTTCTTTCTGCTTGCCGATACGCATGAGTTTTTCTTCTATCTCTGTACGTATGGATTCCCGGCACGAAAAAAACGAAATCCTCTTTTCCATATCCTCACAGGACTGCCGTGTCTGCATATTGTGCAGGCGATGGTACAGAATCTGCTCTCCCATATACGTCCGGGTATGATTGATCCGCGCAAATACACGATCCATCTCCAGGTCATTCCACGTAACGGTATCCACGCTTCCTGCACTTTGCCATTCTTCCTTCTTTACGTCCTGCACCACCAGCTCTTCATACATACGGATTTCGCGCATGCGCTTCTCCAGTGATTCCCACGCTTCCAGCTCCATTGGATTTTTCCCGAATTGTGCTTTTATTCTGTTTCTTCTTTTTTTTTGCTTTTTTCCAATCACCCAGTTCATGATTTCCACCTCAATTTTTAAATTCTGGCAGAACTATAAACCATGAACCAGGGTGAGAGTCAAGGGATTTTTACCAAAAAGACCGTTTCTGTGCCGTATAAATGCAGCGGTTGCCATTGACCAGAAATGCCACCAGGCAGACCGCAAAAAATGCAAGCCCATTTTCCACACCAAATACTTCCATTCCGATCAGAACCGGAGCCAGCAAAGTATTGGTTGCACTTCCAAACACCGCCGCGTATCCAAGTGCCGCACAGACCATCGGTGGCAGTCCTGCCAGGCTTCCCAGCACAAAACCAAGCGATGCACCGATGGAAAAAAGCGGTGTCACCTCTCCGCCCTGAAACCCGATCGACAAAGTCAGTACCGTAAAGAGCAGCTTCAAAATCCAGTCAAACGTATACAGTTCTCCTCCGGAAAATGCCTGCGCGATCAGATTGGTTCCAAGTCCGCAGTACCGTCCGTTCCACGCCAGAAAAAGAAACACCGCCAGTGGGATCGACACAAAGCCAATTCTCTTGTATGGATTTTCCAGTACGTTTCCCATAAACTGTTTTACTTTTTGCAAAAGCACCGCAAACAGCCGTCCCGTCAGACCGAACAAGATTCCAAAAAGAATCAGATATGTCACCGTCTTTGTGTCCGTCAATGACAGGGTCTGCGAAAGAAGAACCGAAAATTTTTCCAGCCCCAGCGCATGCGAAGTTGCAGATGCCGTAAAAGACGCAATTGCTGCAGGAAGCAATGCGGAATATGCCATACTTCCACTCACCACTACTTCCATCGCAAAAAAGACTGCTGCAAACGGAGTCTGAAAGAGGCCTCCAAATCCGGCTGCCATTCCCGCAATCAATACTATCCTGCCGTTGTCCGGGAAGTGGAATCTGCGGGCAAACGCATGGGAAAGTGTGGCACCGATCTGCACGGCAACGCCCTCGCGCCCAGCACTTCCGCCAAACAGATGTGTGATCCATGTACCGGCCATGACAAGTGGGATGAGTGCCAGTGGAATCGACTCCCGCTTTCCCTGCCCGGCTTCCATGACAAGCGTCATTCCTTTTGCCGCCGTCTCATTGAAATGCCGGTATAACCAGACGATCCCAAGCCCTGCCAGCGGCAGAAACGGCAGCAATACAACTACATGCGCCGAACGAAAATCTGTAATAAAAAGTAAAACACGACCAAATACCGCGTCAATGGCACCAATTGCAATGCCAAGGAACAGCGCAGATAGCGCATACAAAAATGTTTCTTTTGCTTTTTTCTTTAATCCCTGTAAATCATGTGACGGATTCATGGTTTTCCTCTTCTTTCATAATCCCTTTTTCGTCTCTTACATGCGACATATGAACAATTGATTTACTGCTACATCCATCCTGCATCAATCCTTCCCCTGCACATCCTCAAAATCTTACAGCAAATAAAAAAGCCGATGGTCTCTGCGATCAAACAATCGTAGAAGTCATCAGCTTATCGTTCAGCAGTTCAGGGAAATTCCCTTGGGAGAACTTCATTCCCATTGACAGATTACTCCTTTTCCCATAAAAAATCAAGGAAAAAAATTTTGGACCACATGTTACAATCTGCTGCTTTTGTAACTTACATCCCGGATTTTTCATTGCTACAATAAGGGTATCATGAATGTATGCAAAGGAGACGATTACAACTATGGCAAACAGAATTATGTTAAATGAAACATCTTATCACGGCGCAGGTGCAATTCAGGAGATTGCAACCGAGGCAAAAGCACACGGATTCCAGAAAGCTTTTGTCTGCTCTGATCCTGACCTGATCAAGTTTGGTGTAACAAAAAAGGTAACAGATGTACTAGACAAGAATGGTCTTGTGTATGAGATTTATTCCGATATCAAACCAAATCCAACCATCCAGAATGTCCAGCACGGTGTACAGGCATTCAAGGATTCCGGTGCCGACTACCTCATTGCAATCGGCGGCGGCTCTTCCATGGATACTTCCAAAGCCATCGGTATCATCATTGCCAATCCGGAATTTGAAGATGTGCGCAGCCTTGAGGGCGTAGCTCCGACCAAAAAACCATGTGTACCGATCATCGCTGTTCCGACCACCGCTGGTACTGCGGCAGAAGTTACCATCAACTACGTCATTACCGATGTGGAAAAGAAGCGTAAATTTGTATGTGTTGACCCACACGATATGCCAATTATCGCAATCGTAGATCCTGAGATGATGTCTTCCATGCCAAAGGGACTTACTGCTTCTACCGGTATGGATGCCCTGACACACGCCATCGAAGGATACACTACAAAAGCAGCCTGGGAAATGACAGATATGTTCCACCTCAAAGCCATTGAGCTGATCTCCAAATCCCTGCGCAGTGCCGTTGCAAACGAAAAAGAGGGACGCGAAGGCATGGCACTCGGCGAGTATATCGCGGGTATGGGATTTTCCAATGTCGGACTTGGAATCGCACATTCCATGGCACACACACTCGGTGCTGTCTATGACACTCCACACGGTGTTGCCTGTGCAATGATGCTCCCAATCGTTATGGAATACAATGCCGACTGCACCGGTGAAAAATACCGTGAGATTGCACGCGCCATGGGTGTCAAAGGTGTCGATGAAATGTCTGTGGACGAATACCGCAAGGCAGCGATTGATGCCGTACAGCAGCTTTCCGTCGATGTCGGAATTCCGACCAAACTGGAAGCACTGAAGGAAGAAGACCTACAGTTCCTTGCAGAATCCGCACATGCTGATGCCTGCGCACCTGGAAATCCAAAAGATGCCAGTGTGGAGGATCTGAAAGCACTGTTCCGTAAACTGATGTAATTTCTTGCAATTCAATATAAAGTGGACTGTAAAAAGTCACTGATGAAAGAAACGCCAGTTCCGGCAAATACCGGTTCTGGCGTTTTAAATTATAGACAAAGTGGAGGCGTTTTACAGCTTCTTTCTATATTAATCCCAGTTTTTGAAATACTTCCCTCAGCCGCACAGGCATGGATTCGGTCAGCGCATGTGCCAGCTCTTCTGGCGTACATTTCCGATACCCGAGCACCCACTGCACCGTCATATAAACCGAACCAAGACAATACATTTCCAGTTCAAACTGCAATTCGGTGGAAATCTTTCTTCCTGTCCGGCTTTCGATCTGCTTTGTGTAAAACTCCTGAATCAGTTCAAAATCATGATCTCTCAGGCAATTCTGCTGATCATTTTTGAATGCCGCCCGAAAAAACAACTGCTCCATCTGAATGTATTCAAATTTGTTGACAAGGCTCTCGTAGACGGTTCTTCCTTCTCCCATGTGCTCAAATGATTCCAGCAAAATCTTATCAAAATACCAGTTGATCAGATCATATTTATCCTGAAAATTCCGATAAAATGTCTGACGCGTCAACCCACAGGTTTCTACAATTTCTTTTACGGTTATTTTTTCTACCGGTGCCGTGCGCATACATTCTTTCATGGCATTTGCCAGCTTATAGCGCACACCGTCATTCTGCTTTTGTGGTTCCATGTTTCCCCCAGTCTGGCAAGTTTCTCTTTTGGTTTATTATTGTCTATTATACTATATCTGCATAATTTTTTCATCTGTTCGTTTTCCTTTAAATTGCAGTTAACCAGCACTTTGTTACGGTTCACGCCTTGCGCAAACAGTAACAGATTTTGCCGATGCTTCGCATTCCAAATCGGCAAAATCCACCGACGCAGTGCGATCCTACCCGGAGGGCTTTTTATTTGATAGGAACTTCCTATCAAATGAAAAAGGGAGGGCAGATGCCCTCCCAAATAATATCTACGTTTTCAAGCAGCTTACCCTCTTGCTGATCCCTTGGATTGAGCATTGCAGGAAGTGTTACCCATCTGTCTGAAAGGTTCCACGAACTTTTGCTCAAATCCGGATCGCTTATAGCAATACTGACCGCCGTAGGTGTTGCATGTTTCAGATTTTCCGTCTGTGGCGCAGCCTAAGGTGTCTTTCCTTCCTCTTTGACTGTCACACGGATGTTTGGAATCTCACAGGCTATATCGTAGTCGCGTATGCCGCTATCAGAGTCAATATCAGCCGTGAATTCATATGTTCCTGCTATAGTCCCATCATAGGGCGGCTTGCTGACCCAGACTACGCTAAAATCGGGAGTCTCCTTTCCGGTGTTATCTGTAAAGCGTAAGTTCTGCGGCAGTCTCAAGTCACCATATTCAGTTCCATATGGCACCACGTACTCCTTCTGATAGTCATTTACTTCTACAAGCTTCTTCCTAATCATAGGCAGCAACGAATGTCAATGAGGTAACCGTTTCATTGTCATCCCCAAAGCGGAAATAATAAGTTACATTGTCTGAGTCCTTCAACTGCTCGACATCAAGATCGATTCTTATCTTGCCATCAATCTTTTTAACAAGTCCCATCGTCTGGAGCTTCTTCCATGTTCCGTTATCACCAATTCGATACATCAGATTTTCAATATCGACCCCAGAAACCGTAACATCAACCCGGTATGGCGTATATCCATCCCAGTCAGTATAGTGACCTTTGACGGACACACGTCCGCCTGACTGCTCCACGTCAAACACATCTATTGCAGGATAGTCAATTGGGTTATCCGGAGCTTCTTTTACCGTGAAATTTAACAATTTCTCGGGATAAACGGTTACACTACACAGAACTTCTTTATCCGTAGGTCTTTCAAAATACCAGCCCTTAGGCGGAGTCACAGACCCATAAACATTCTGCAGCTCGATCGCAGAAGGTGTGGCCACATAATTATCCGGTTTCATCCATGTAATGTCAGCCTGTACGGTATCCTTGCCATTTGTAAAGTCTACGGTTGGCCATTTCTCAGCCAGTAATCCAATTAACTTATCCGCCGATGTTCCATAGCCAGCAAAGTACTCATAATATCCCGTCACACCAGGCACATTGATACGTCCCTCACATTCTACCACATCCGCCGTTTCCGCGGTCTGTTCGTAACGTTTTTTGTCTATTTCAGCAGTTACCTTTACACTGAGTTTTTCGCCCTGATCTGGTGCCTGAACTGTATACATCTGATCCACAGCACTGACAATCACATTGCCGCCCAGGAACCACTGGTAGGAGATTTTCGCGTCCTTCGGCGCTCCTGTCACGGCTGCTGTTAAAACATCTCCTCTGCGGACACCGTCATGCGCCTCACCCTTCTTTTCGTGCTGCAATGTAAGAACCAAAGGATTGCTTTCCGTTGTACCACCGGAAGATCCACCTGTCGTGCCACCGGAAGATCCGCCTGTCGTGCCACCGGAAGATCCGCCTGTCGTGCCGCCGGAAGATCCATCTGTCGTGCCCTGATCCTTATTGCCTGCATCAGTCTTTCCTGTATTGACTGTTGTGGTCTTTCCTACATCAACCGATGCATTGTTTCCTGTTGCGTCAGTTACGCTCACCGCAGTTGTGGTCTTGTTATCGACGGTTGCCTTCACGCCTTCCTGTTCTAATTTTATGGCTGAGCCTTCTGCACCCTTATGGAACAAGAGGGAAGCATCTGCATTCAGCCTTACCTCCAGCTTTACCTCAGACTTGATCGCCGCCCCGGCAGCATGATTGTTTACTTTTAATGTACGATCTGTACCGCCGGAAATATTAACTGTCGCCTTACTATTTACATCAACAGTCTCAATCGTGCCATCTACCTTCAGATCAATGCTGCCCACGCCAGCACCGATTTCCAGCCTGCCGACAGCTGCATCTTTCGAAACATTTATATTTGCATTTGCATGAACGATTACGTTTACGTTTGCCTTTGCTTCAATCGAAACATTTGCATCTTCTTTGTTTACGAAGACATCCGGTTCTTTTGCAAATTTGCCCTTCACAGTGATATCGGCATTTCCGTTAATCGCGAGCTGATCCAATGCTCCGGCTCCGCCGACTGTGATATTACCCTTCTTTGAAGTAATGCTGACCGTTGTGTCTGTCGCCTGTTTGCCGATCAGCAATGCAAGTTTGTTGGAATCCTGCACAGAAATTTTATTTTCTTCTCCGCGATCCACAAATTTCTTACCGTCTTTTACAAGGATCTTCTTAAAATCTCCCATGTTCTCTACACTGGCATTCGGTGCGTTTACCGTAAGTGTTTTCCCATTAAAATCAGCATCTTTGATTTTAAAAGACAGCGCCTTTGGTGTCTTAATAACAATGTTCTTTACTTTCTTGTTTTTCAGAGCCTCCTCTAGCTGCTTCTGCGTTTTGACAGTAATGCGCTTGGCTGCTGCCAGCGTTTGTACCGGGCCAGTCACTGCCATAGAGCCTGCCAGGACAAATGCTAAGGTCATCGCTGTCACTTTGGTTACAAATTTGTTTTTCATTAGTTTAAAAACCTCCTCTTGATATTATTCCCCACCAGTGGGCAGCAAGTAGCCGTGAACCAACCACACTGAATGAAGAAATAAATCTCCATGCCTGTTGATCCGTCCATCTATATATGGAGTAATTTTACCATATGATTCCAGCCGAAGCAAGCCTCCCAATCAACAATATTACTGCAATGGTAATCTCGAAGTTACTGTTCAGAGGTAAACTTGTAACAAAAGAACCGATGGTATAGACTAATCGTAGTCAAAACCATCGGTTTTCTTATGCAAATATTTCTGCAATCTCGCGGAACAGATTGGTCTGCTCTTTTCTGCGCATCAAAATCAATAGGATAAGTATAGCAAAAACAGGGACGAATGGGAAATCGGACGAATTTAACGAGACTTCCCATCCTGCTTGAGTTTATCCACAAATATATTTTTTAAATTTCGTCAGTTTTTACAATGGTTTGAACAGTAACCACCAACTATATTTCATACATTGTTTCGCACTAAAAAGCACCAGTTTCCTGATGCTTCAAAACTTTCACATGTAATTAATCATGCTCTGTACTATATAATTTCTCGCTTATCAAGTGCTTGATATTATCTGGAATCATTTTATTCTTATCTTCTACCAATAATGTATCATACTTTGCAATGCTTGCATCTTTGGAGAAAATAAAATCAACGATTTCCCCATCCTTACTCTTTTCGACGGATGAATCCTCCACTCGAAGTGACATAGGAAGAAAGAAGTCATTAATCTTATTCCCATTAACATCTATATTTTCTGTAAGTCCCAACGTAAATTCCAGATTAGTTACACTCACCTTGTATATGATTGTAACTGTCTGCATATCTTTAAGGATACATACCATATCATTTGTCAACTCTGGTATTCTCTTTAAGCAGGGCAGCTTCTTTCT
>ERZ827197.2259-NODE-2259-length-13116-cov-5.358701_pt1 | contig 13116 bp, 10 predicted proteins | sample MGYA00519867_ERZ827197 | MGnify/ENA primary metagenome ERZ827197 (study PRJEB31778, sample SAMEA3449278) | human gut metagenome | biome: human gut; feature: human-associated habitat; material: faeces | place: United Kingdom | collected 2010/2012 ...
TTTGCTCATGGTAAAATCGCTTACCGCCCGCAGGCGGAGTTTCTGATTGTGCGGCCGGAGGTTCCGGCCTACTGTCAACACAAATATAAACTATATTTTTAGTTTTATCAACTAAAACATTAGTTTTTGCAAACAAAAATTCGCCCCTGCAATTATATTGCTAATACAAAAGACATTACATCAAATCGACATTGAAGGAACCGGACGCTATTTTGTCCATTTTTTTGACATACCGGACATCAGGAGACGACAAAAGGGCCGGGAGATACAAGTAGTCCGGGAAACGATATGAAAAGCTGCGGCAAATTTTCGGGGTTTTGAAATTCCCGGCTGCCGGGCGCGCAGCGGAACGGCTGAATAAACGAAAGGCATCCCTTTCGGGGATGCCGCCGCTCTTTTTGATGTCCGTGCGTGCCGCGTCCGGATGTCCGGTGATGCCGCGCTACCGGATCGGCCGGTCCTGCGGCATCGGCCAGCCGGCGAGCGTCGCGATGTAGGGGATGACGGCCGCGGCCATCTTGCACTGTCCCCGCAGGTTCGGGTGGTAGCCCGCGCCCAGGTCGTCGGTCTGGTCGTTGATCGGCGCCAGATGCGGCACGGCGTGCAGATTCGGGTCTCCGAGCGTCCGGATCGTCGCCCGCAGGTAGTCGTAGTAGGCGTCGCAGTTCTGTGGCAGAACTTCGTGAATAGTTATCAGATCTATAAAAAGGACAGAGAAGCGGTGAAAAATCAAATATAAATAGCTGTTATTTAGTATTTTATATTTATTATCGAATTTTCGGTTGTTTCGATACTTTTCCCGATAAAGCCCATAATTGCCCGATATTTGTTACTATTTTGTTACTCAAAGATGCCGTAGTAACAAAACAAATTCGCTATATTTGCCGTTGGAGCAATAAACGGGAATGGGTATGGCGAAGCAGAAACAGACGGTCAAATTGAAGGAGCCGGTGCGAATCCGGTTCAAGCAACTCTCCAACGGAAATCAATCTATCTATTTGGATTATTATACGGGCGACGTAATTCGTAAGGAGAACTATGTCGGCGGCAAACGGAAATACGAGTTTCTGAAACTATACCTTATCCCCGAACGGACGCGGGAGGACAAGGCGAAGAACGAAGCGACGCTTGCCCTTGCCAAAGCCATTCAGAGCAAACGGATCGTCGAGGTGCAGAACGACGCACACGGTTTCCAGAACACGAACAAGTCCAAAGCGAACCTGCTCGATTATCTGGAAAACATTCGCAAAAAATCCGTCGAGCGGGGAAGTACGAACTATGCTCGTACCGTGTTGAATACGATTCGTGAGTTGAAGCTGTTCCGCGGCGACTACATCGCTTTTCGGGATGTCGATAAGGAGTTTCTCGCGGAGTTCACCGACTTTTTGCGGCAAGCCCCCAAAGCTAGCCGTTACGGATTGCGGAAAATCGGCGGTGGATTATTGAGCAATAATTCGGTCGTCGCCTACTACGGAACGCTCCGAACGGCTATCAATCGCGCTTACAAGGAGGGGATTATCACCGTCAATCCGACCAAAGAGTTCGATTTCGCAGGCAAGGTGCGGCAGGAGCCGAGCCGCCGCGAGTATCTGACGATCGACGAGTTGAAGACGTTGATAAATACCGAGTGTCGGCACGAAATCGTCAAGCGGGCTTTTCTTTTCAGCTGCTTGTGTGGCCTGCGCGTCAGCGATATTCGCAAGTTGAAGTGGTGTGACTTGCAACGGAGCGGAGGGCGTGTTCGCATCGAAATCACGATGCAAAAGACCAAAGAACCGCTTTACCTGCCGATTTCGGACGAGGCGTTGAAGTGGCTGCCGGAGCGCGGCGAAGCAAGCGATAGCGATTTTATCTTTCCGCTGACGCACGAGGGGACGGTGAACGATACGCTGCAACATTGGGCGAAAGTCGCCGGAATAACCAAACACATCTCGTTTCACGTCGCCCGACATACCCATGCCACGATGATGCTGACTTTGGGTGCCGATTTATATACCGTCAGCAAGTTGCTCGGACACAAGAATATCGCCACGACGCAGATTTACGCCAAAATCGTGGACAAAAAGAAAGAGGAGGCTATCGGGTTGATTCCGAATCTGACAGAGTGATGTAAAGGAACGTGCGGACAACGATTCGCACGTTTTTCTTTTTCAACCGTTTTTCGTATCTTCGTATGAAACAAGACGGATTATGGAAGGCATAGAGTTGAAACCACAGTTCGACGAGCTGCAAAAGATATTCGATCGTTGCATCAAACACGCTTGCCGGGTATTGGAGGAGCGTATTGCGACGAAAACCGCACGACTTGCCCCTGAGCAGCGGCAAGAGCAGGAAAGGCTGGAGTATAACCGGATTGCCGACGAGTTGGCCGAGTTGTATTTGCACCACTCCGGACTGTCCGATCTCCGGTTCTGTTACTCCGAACCGGCGTTCCTTTGGGAGGGCGGATTCTTCGAGGCGCTGAATGCCGGTGAAAAGAAAAAGTACCTCGCATTCTCCGCACCCTCGTTCGACTACTCCCGATACGAGCAGGACAACACGGCCTACGATGCCGAACTGCCTTATTTTTCTGCTGTCGTAAACGTCGTCGTACGAGAACGTTATGCAGCTTACTTGCGGCAAATGGAAATATCCTTGCCTGAATCTGCGCCGAAGTCAGCTATTGCCGCGTCGCCCATTGCAGAAACGGAGAATCCGTTCGATTCGATACTTACCGACGAGCAGATCGCCTACCTCACTACGGCTGTCAATGATGTCAAAATGTTCAACGTATCGCTGTCGGCGGACGAGTTGAAAGCTATTTTCGCCTGCAAACCCGAAGCGATCGTGCGGTCAAACAACAATCGCCTCGTTGCTTTCTTTTTCTCCGGATTGAGCAGCCGCGGGTTGATAACGCCGAACTGGCAATCCGTCATTGCCAATCACAAACTCTTTCTCTCGAAAGATACGACCCGCGATAAATACATCAATCAAAGCGACTTATCCACGGCGACCAACTACATCCGCGACGTCGGTGTCGAGGGAAAATACGCAACCCTTGAAAGGTACCTTATGCAAGTGAAAAGACTTTGAGAATGGGTTGAGACCTCAAAGATAGGTCAATCTGCTATCAAGCTTATCGTCAATACATTTGCCCCCGTAACGGTTACAAGACACGGAGGGCATGCACTCCATTTTGTTTTATTTTAAATCTATCTAAATTATGGAGAAAAGTATTGAGATGCGGGTTGCAGAACTCGAAAAGCAGGTGTTCCACACCAAAAACGTGCTGAGCTTCGAGGAGGCCAGCCGTTTTCTGAACCTCTCGAAAAGCTACCTCTACAAACTGACGTCGGGCAATCTGATTCCGCACTACAAGCCGCAGGGCAAGATGCTCTATTTCGAGCGTGCGGAACTGGAAGCGTGGTTGCGTCGCAATCCCGTCAAGACGCAGGCGCAGATCGAAGCCGAGGCACAACAATATGTTCTCGGACATTCTTCGAAGAAGAAGTAGCGATGAGCGCGCAACGAAATTCCGATTCGGTTCCGGCGGCTTCGTCCTCTTCATGGCAATCTGCCCGTCTGTTGGTAACTGACGAGTTCGCGGCTCCTCCCGTAATTTTGCGGGTCGGTGATTCGGTCATCGGGACTTTGGGGAATTTCAGCGCTTCTACGGGCAAGGCAAAGAGCAAGAAGACGTTCAATGTCTGCGCGATCGTGGCGGCAGCCATGACGGGCGGCACGGTGTTGAACTATTCGGCCTCTTTGCCGCCCCGGAAGCGGCGCATCCTCTACGTCGATACGGAGCAGAGCCGCTTCCATTGCAAGCGGGTATTATGCCGGATTCTGCGGCTGGCGGGATTGCCGACCGATGCACATCCGCCATTGTTGGAGTTCTTGTGCCTGCGCGGCTATGCCACCAAAGAGCGGCTTCGGAAGATCGAGGAGGCTATTTATGACCTCGACAACCTCGGACTGGTCGTTATCGACGGCATCCGCGATTTGGCGCACGACATCAACAGTCCGGGCGAGGCGACCGACCTCATCACGAAACTGATGCAGTGGACGGACGAGCGGCGCATCCACATCCATACGGTGTTGCATCTGAACAAGGGCGACGACAATACGCGCGGACATCTGGGCACGGAGTTGAACAACAAGGCCGAAACCGTCCTGCAAATCACCAAAGACGACTTCGAACGCGATATAAGCTCCGTCGCGGCGATGCACATCCGCGATCGGGATTTCGAGCCGTTCGCGTTTCGCATCAACGCTGACGGCTTGCCCGAATTGGTCGAGGATTACCAGCTCCGGCAAACGACCGCCGCCAAGAGTTTCGACTATGCAGAGGTCAGCGCGGACAAGCACCGCGAAGCGCTGGAGCTGTTGTTTTCCGAAGCCGACCGTGTTTCCTATTCATCACTTATCGGACGGTTGCAGAGCAGCTATGCCTCGATCGGTCATTCGTTCGGCATCAACAAGGCCAAGCAGCTCAAAGTCTTTTTGGAGAATAAGCGGATGATCGTCAAGGAGGATAGGTTCTACTGCTACAATCCCGATTTCCACTATTGACCCTTGCGGGCGGTTTAGTCCGGAACTGGGGTATATATTATTAAATCATTCTAAACCGGTACGGCGGGTTAAACCCCGAACGTACCGATAAACCGATTGAAAGAAAAACAGTTTATGGACGCAAAAACAGTCAATAAGTTTCCGATACGGGATTATCTCGCCGCACAGGGCATCCGTCCAGCCAAAGACAATCCGCGATACGGTTTTTATCTTTCACCGTTGCGTGAAGAACGAACACCAAGTTTTAAGGTGGACTATGGGCAGAATTTGTGGTATGACTTCGGGTTGGGCGAGGGCGGCACGCTGATCGACCTCGTGATGCGCATGGAGCGGTGCGAGGCCGGGGAGGCCATGCGGCAGCTGGAACGACATATTGACAGGATGCCCGTTTTCTCTTTCACCGGAAAGAATCCTGTTCCGCAACGTTCTCCCTCAATTATCGTCGAGAAGGTGCGACTGCTGGAAAATCCCGCCTTGCTTGACTACCTCATGGAGCGGGGCATTGACCTCGATACGGCGCGGGGACATTGTTCGGAGGTGCATTATCGCGTGGCGAACAAATCCTATTTCGCCGTCGGATTCCGCAACAATGCCGGAGGTTGGGAGTTGCGCAACCGCTATTTCAAGGGCTGCACATCGAAAGCCCCGACGACCCGACATGGCGATTATCCGACGTGCCTCGTCTTCGAGGGATTTATGGACTACCTCTCGTTCCTGACGCTCAAGCGCAACCCGACCCCGCCGTACAATGTCGCCGTGCTGAACTCGGTAACGAACCTCGCCAAAGCTGTTCCGTTCATCGCGTCGCACGAACAGGTTTATGCTTACCTCGACAACGACGAGGCAGGCCGCAAAGCGACGGCTGAGTTGAAAATTGTCTGCCGCAACCTCTCCGACCAATCCGTTCACTATCGGCCGCACAACGATCTGAACGACTATCTGCGAGGCCGTCGTCCCGTGAAAGAGCACCAGCGGTCGCGCGGTCGCAAGTTATAACGTCGCTCACCATTCGGCCGCTTCGCGCCCGCGACTTTTCCTCCACAGAAAAGCCATAGCCTATTAGGGCTTTTTCTGAACCGCAACACTTCATGTCGCTGAAAAAGCCCCAATAGGCCAAAGGGCGACCCTTTGGAAACCCTTTGCGACCGTTCCGGCCGCCGACCGCTATGCGGTCGAAATACAAACCACGCAAGTATCAATCACCTAAAACCTATCTACTATCATGGGATACGTCGTATTGCATTTGGATAAGTCGCCGGATAACGAAGTTCCGATGACCGCCCATATCGCACGTACCAAAATGCCGCCGAACGCCATACCGGAGTTGACTTATCTGAACGAAGAACTCGTCGAATATCCGAAAGGTGTCGCCGACCGAACGGAGGCAATCAACCATCGGCTCAACCATGCTGGATTAACCCGCAAAATCGGTACGAATCAAGTACGGGTAATCCGGGTTATGCTGACCGGCTCGCAAGAAGATATGAAACGCCTCGCCCAAGAGGGCCGTTTGAAAGCGTGGTGCGCCGATAACCTCACATGGCTGCGAAAAACTTTCGGTACCGAAAATGTCGTTTCGGCAGTCTTACACATGGACGAAGCGACACCGCATATCCACGCGGCGGTCGTTCCCATCGTTACAGGAGAACGCCGCAAAGTCCGCGAGAGAAAATCCACCGAATCGGGTAAACGGAAATATCACACGAAATCCAATACTCGGCCTCGACTGTGTGCGGATGACGTAATGTCGCGTGTCAAGCTAAAAGAGTATCAAGATACCTATGCCGCAGCAATGGCTAAATACGGTCTGCAACGGGGTATTGACGGCTCGAAAGCCCGACACGTTACGACTCAAGAGTTTTATCGCAATGCCATTGCCCAACAGCAGAACTTGCAAGACAACATCGGCGAACTGCTCCGCATCGAGGCGGAGAAACGCAAAGCCATCGAACATGTCACCAAGCAAAAACAGGCTGCACGCGAAGAATTGCATCGAACCACAATCGAACTGAAGGCAGTAAAAGGAGAGCTGAAAACTGAACGGCTGAAAAACTCCGCCGCCGAGGTCGGTACGACCATTTTGGACGGTATTGGTTCAATGATCGGCACGTCGAAAGTCAAACGGCAGGAGCAGGAGATCGGAATGCTGCGACAAGAGGTCGCCGCACGCGATGAAACAATCGAGATGCTGCAAACGAAAATTCAGACTATGCAGAACGACCACAGCAGAGAATTGACGGCAATGCAAGCACGGCATGCCACCGAAACAGCGAACCTAACGAAGCGACATGAAAAGGAGGTATCATTGCTGAAAACCGTTCTCTCGAAAGCAGTAAAATGGTTTCCCTATTTCCGCGAAATGATTCGCATGGAAAGCGTTTGTCGAACGATAGGCTTCGATGACAAACAAACTGCGACGCTTATCAAGGGCAAACCCCTCGAATACAGCGGCGAACTATACTCCAAAGAACACAACTGCAAATTTACAGTTGAACGAGTAACTGCTCAAATAAGTCCCGACCCGACCGACAAACGAAAACTGCAACTTAATATCGACAAAATACTGTTTAAGGAGTGGTGCAAAGAAAGATTTGAAAAACTATGTCAGTTTCTCCCCCGGGAACGACGACAATCCAAAGGTCTTAAACGATAAACTTAAGGGGCTGTCCAACAAGCCTCCGAATATGAAAATCACCCCGTCAGAGCGCATTCTGGCAGGGGTGAAATCGTTAAAATAAGACTTGTTAGACAGCCTCTTGATATTTATTTTTGTCTTTTGCCAATAGCCTTATCTATAACTTTTTTGAATTTTTCTAAACTGTAATCATCGTCGTCATCCAATATAAAACAGCCATTGACATATTCCATATTTTCATCTACGATAATCAAAACATCGCTGATCTGATGCATGCCAAGTCTATTCGCGCACCGAAATCTATGGTAAATATTCCATCCGCAGAATTGGTGTTCGCTCACCGCATTTGCATGGTCTCGAATCACGTTCATTTTAACCTTGACCTCCTCGTCCAATTCTTTGAGTTGATTAGCGTAATCGTCCATTTCTTCTTTGGCCTGCCGATATTTTTCTCTGGCATAGCTGCTCCATCCTCTCGAATCGCTCCAAATAGCGGCCGACGATTTTGCGGAATTGTATTGACGTTGCAGTCGTTCTTTTTGCTCATCCGCATTTAGCTCGATTAAATCATGGACGGCTCTAATCACAGCTAAATCCGTATAAATAGAAGTATATGCGCTGTCTATTTGTGTTTCAATGGGTTCGTAACTATCCGCATCGTAAAGACGTTTCATCATTTCCGACTTGGCAATCTCTGCTCCTCTTTGTTCTCTTGTCTGCACGCAACCGAACAAAAATGGAACAATACTTAAAATTAAGAAAATCTGTTTCATAGTGGCTTTTATATTTATGTTATAGATTTATCTGTAATGATAATGAATGCCCACTCGTTCTTTGCCATCTTTTTCGTAGGTATATACATCATCAATAATAACGGAACCACGACGATATAGATCGTATATCTCCGGAAAATTCGTTTTGACTAATTCAATTTGTTTCCCATAATCACGTATGTATGTTCTTGTCACACTACATGAAGTTAGCACTGCGAAAAACAAGAGTAAAAGGATCAATCTTTTCATAACTAAGTTATTTGCATCCTCCAGTTTCCACAAGGATATTTATAGTAACACGAAGCGTGGAACTGCAATGCCACGTCTTAACTTGAAGGTCGTAGGAAACCCATAGATGCAGATGTAGTGATAGCAGCCCACGCTAAAGCGTGAGAACCACTATGCCATCCTTGCATCTAATTGAAAATTTCCTACGTTTTCAAGTTACAAGATGAGCATAACGCTTCTTCTCAATATGTCTGGAACGAGCGAACTCTATCCAATTACAAATGTAGCTAATTATTCTTGAAATTTAGTAAAATATGCGAGTTTGTGTTGTGTTTTTATGGTTACTTGATTCAAAATCACTAATTTTGATAGCCGTTACTTTGGCTGGTAATGAAGTCTATATATAATAAATAGGGAAGATCGTACATTAAACTTTATGGTTATGGCGGCTATTGGTAAAATAATAGATAGTAATCCGGTGGTTGGAGGAAGAACAACAAACCAGATTTTGGATACGTGGAAAGACGGAATATTCTTAAAAAAAGAGGATATAACCAGAAATATCAAAGGCTTGAGGTCCCCTCAAATTGGAGCTGTTTATGCAGTTCTGTCACATTGGGAAATTTCGTCAGATCCAGCGACTGTCGTGATGCCTACCGGAACAGGTAAAACAGAAGTTATGCTATCGTTGTTGATAGCAGCGACTTGTAGCAAGACAATGATTATTGTTCCGACAGATGCGTTAAGAACACAAATATCTAATAAAGTAGCATCATTGGGATTACTGAGCAACCCTCAATTCGGTTTAATCAAAGAAACCGTCTTGAAACCGATTGTTGGAGTAATGTCACATCGTCCATGTTCTGCAGAAGAAGCCATTGCTTTTATGGAGCAGTGCAATGTTGTGGTTACGACAATTAGCATTATTGGTAGTTTGTCTAAACCTGTACAAGTGGCAATCGCAAACCAATGTTCTCATTTGTTTGTGGATGAAGCACATCACACCCCAGCAAGATCATGGTCGGTTGTAAAAGATTCTTTTAAAAACACCAAGGTTCTCCAGTTTACTGCAACGCCATTTCGAAATGACGACAAACCTATAGGAGGTAAAATAATATTCAATTATCCTTTACGAAAAGCGCAAGATGAAGGATATTTCAAGCCAATAAATTATATTCCGATTATTGAGTGGAATTCCAAACAATCCGATCAAATAATAGCAAACAAAGCTATCGAACAATTAAGATTGGATATCGAAAATGGATATGACCATGTCCTCATGGCAAGAGTGAATAGTATTGCAAGAGCCGAGATTATTCAAAAAATCTATGCTGATTCGTTCCCGGAATACAATCCATTGTCTATACACTCAAAATTATCTACAAGGTCAATATCGGAGATAAAGGCAAAAATAATTGCCGGTGAATGTAAGATCATTGTATGCGTTGATATGTTTGGGGAAGGCTTCGATATGCCTAAACTGAAAATTGCAGCTTTTCATGATATCAAAAAAAGCTTGCCTACAACTTTGCAATTAATAGGACGTTTTACAAGAACAAGTATGGATGATTCTTTAGGGTGCGCTTCAATAATTGTGAATATAGCAGATATTGATGCACAAAAAGAAATCGAGCACCTATATGCATCCGATGCTGATTGGAATCGGTTATTACCTTATTTAAGCGAAGGAAGAATTGATAATCAAATTTCATTGCGAGAATTTATACAAGGATTTGAGAAGTTTCCGGAAGAATTACCAATCCAAAACCTTTTACCCGCTTTGAGTGCTGTCATCTATAAGATTAATGAACAAGAATGGCATCCTGAAAGATATGCCGAAGGGCTAACAGCTATAGAGCAATATGAAAAAATTTATTACGACACCAATCAGCAGGGAAACACAATTGTAATAGTTGCAGGTAAAAAAGATAAGGTTGCTTTCGGAAAGATTGAAGATTTATTCGAAATGCACTGGACTCTCTATATCATATATCGTAATGTCCGACAAAAGTTATTATTTATTAATTGTTCGGATAATGGTTCTCTTTTCGAAGATTTAGCCAAAGCGGTTACAGACAAAACGGCAAATATAGTAGATGCAACGAGTATATTTAGATGTCTGGGGCATATTAATCGCATAAAAGTAACCAATGTAGGCTTAAAAGACGCATTAAATACACTCCGAAGTTTTACAATGTATGCAGGTTCAGATATTGAAAAGGCATTAACTGAAGCTCAACAGAAAAATAAAATTAAGTCGAATATCTTTGTTACTGGCTATGAAAATGGCGAGGAAACATCGGTTGGATGTTCATATAGAGGACGAGTGTGGTCTCGAAGAATAAACAATATAAATGAATTTACGAAATGGTGTGATTCAATCGGTGCGAAAATTTTAGATTCATCTATCAACGATGAAATGGTTATGCAACATGCAACGAAATATGTCTCTGTCGATGCCATACCGAACAAACGTGCAATTTCTATTGAATGGCCAGAAAATATAATCGGTGAATTTGAAAAAAATATCTATATAGGAACAAATGAAAAAAACATGAAACCTTTGATTTGTATAGATATTTTACTTTCAGAAAATCAAGCAAATGGAGCTTTAAATTTTATCGTTAGAAGCGATGCCTTTGATTCCCATTATACCTATAAAGTTATAGATGGAAATGTATCAATAGATAATGTTTCAACACCTCTTTGCATTAACATAGGGCGTAGTACCTTATCATTATCTGAATTCCTGTGTAAAGACCGCTATTTCCCTACTGTCCGGTTTGTTGATGGAACTACTTTACAAGGCCAATATATGGCCGAATATAGAAATGAGGATGTATTATTCGATCGAGAAAAAATTCAAGTTTGGGATTGGGCAGGTGTAAATATTAAAAACGAATCACAAGGTAATGAGAAAGATAGTACGAGTATTCAATATCATGTGATACAGAAACTTAAAGAACAAAATTTCGACATAATATTCGATGATGACAATGCAGGGGAAATCGCGGATGTTATCGCGATCGAAGTTGATGACGTTAATAAAAAAGTCAAAGTGGAATTGTTCCATTTGAAATTTTCTCAAGAGGACCGTCCCGGGGCTCGAATCAATGATTTATATGCTGTTAATGGACAAGCGCAAAAGTGTGTAAGCTGGCTTCATACCAGACCAGAACATATTATTGGTCGAATGTTAAGACGTGGGGCTTCAGGGCCTAAAAATAGATACGAATTAGGAACAGAAGAGCAACTTTCAATAATTAGGGAAAAAGTAAAAAGTTTGTATGAGATTGAATATATAGTTCATATAGTTCAGCCCGGATTATCGAAAGCTGCAGCCTCAAGAGAACAATTAAAATTACTTAGTCTAACTGAAGCGTTTTTATGGGAAACAAGAATGATTAAGTTGGGGGTTATCGCAAGTGCATAGAATTTCCGAGTATTGAAATTATTTTGTCGGTTTATATGAGTGATGTTAATGATTTTAAGCAAGAGATAGAGTGTATTTATAAAGATGAAAAATACTCTGTCCGAGATAATGGAGCTGTTTTTCGGTATCCTCGTGATGGTAAACGGCCTCGTAAATATGATAATTTCTGGACTTTCGGTAAGCCCAATGATAAACATGGATACATGGAGATTGCCTCTGTTCGAGTCCATATTATTGTGGCTACGGCCTTTCATGGCCCGAAACCAACGAAAGAACATGTTGTCGATCATATAGATACGAATCGCCGCAACAATCGTCCGGACAATCTTCGATGGGTCACACGATTGGAGAACGCACTCGATAACCCAATTACCCGCAAACGTATCATTATGCGTTGTGGTAGTATCGAAGCGTTTTTGGCCAATCCGTCTTTATTGCAAGAAAGCGATGTTACTCCCGATTTCAGTTGGATGAGAACTGTAACGGGTGCCGAAGCCCAAGTCAGTAAAGAGCGATTATTGGCATGGGCTGAAAGCGACAAACAAACATCTGGAGGAGCTTTGGGCGAATGGGTATATGGTCGGCAATCAATTTCGCAAAATGACGGTCAGTCATCGAATGTAGACGAAATTGACAAGTTGCAATCCGATTCCTTAAACGGGTGGGGCCAAATTCCGCCTCAAGCATATGAACGTCCCGTTGAGCCGGAACAAAGAAAACCCAATGTTATGCCCTCGTTAACACCCGGAGCGGCCCAAGAAATCTATTTTTATAATGATAAGCCCAATGAATACCCATGTACTCCGCAGGAATATAGTGGTGATCCTTTAACTGCTTATGCCGCTAATTTGACCAAAAATGCAGTCTATTGGCGGAACAACAATGGTGATCGGGAATATGTGGTTGCTAAGTATGGATTTTCGAAGGATCGAAACTCCTTATACGTAATGACTAAATCCGCATACGTGTGGCGAAATCAGGACGACGGAGATTCTATGCCTGTTCCCGTAGCAAGCCTTAATAAAGACGAATTCAGAGAGGATGAACTGAACTATCAACTCGGAGAAGTTATTTACGATGATAATTTATTCGTACATAAAAGGGTAGAAACCGGTTTTATGCCCAAAGAGTATTTGGAAGAACTATTCGATGAGTGTACCGGAAAAAAGAAATAAGTATTAACAGGATTAAAATACTTTTGACAGCTTAATTTTATCCATAATTTTGTTGCTATTTTGTTACCCAAAGCGTTTATATAAGTCCACAACACTTTGATATTAAGATATATAATAATAAATAGCAATAATATCTGGCACGACGTAGAGGATCGGCACGTCGCCGTAGCGGCGGCGCAGCAGGGCGTACATTTCGCCGAACGAGGCGTCGAACTGTTCCCGGGAGGGCGTTCCCGTGCTGAAATCGTTGGTTCCGAGCTTGATTACTACGATGTCGGGCCGGTACTGCGCGAAGTCCCAGAGGGGCGTCTCCTCCATGTC
>ERZ827197.2260-NODE-2260-length-13111-cov-5.802160_pt1 | contig 13111 bp, 10 predicted proteins | sample MGYA00519867_ERZ827197 | MGnify/ENA primary metagenome ERZ827197 (study PRJEB31778, sample SAMEA3449278) | human gut metagenome | biome: human gut; feature: human-associated habitat; material: faeces | place: United Kingdom | collected 2010/2012 ...
GCGAGAACCGTGTGCAGGAGATCAGCTCCATCACCCGAAACCTGAAGATCATGGCAAAGGAAATGAATGTGCCCATCATCGCGCTTTCTCAGCTGTCCCGTGCGGTGGAGAAGCAGGGCAACAACTCTTCTCACCGGCCCCAGCTTTCTGACCTGCGTGACTCCGGTTCCATCGAGCAGGATGCCGACTGCGTCCTTTTCCTTTACCGTGATTCCTACTACGCCAGCCAGAACCCCGATGGGGCCGAGGTGGATGCCGATACCGCGGAGTGCATCGTGGCAAAGAACCGCCACGGCGAGACCAGCACGGTGCCGCTGGGCTGGGATGGCGCACACACCCGCTTTATGGATGTGGACTTCAAACGCTGATGAACGACGAAACATCAAAATTGATCGCAAAAGTGGAACGCTTTGCCCGGCAGGAGCAGCTGTTTGCGGCTGCGGAGCCGGGCCGGGCTCTGCACCTGTGCGCCGCCGTTTCGGGCGGAGCCGACAGCATGGCGCTGCTGCGGGTACTGCTGGAACTGCGGGAAGCTTTTGGGTATACTCTTTCTGCCTGTCACGTCAACCACGGCCTGCGGGGCGAGACTGCGGACCGGGACGAAGCTTTTGTCCGGGCCGAGTGTGCCCGGCTGGGGGTGCCGCTGACAGTCTTCCGCCCGGCAGATGTGGGAATGGCTGTGCCGCCCCATGCCGGGGAGGACTGGGCCCGCAGACTCCGCTATGCCTGCTTCGCCCAACTGCTGGCAGGCGGGATAGACTGCATTGCAACGGCCCATACTGCTACTGACCAGGCCGAGACCCTGCTGTTCCGGCTGGCCCGGGGCACCGGACTGCACGGGGCAGGGGGCATCCGGCCCAGGCGGCCCGGCTACTGCCGCCCGCTGTTGGGCCTGACCCGGGCTGAGACCGAAGCGCTCTGCGCCGCTTTCGGGCAGGGCTGGGTGACGGACGAGACGAACGAATCCGATGCCTACGCCCGCAACCGTCTGCGCCATGGGGCTGTTCCGGCCCTGCGCAGCGTCAACGATGCGGCAGAGGAAAATCTGGCCCGCTTCTGTGAAAAGGCGGCCCGCGCGGATGCCTACTTTGCCAGGCAGGCAGAACAGCTGCTTTCCATCGCGCGTCTGGATGCAGCCCAGACTGCCCGCAAGGCCCCGAAAGCCAAGGCTGCGTGGCGGCTGGAGCCGCTGCAGGGCGCTGACCCGCTCATTCTGGAGGCAGCGCTCCACAGCCTTGTTGCCCCGGTGCGGGATGCCGAGGAAAAGTATATCCGCCTGCTGGCAGAGCTGGTGGAGCAGGGGAGCGGGGCGGTGCAATTGACCGATACGGTCCGTTTCTGCGCAGGCAGTGGGATGCTCTGGCAGGAAGAGGGCCGGCCGGAAGCGGCTGCGGCCCCTGCATTTTCGCTGCCGTTTGCCCCTGCAGATGGGGCAGAATTTGCCTTGCCCGGGGGCCAAACCCTGAAAACACGGCTTTTTGTAAGCGGTTTTCGAGAAAAAACACAGGGTGTTCATAAAAAAGACTTAAAAAATCAGGCGGATTATGCTAGAATAACCTTGTTATATTCTGCCCTTACGCTGCGCACCCGTCAACCGGGAGACCGGTTCCGGCCTGCGGGGCGGGGGTTGAGCAAGCCCCTGCGCAAATGGATGAATGAGGCAGGCATTCCTGCCGGAATACGAGAGGGCCTGCCGCTGCTGGCGGCGGGCAGCGAGATCCTGTGGGTCTGTGGGGAGGGCTTTGCCGAGGGGCTGGCCCCGGACGAGGAGACTGTACAGATCTTGCAGTTGGAATTGGAAAATGGAGGAACAACCCATGAGCATGAATGACGATATCAAGAACATCCTGGTCAGTGAGGAAGCACTGAAAGCCAAGGTTGCCGAACTGGGTGCACAGATCAGCAGGGATTACGAGGGCAGAAACCTTGTCCTCGTCTCCATCCTCAAGGGTTCGGTGGTCTTTATGGCCGACCTGATGCGGGCTGTGACCATCCCCTGCAACATTGATTTTATGGTCGTGTCCAGCTACGGCGGCAGCAATACCACCACCAGCGGTCTGGTCAAGATCATCAAGGATCTGGACGGCGACCTGTCCGGCAAGGACGTGCTGATCGTGGAGGACATTCTGGATACCGGTGTCACCCTTTCCAAGCTGGTGCCCATGCTCAAGATGCGCAACCCGAATTCCGTGAAGATCTGCACCATTCTGGACAAGCCCAGCCGCCGCAAGGCCGACATCCAGCCCGATTACGAGGGCTTCCAGGTGCCGGACGAGTTTGTGGTGGGCTATGGTCTGGACTACGATGAGAAATACCGCAACCTGCCCTATGTGGGTGTGCTGAAACCGGAAATCTACGCATAACAAAAACGAATTAGAACTGGAGTTGATCCCTTTTGCAACCGAAACGACCTCGCTTTAATCCCCTGATCCTGGCGCTGGCACTGGCCGGTGTTCTGATGATCTGGTCGGTGCTGGGCACCAGCGACAGCAGTACCGGCGGCTCCACCATGAGCTACTCGACTGTGGTGCACTACTTTGAGAACAATCAGGTCACAGCCTTTACGCTGGACCGCAACACCAGCATCATCACCCTGACGCTGAAGGAGGGCAAGCAGGAGCTGCCCGAAACCACAGGTGCCACCGCTGCCACACAGGCCTCCGGCGGTCTGCTGAGCAATATATTCTCCTCCTCCACCTCTTCCGTGGGGGCGACCAGAAACGATGACGGCACGGTGACGGTGCGCTACAAGCTGCCCTACGCCTATGTGTTCATCGAGAACGTCCAGCAGTATATCGATTCCTACGACGCAGCCAACCCGACCGCGCCCATGGAGTACGATTACACCACCCTGAAGGAGTCCATCCCCTGGATGGAGATCCTGTTCTACCTGGGAATGCTGGGCTGCACCGGCTTCCTGCTCTTCTCCATGATGCGCGGCGGCGCTGGCGGCGGCGGTATTATGAACGTGGGCAAGGCCAAGGTGAAGGACGAGCATGAGAACAAAAAGACCGCGACCTTTGCCGACGTTGCCGGTGAGGACGAGGAAAAGGAAGAGCTGAAGGAGGTCGTGGAGTTCCTCAAGAGCCCCGACAAGTTCAACACGCTGGGTGCCCGCATCCCCCACGGCGTTTTGCTGGTGGGCCCTCCGGGTACCGGTAAGACCCTGCTGGCCCGTGCCTGCGCCGGTGAGGCAGGGGTGCCCTTCTACTCCATTTCCGGCTCCGACTTCGTGGAAATGTATGTCGGTGTCGGCGCGTCCCGTGTGCGTGACCTGTTTGATAAGGCCAAAAAGACCATGCCCTGCATCATCTTCATCGATGAGATCGATGCCGTGGGCCGTCAGCGCGGCGCAGGTCTGGGCGGCGGCCACGACGAGCGGGAGCAGACCCTGAACCAGCTGCTGGTCGAGATGGACGGCTTTGAGGCCAACGATGGTGTCATCGTGATGGCAGCCACCAACCGTGCCGACATTCTGGATAAGGCACTGCTCCGTCCGGGCCGCTTTGACCGTCAGGTCTATGTGGGCCTGCCCGATGTCAAGGGCCGCGAGGAGATCCTCAAGGTCCACACCAAGAACAAACCTCTGGCTCCCGATGTCTCCCTCAGGGTCATCGCACAGCGCACCGCAGGCTTTGCGGGTGCTGACCTGGAGAACCTGGTCAATGAGGCCGCTCTGCTGGCTGCCCGCCGCAGCCGCAAGGCCATCACCATGGAGGACATCGAGGAAGCTTCCATGAAGGTCATGGCAGGCCCTGAGAAGAAGAGCCGTGTTGTGACTGCCGAGGAAAAGAAGCTGACCGCCTATCATGAGGCGGGCCACGCCGTGGCAGGCTTCTATTGCAAGCACCACCCCCGTGTGCATGAGATCACCATCATTCCCCGCGGCCAGGCTGGCGGCTACACCATGTATCTGCCTGAAAAGGATCGCAGCTATGTGACCAAGGGTGAGATGTTCGAGGATATCGTTTCCAGCCTGGGCGGCCGTGTGGCCGAGCAGCTGATCCTGGAGGATATCTCCACCGGTGCCTCCAACGACCTGCAGCAGGCAACCAACATTGCCCGCCAGATGATCACCAAGTACGGCTTCTCCGAGCGCCTGGGCCCTGTGGTCTACGGCACCTCGCAGGAGGAGACCTTCCTGGGCCGTGATTTCACCCAGGGCAAGGGCTACAGCGAGAGCACCGCTGCCGAGATCGACGGCGAGATGCGGGATATCATCGATGAGGCTTACGAGACCTGCCGCCGCACCCTGACGGAGCACATCGACCAGCTCCATGCGCTGGCACAGGCTCTGATGGAACGCGAAAAGCTCAACGAGAAGGAGTTCAACACCGTGATGGCTGGCGGCAAGCTGCCCCCGCGTGACGGTGACGAGCCTGCACAGGAACCCGCCGCACCGGCGGCCCCTGTGGAGACCGCAGAGCCTGCCGAGAGCGCAGAGCCCGCTGAACAGGCGGAGCAGGCCGTGCTGGGCGAGGAAATGCCCGACCCGGCGCAGGATGCCCCGCAGGAAAACGAATGATCGAAGGGAGCGAGTGTCGTGGAGGAAAATTTTAACCCGGTCGCACGCACCCGGGCCAACTATTATACCCCGGGCAGCCCGGTGCAGTTTGTCTGTGTGGAACTGCTCAAGGGCGAACTCAGCGGTGAGAACGCAGTCTGCCTGACCTTCAAGAACATCTCCAAGGTTACCCTGACTGCGCTGGAAATCCACTTCAAGTGCAAGGGCGTGGACGGTATCATCCTGTGTGAGGATGCCTTTGAATACCGCGAGATCGAGGTCAAGCCCGGTGAGAGCTTTGGCATGGACGATGCCGTGTTCGTGACCCAGAAGGCCATCACCAGCGTGGATGTGGTCCTGAAGAACGTATACAGCGGCAAAAAGGTCGTGCATCTGGATGCCATCAAGCGCGTCCGCCTGCCGGCCCCGCGCCGCCTGAGTCCGGAGCTGGAAAAGGCACTGGAAAGCCGGATGAACCGCACCGGCCTCAAGTATATGCCGCAGGTGTTCGAGAACGGCTGGTACTGTGCCTGTGGTTCCTTCCACCCGAAGGAAGAGGATACGGTCTACTGCACCGAGTGCGGCTGTGACCGCATCCTGCTGCAGAACGCCCTGAACACCCTGCTGCAGCCCGGCCAGAAGGCCGCCCCTGCAGAGCAGGCCCCGGCGGCGGAGGCCACCCGCGTGGTGAGCGCCGCTCCGCAGGAAGAGCCGACCCGCATCGTGGCCAGCGCGCCGGTGCAGGCAGAACCCACCCGGGTCATCCCGACGGCCCGCCCGGCAAAGCCTGTCGGCGCTCCGACCAGCTTTGCACCGCCGGTGGAACACACCCCTGCTCCGGAAGCAGAGCCTACCCGGGTGCTGGATGCCGCCACCCGCGCGGCGTTCCCCGGCAGCGGTGCAGCGGCTGTGGATGACGAGGGCACCCGTGTGATGCCTGCTGCTGCCCGCCGTGCCGCCCCGGCCCGCCAGCCGGAACCCGAGGTGGAGCAGTACGATGAGGAGGACGATGCGGAAGAGAGCCGTGACGGCATTGCCGAGACCCTCGTCCGCTGGGTCCCGCCCATCACCGCCATCGTCTGCGCAGGCATTGCGCTGTGGGGCTTCGTCTATTATCAGTTTATGATGTAAATGAATGACGGAGGAGGCTGCGCTTCCTCCGTTTTTTGGTTGTACGAAGGAGAAACGTTATGCCCGACGAAGCACTGCAAACCGCTTTTGAGATCAAAACTACCTGCGATGAGATCAGCCGCAAGCTACTGCGCTGGCACTGGGAGAACAAGCCCGGGGAGCACAGCCTGGGAGCCCTGCTGGATCACATCCGCACCCGCCAGCAGGAGAGCCCCGAATATTATGACCGTCTGCCCGATCTAGCGGGCCGAAACAGCTGGCAGCAGCTGGATACCACCCTGTGTATGCGGGTGCTGCTGGACCCTGAAAAGGATGCTGCCCGCCCGCTGGATCTGCTGGGCAATACGGAGCACCCTGCTGCTGCCCGCCGGGCCTGCAACGCGGTGCGCACTGCCCGCAATGAAGCGGCCCATGCCTCCGACCGCACGGCGGCTGCGCAGGCGGCGATCCTCTTCAACGAGGCCGTGGAAGCACTGGAAGAAGGATATGCAGGCGCGCCCCTGCGCACCAGTGAGCTGGGCCAGTATTACCGGCTGGCTGAGGATTATCTGAGCCGCTGCGGGGCCAAAAAGCCCATTGCGTCGGCGGCCCCGGAAGAGAAAGCCCCTCGCGCGGCAAAGTCCGGCCAGAACACTGCGGGCAGGAAGAAAGAGGGGGCTTCCGGCAGTGCATCCCGCCGCAGCACAAAGCAGAACACGAGCGGCCGCAGCTCCGGCGGCAGACCCCAGAACCGGAAGCAGGGCGGCAGCCGGAACAGCCGTGCCCGGGCCAGACAGAAGCAGAAACAGGCCAACCGCACCGTTCTGCTGGTGCTGCTGGCGATCCTGGCCGTGGGTCTGCTGATTCGCGGCTTTACCATGAACTGGCAGTGAAAGAGTGAGGGAACTATGAAGCAAAAACTGATTTTTCTGGATATTGACGGTACTTTGCTGCCTCCCGGTGAGATGACCGTTCCGGCCAGTGCCGTGGAGGCCATCCGGCAGGCCCGGGCCAACGGCCACAAGGTGTTTCTGTGCACCGGGCGCAACCTGCGCATGACGAAGCCGCTGCTTGCCTACGGTTTCGATGGCTTTGTCTGCTCTGCAGGCGGCTATGTAGGCTGTGATGGGAAAATTCTCGTGGATCTTCCCATGGAGCCTGCGCAGGTCGAGGGCCTGCGGGAGGTGCTGGGGCGTGCCGGTGCCGAGTGCACACTGGAAGCCCGGGACGATACTTACGGCGGCATCAGGATGATTGAGCGGTTCGCCCATTTGTTCCCCCGCAAGCCGGGGCAGCTGAACAGCGAGGCCGAGCGCTGGCGCAAAACGATGGAGTATGGCATGACCATCCGGCCCATTGAGGAATACCACGGAGAGCCGGTTTACAAGGTGGTGTTCATCGCCCCCAACGAGGCCTGCCTTGCCGAGGCAAAGCAGTTGTATGAGGATCAGTTCATCTTCTGTGAGTCCCGGCTGGGGGATAACCCGTCAGCCATCGTCAACGGGGAGCTCATCAACCGCAAGTTCAACAAGGGCACCGGCATCAAGGCCATCTGTGATGATCTGGGGTGTTCGCTGGCCGATACCATCGGCTTTGGCGACAGCGACAATGACCTGCAGATGACCGATGTGGTAGGTATCAGCGTCTGCATGGCCAATGGCTCTGACAACCTGAAAAAGCTCTGCGACCGCATCTGCCCGGCTGTGACGGAGGACGGCGTGGCAAGGGAGCTCAAAACTCTGGGCCTGATTTGAGAGCAGCCTTCCACAAAAGAAGAGATGATAACAAAAATTCCCGCTCCATTGAGCGGGAATTTTTGTTAGAGATGGTTATTTCTGATGGACTGCCTTGTGATATACCGCGTAGGCGATCACGGCAGAGAGGGCCTCTGTGATCCAGAAGGCGTGCCAGACACCGGTAGGGCCCATGCGGCCGCACAGCACCCACGCAATGGGCATGATGAAGATGATGTAGCGGCAGAGGGAGATGACCAGCGAGGGCACGCCCTTGCCCAGACCCTCCAGCGCGCCGGAGGAGGTGGTAGACACTGCCGAGACGATGAACCCCAGGCAGATGACCCGCAGGGCGGTCTGGCCGATGGCGATGGTCTCGGGGTTAGAGGTGAACAGACCCATCAGCGGGCCTGCAATGGTCAGGCAGAGCAGGGTGCCAATGGCCATGATCCCGGCGCTCAGACCCAGTGTCAGGTTGTAGAGCCTGGACACACGGCCATGCTCCCGGGCACCGTAGTTGTAGCCCACCAGCGGGCGCATCCCCTGCACGATGCCGTTGGCCGGCAGGTAAAGGAAGGTCTGGAGTTTGTAGTAGATGCCCAGCACCGTCACATAGCTCTGGGAGTAGACCGCCAGCAGGCCGTTCAGGAAGGTGACCAGCAGGCTGGGCAGGGCCAGATTCAGGATGGCCGGTACGCCGATGGCATAGAGCTTGCCGTCAAGGGCGGCATCGAACCGCAGGCAGCGGCGGGAGAAGCGGACGGCGACTTTGGTGGTGCAGTAGACATAGAGGTAGACCACAAGGGAAACGGCCTGCCCGATGCCGGTGGCAAGGGCCGCACCGGCAATGCCCAGGGCGGGCACCGACCCAAGGCCGAAGATGAGGACCGGGTCGAGGGCGATGTTGGTCACGCAGCCGGTGATCAGCGCCACCATGGCAACGTTCATCCGGCCCACGGACTGGAAGATCTTCTCAAAGGCGAGGTCTGCCATGTTGACCAGCGAGAACAGGAACACGATGGTGGAGTAGGTCACGCCCATGTCCACCAGAGCGGGATCGGTAGTGAAGCGGCGCAGGAAGCCGGGCATGATGGCAATGCAGAGGACCATGCCCAGCACGCCGTGCAGCAGGGAAAACATCATGCCATGGGTGGCGGCCCGGTTGGCGTTTTCGTGGTCGCCTGCGCCGAGGTAAAGCGCGATCTGGGCATTGATGCCGATGCCGAAGCCGATGGCCACTGCATTGACAAAGTTCTGGATGGGAAACACCAGCGAAAGCGCTGTCATGGCCTGCTCGCTGATCTGGGCCACAAAGAGGCTGTCCACGATGTTGTACAGGCTGTTCACCAGCATCGAGATGACGTTGGGCAGGGCCATGGAGAGCAGCAGCGGGAACACCGGTCTGGTTTTCATAAAAGTATCGTTCATTTTCATTGCTCCTGAGGGTCAGATTTGGATTTGAAGGCAAAGCAAAAGCCACACAATGGCTTTTGTACCATTGTGTGGCGAAAAGTTGCAGAATGCTGTAAAAATCCACACGATATTTTATTGGTTCAAAGATACCACATCACAGGGATACTTGTCAAGGACTTTTTGAAATAAAAGTATGACTTTTTACGGTGGGTCCTTGCCCTTGACAAGGGGCGCGGCGGCGGTAAAATAAGAACAGAACGCACAAAAGGAGGATCTGCCATGAAATGGATGATCGCGTCAGACCTGCACGGGTCGGCTTACTACTGCCGCAAAATGTTGGAGGCCTTTGAGCGGGAGGGAGCCGACCGGCTGTTCCTGTTGGGCGACCTGCTCTACCACGGCCCCCGCAACGACCTGCCCCGAGAGTACGCCCCCAAGGAGGTCATCCCCCTGCTGAACGGGAAAAAGGAGAAGCTGCTCTGCGTGCGGGGCAACTGTGATGCCGAGGTGGACCAGATGGTGCTGGAATTCCCGGTGCTGGCCGATTATGCGGTGCTTCCGGTGGGGCAGCGGCTTATTTATGCGACCCACGGGCATATCTATCATGTGAAAAATCTGCCGCCGCTGGCCCCGGGAGATGTGCTGCTGCATGGGCACACCCATGTTCCGGCCTGGACAGAGTTCGGGCAGGGAAATCTTTACCTGAATCCGGGTTCTGTGAGCATCCCCAAGGAGAACAGCCCCCACAGCTACATGACCCTGGAAGGAAACACGATGCAATGGAAAGAGCTGGAAAGCAGCGCTGTTTTCCATGAACTGGCCCTTTGATAAAGTCCCCCGGCCGGTTTTGCGGGCAGCTTGAAATTTGCCCACCGGTATGGTATGATAAAACTGAAAACAGATCGGCAAAGTTCCGCAGAGCAGTGCTGTGCGGGGCAGGAGCCTTTTTGTTTCTGCAATGAGTTAGCTAAAACTAACAAAATGACGAAAACAGCGGGCTGGACTTGTGCAGTTTGACAGGGGTGCCCGCAGATACAGTATGGAGGGGACAACAATGGTAGAAACGATCCTGGGGGTCGATGGCATGATGTGCGGTATGTGCGAGAGCCACATCAATGATGTGGTACGCAAGACCGCCCGGGTGAACAAGGTGACTTCTTCCCACACCAAGGGCGAAACGGTCATCGTCTCGGAGCAGCCGGTGGATGTGGAGGCGCTGAAGGCTGCTATTGCCGAAACGGGCTACACCGTGACCGGCGTGCAGACCCGGCCCTATGAGAAAAAGGGCTTCTTCTCGTTCCTGAAAAAGTAACAGCCCGGTGTTTCTGGCCGGGCTGATCATGCAAAACAGGAGGTATCTCGTTATGAGGATCTTGGTGTACGGCGCAGGCGTTCAGGGCTGTCAGCTGGCCCACAGTCTGGCACAGAACAAGAAAAATGTGGTCACCCTGCTGGCCCGGGGCGAGTGGAAGGAGGTCATTGACCAGAAGGGCCTGACCATCCGCCACATGCTCCAGCGGAAAACAACGGTGGATCGGATGCAGACGACAGATGTGCTGGCCCCCGAGGATGTGTATGACCTTGTGTTTGTCACGGTGCAGGCCGGGCAGCTGGCCGATGTGCTGCCCATCCTCAAAGCAAACCGGAGCCAGTACTTCATCTTTGTGGGCAATGATCCCTATGCGCAGGAGATGCTGCAGGCCATGCAGCGCCCGGTGGATAAGATCGCCTTTGGCTTCCAGAACAATGCGGGCCGCCGGGAGCATGACCGGTTGGTCAGTGTGCACATGGGGATGGGAATGACCGTCGGCGGCGCAACCGCTCCCCTGTCCGGCGCATTCCGCCTGCGGCTGCAGGCTGCCTTTGAAGGCACCCACTACAAGTTGACCTATTACAGCGATATGGACGAGTGGCTCAAGAGCCACATCGCCTTTATCCTGCCCTGCGCCTATGCCTGCTATGCGGTGGATGGGGAACTTTCCCGCACCACAGTGGAACAGCGCAGGATGATCGTGGATGCCGCCTGGGAGTGCTGTGAGATGTTGAAAGCGGCAGGTGTACCCGTGAACGATGCGGAGAACACCGACCACTACCGCGAGGGCACCAAACAGCGGAAAAAGACCGAGCGGATGGTCTACTGGATGGCGCAGACGGTCGTTGGGAAGTGGTGCATTTCGGATCACGCCATGCGTGCGGTGAGCGAGATGCAGTATCTGGATGAAGCGTTTGCCGCCATGCGCGCCACCACATTGGTGGAGATGACTGCCTGGGATGAACTGCGCAGATCCCTGCCCAGAAAGAAGTAAGAGCCGGAAAATGTCCGGAGCATGAGAAAAAGCCTGTCGGTTTTTGCGCTGACAGGCTTTTTTCTATTGGTTCAGCGCCCAGAAGGCGGCAAGTTGCTGCTCCAGCTCTGTGGTGCTGCGCAGGTATTGGAGCTGGTGCCAGTGGCGGGGGAACAGGCGGGTGTATTCGGCGCGGGCAAAGCGGTCATCCAGCAGAAGCACTACACCCCTGTCCTCCTGCGTGCGGATGACCCGGCCCGCCGCCTGCAGCACCTTGTTCATGCCCGGAAAGCGGTAGGCGTAGTCGAAACCGGTGCCGCCTGCCTCGTCATAGTAGCGGCGCAGGATCTCCTGCCGGGGGTTCACCTGAGGCAGACCTACCCCCACGATGGCACACCCGATGAGCCGGTCGCCCACCAGATCCACGCCCTCGCCGAAGATGCCGCCCATGACCCCGAAGCCCAGCAGCGTTTTTGCGGGGCTTGGGCCGAACTGTTCCAGAAAGGCCGCCCGGGCCGCGTCGTCCAGACCACTCTCCTGGGCCAGCGTCCCGATGTCTGGGTAACGGGCGGTGAAGTCCTCATATACCTGCCGCAGATAGGCGTAGCTGGGAAAAAAGGCCAGATAGTTGCCCACCTTGGCCCGGGCCAGTGCGGCCAGCGAATCCGAGACGGCCTGAACGCTGGCCTCCCGATCCCGGTAGCGGGTGGAGATGCCGGGCAGGCAGTAGAGCCCCAGATGTTCGGGCGGAAACGGGCTTTCCAGAGCCACAGCCCGGGCATCGGGACAGCCCAGCACGGAGCGATAGTAGCCCGGCGGGGTGAGTGTTGCGCTGAACAGTGCCGCAGCCCGCCCGGCGGCAAGGCTGGCATCCACAAAGGGGGCGGGGTCAAGGCAGAGCAGCTCCCATTCCAGCTCGCTGCCCCGGGCTGTCAGCTGGGTGACAAAATGCGCGTCGTATCGCTCTGCTGCCCGGGTGATATCCTGCAACGCAAAGTAGAGCTCGAGCAGCTGGGCGTGGGCATCGGCCTCCGGGTTGGCCTCCAGCCAGTCCTGCAGGGGAGGCTGCAGGCTGAGCAGCAGTCGGAGCAGCTCCTTCGGCAGCTCTTGCAAAAAGACCGTGCCATCCTGCGCCAGCAAAGGCTCCGGCAGCGGGAAGACGGCTTCTGCCGGTTCGGTGTCCAGAAGGCTGGTCTGTTGGGTGAGATCCTCTGGCGGCGATTCGGTGGGCGCTGGACCCCGGCGGGGGGCCAGCTTCGTTACCGCCCGGCGCGCTTCCAGAAAGCCCCTGTCTGCCTTTGTCAACGCGGTTTTCAGTGCGCTTTTTCCTTTGCCGATGGCCCGTCTGGCATCGGTCAGGCTGCTCTTGCAGAACCGTGCCGAGTACATGGCTCTGGCCCGGTCCGGCAGGTTATGAGCCTCGTCGATGAGAAAAATGTAGTCGCCCGCCGCATCGAAAAAGCGCCGCAGGTGCACGGTGGGGTCGAACAGATAATTGTAGTCCCCGATGACTACGTCACACCACTCGCTCAGGTCCAGCCCCAGCTCAAAGGGGCAGACCCTGTGCCGCCGGGCAGTCTCGGTCAGGGCGGCCCGGTCATAGGGGACGGCGCTGTCCAGCAGGTCGGCCAGCGCATCCTTCAGCCGCTCGTAGTAGCCGTTGGCGTAGGGGCAGGCTTCCGGCAGGCAGGCGGGACGGCCCTCAGCATCCTTGCACAGGCAGGCCTTCTCCTTGGCCGAAAGGGTCACGCTGCGCAGGGAAAGCGCCGGGTCTGCCGCCCGCAGACGGGCCAGTGCATCCTCAGCAGCGGCCTGTGTCGTGTTGCGGGCGGTCAGGTAGAAGATCTTTTCCCCCTTGCCCTCGCCCATGGCTTTCAGGGCAGGGAAGAGGGCGCTCATCGTTTTGCCGATGCCGGTGGGTGCCTGACAGAACAGCCGGGTACCGCCCTTCTGCTCTGCCTTGCCCGCAGCACAGGCGCGATAGACCTCCCCGGCAAGGGCGCGCTGCCCGGGACGGTAGGCCGGAAACGGAAATTGCAGGGCCCCAAGGCTCCGGTTCCGGGCTT
>ERZ827197.2262-NODE-2262-length-13108-cov-2.524707_pt1 | contig 13108 bp, 5 predicted proteins | sample MGYA00519867_ERZ827197 | MGnify/ENA primary metagenome ERZ827197 (study PRJEB31778, sample SAMEA3449278) | human gut metagenome | biome: human gut; feature: human-associated habitat; material: faeces | place: United Kingdom | collected 2010/2012 ...
GAAAAACAGCGGCGCAGCTATGCAAAGCAGGCAGATGCCATTGCGAAAAAGATTCTCCGAAAAAAGAAGGTACAGCCGGGACTGAAAACAAAGGGATTTTTCCATATCATGCGCATGATACAGAAAAGCGGCAGCTGGAATGAAGCGGATACCCGGTATTGGGAAGAAAAGGGTTGGATGCAGAAAGGTCGTCCCTGGAAGTAATATTCCCCTTTACAAGAAAAGAAAAACGCTGAACGGTTTAGAAAAACGGTTCAGCGTTTTTGTGGTTCGCTCAAAGCTGCGGCGGCATTGCCTTAAATGTTCCAGCCGACTGCGATCAGAATGATCGGCAGCAGCACAAGCAATGTATTGCGGTACATCTTTTTGCGCAGTCGTTTCCATTCCGGCAGCGTCATTGCTTTTACACGTGGTGTTCCCAGCAAGACCAGCATCGCATTGGATGCGACATAAATGAAGTACGCATTGATGATAAACAGATAGAATGCGCCCAGCAGCATCCGGAGATTGCCGTTTGCGATGGCATAGCCGCAGGTACAGAGCGGCGGCATCAGCGCTGTTGCGATAGCTACGCCGGGAATGATGTTGTTGGATTTGTCCTGTCGTGTCTGCCCGACGATGCCGGCAATCCCACCGGACAAGGCGATTATCACATCGAAAAAGTTCGGATTGGTACGGGCCAGGAGCTGTTCTGTCGGCTCTTTGATCGGCGACAGCAGAAAATAAATGGTCGCAGCCGCAACACTCATGAGAATCTGCACCGCAAATCCAACAGAATGCCGTTTCATCAAATAGGCATCGTTGGACGCTGTGCCGTAAGCGATTGCCAGGATGCTGCCCATCAGCGGCGAGATCAGCATGGCGCCGATAATCACCGCAACGGAATTGGTATTCAGCCCCACGGAGGCAATCAGAATTGCACAGATCATGACGACCATGTTGGTGCCTGTGACTTTTCCGCCGGACAAAATGCGGTCTCGTATCTCTTCATTGGATGCCGCATCTTCTGTGATGGAAAACATCTTCCGGAAAACCGTTCTGAGGTTTTCCCGTTCCTTTTCCAGTTCCTGTCGTTTCACTGTGCCGCACCTTCTTTCGATGCAACAGTCTTTTTCTGAAATGCTGTCATAAGATTCCCCTTTCTGTACGGTTAATGATGTTGTGACTATTATAGCACAAATTGCAGGGTGACGTCAAATCCGGCGCAGAAAAAACAGAGCAGATGCAAAGTGTTACCCTCTGCATCTGCTCTGTTTCATTTGTGATTTTCCTTTCGGAGATGTTACCGGATAATATCGCTCCAGGTCACAGGAACGCCTGCGCCCCTGTTTGCCACGTAGTACATAACATAGAACATATCCTGGGGATCCAGCCGCTTTTCTGCGGTGTTCTTGCCCTCGGTGCTTTCAGTATCCGCATCCGCAAGGAAGTACGCCAGAACGGACAGGTTCTCGTCTGCTGCATCCGGAGAGGTTTCCAGGAGCTTTGTATCGGAGAAACCTGCGCCGACATAGGCGATATAGCGCATCAGCTCGTAGATATCTGTGGAATCCACCTTGCCGTCCAGGTTTGCGTCACCCTTTTTGCCGATGTAGACCATCGGACCGGTGATCTCGTATACTTCCCCATTTTCGGCGGTGTAGGTCGCTTTCAGATTTTCTGCGACGTATGCCGTATTTCTCGCCGCAAACAGTGCTGCCGGCGAATCGTATTCCAGGGTAACGTCTGCCGTAACGTCCACGGTTTCCCCTGCCGCATTGACCAGGCTGACGCTCATAAACGATGCCAGGTCAAAGGGCGTGCTGTCCTCTGCCGTGCAGTAGACTGATTCTGTCGAAATGGTAACAGAGATCTGACCTTCCGGTGTATCGGAACTGCTGGTCGAGGTGGAGGTTCCCGTTTCGGTTGTGGAAGTCGTTTCGCTTGTTTCGGTCGTTCCGCTTGTGGTGGAAGTGGTCGTGGTTGTTTCTGAAGAAGTTGTTGAAGCAGTTGTGGTGGTCGTTGTTGTATTTGTTGTGCTACTGGTTGCGGATGTAGTTGTTGTGCTTGTGGTTGTTGCACTTGCTGTTGTAATGGAAGTAGTGACAGTTGTTGTGGTAGTTGCTGTTGCAGAAGTGGTTGCTGTAGTTGTGGTAGAAGTTGTTCCGCTGGTGGTTGTGCTTGCCTTGGTTGTGAAAGTTGTTCCGCTGGTGGTTGTGCTTGCCTTGGTTGTGAAAGTTGTTCCGCTTGTAGTAGTGCTTACCTTGGTCATGGAAGTCGTTCCGCTGGCAGTTGTGCTTGCCTTTGTTGTGGAAGTTGTTCCGCTTGTGGTAACGCTTGCCTTGGTGGTAGAAGTTGTTCCGTTTATAGTAGTGCTTGCCTTTGTTGTGGAAGTTGTTCCGTTTGTAGTAGTGCTTGCCTTGGTTGTGGAAGTCGTTCCGCTGGTGGTTGCGCTTGCCTTAGTCGTAGAAGTCATTCCGCTTGTGGATGTGCTTGCCTTTGTTGTGGAAGTTGTTCCGCTTGTGGTAACTGTAGTTGCCTTGGTCGTGGAAGTTGTTCCGCTTGTGGTAACGCTTGCCTTTGTCGTGGAAGTCGTTCCGCTGATCGTTACGCTTGCCTTGGTCGTGGAAGTCGTTCCGTTGGTCGTTACGCTTGCCTTGGTTGCGGAAGTTGTTCCGCTGGTGGCTGTGCTTGCCTTGGTTGTGGAAGTCGTTCCGTTGGTGGTTGCGCTTGCCTTAGTCGTAGAAGTCGCTCCGCTGGTGGCAGTGCTTGCCTTGGTTGCGGAGGTCGTTCTGCTGGTGGCAGTGCTTGCCTTGGTTGTGGAAGTTGTTCCGCTGGTGATGACGGTGGTCGCCTTGGTGGTGGTCACCGTCGTGGTGGTAGTCGCCTGTGCGTTTACGATGACTGTTCCGGTCACAACGTTATAGTTGTCGCTGTCCGCCGGGGTAAATTCCCAGGTCAGCGTGTTCTTTCCGGCAGCAAGCCGCTTGATCTCGCCGACGATCTTCACCGTACCCTTGGTGCTGTTATCGCTGAGGATCAGCCCCAGTTCATCCACCGGGTCGCCCTCGGTGTGCTTGTCGCCGTCTACGGTCACTTCAACAGTAGGATCTGCCTTTGCAATGTGGAAGGTCAGCTCCGCTTTTTTCGATGCGCCGTTTTTCGCCGTCAGAATCAGCGTGGTTTTCACCTTATCCGTAGCCTTTTCCGGTGTGCCGGAAAGCACGCCTTCCGCTGTGAGGGTCAAGCCCTCCGGCAGTGCGCTTGCCGCATCCACCTGGAAGTCTACGCTTTCCAGAACGTCAAGGTTCGTCACGAAATCGTTCAGATCCAGCGCATCCATTTTCTTGTGATATGTCAGCTCGATGGTATCGCTTATGCCCTCGGAAAGCTGGATCTCCACCGGCACTTTCTTCACGATGATCTCGGTGTCGGCGGTCAGTGTGTACGGGCTTTCTGTGATCTCAGTTTCGCCCACATAATAGTGATAGGTGTACGCATTGTCGGGCGATTTTTCCAGGGTGATCTTGGCGCCGGTGTTGTGATATGTTGTCACGGTCGCCGCATCTTCGCCAAAGCTTTCGTCATAGGTCATTTCCAGACGGCAGACCTGCTCGGAATCGGCGTTCAGCGTAGGATACTTCTCGGAGGAAAGATCCTGGTAGAATGCAATGGCGGACTGGTCACCGTTCAGCAGGTAGCAGACTTCGCCGCTGGCGAACTGGTCGGCAGTTTTGAATGTTGTGCCGTCGAAATCATCGGTTTCGCTATCGGAGAGGTAGTAGCAGTTTTCAACTGTGCCATCTTTATCATTAATTTGAACTACACCATTCATACTACCGCCTGTAAGCGTTCCAGAATTGTAGCAATTTTTAATTGTGCCGCCAGAATTATTCCAGGCGGCTACTCCTCCGCCAGTATCCTTATCAGCTGTAATATTTCCAGTGTTATAACAATTTACAATTGAACCAAAATTATTAGCAACTAATCCGCCAACATAATCATACTCAGCAGTGATAGTTCCTGCGTTATAGCAATTTTCAATAGTTCCGTTGCTATATGCACAGATACCGCCAACATAAGCTACGCCCCTAAAGTATGAGTTCTCCAGACCAACGTTCTGAATTTTTCCTTCCTTATTTAAGTTAGAAAATAAGCCGATGTTACCTACTCTAGTATCATTAAAATACAGTCCACGAATCACATGACCCTGTCCATCAAATGTACCCATATAGTGAATACCAATGATTGGTGTCCAGTCTCTCCAGCCCTCTGTCTTTGTGCCGTCACAGCCTGCAACATTGCCCTCGTTTACTGTGATATCCGCAGTGAGGACAGCATCTGCATCAGTAATTTTTCCGTCATTCACCTGCGCCGCAAACCAATACAGTTCACCGGCATTTTCGATCTCGTATGTGCCGTCCTCGTTCTGCGTTGCCGGCTGGTAATGGCTGTCCGGGTAGGTCTTGCAGAAACCGTTTTCGTCCCAGTCGTGATCGACAAAGCTTTCGTCCTTGTCGTTGGTGTAGCCGTCGAGAGCGCCGCTGCAGTCTTTCATCTTTTCATAGACCTGCCCACGGGTGCTGTCGAGAACCGGGTAATCGTCCTTACCGATGGTCTGGTAGAATGCGATTTTTGTCTGGTCGCCGTTCAGCAGGTAGCAGACTTCACCGCTGGCGAATTCGGCTGTGGTTTTGCCCTCGACATTTTCAATCGTTCCAACAGAAGATTCATAACCAATACGATTTCCGGTATATATATCGCTGTTGAAATAACAGTTTCTAATTACTTTAAAATTCAAGGCGCACACTCCGCCAATGTATCCGACAGCATTTTCAATCTTACCGACACTATGGCAGTTTTCGATCGTTTCGTCGTTGTAACCACAAATACCGCCAACGCCGTTTAATGTACCATCCATGCCGCCTTCTAAAGTACCTGTGTTGTAGCAATTTTTTATGATTCCGCCATTAAATCCGCTTATTCCGCCGCAATCCTCTTTTCCATAAATTCTTCCGGAATTATAGCAATTTTCAATCGTTCCATTGTTCCAGGCGCAAATGGCTCCAGAAACGGATGATGATTTCAAATAAGAATCTACAACACCTACATTCAGAATTGTTCCATCATTCATCATTGAAAACAGACCTGCATAACCACTATCATCATAATACAATCCGCTAACCGTATGATTTTGACCGTTAAATTTACCTGCATATCTCGAGATATAATCCCCAATCGGTATCCATTCCCGGAATGTGCCGCTTGTGTTCAATGTGCCGTCCTCGTTCAGAACGTTCTCATTGACTACGATATCCTTTGTGAGGACAGCGTTGGCAGATGTATTCGGATAGGTTCCGTTCTCTTCCGTGTTTACAAACGCCGCAAACCAATACAGCTGACCGGCGTTTTCGATCTGATATACGCCGTTGACCTGTTCCGGCTCGGCGTAATGGCTGTCGTTATACCGGCAGAAACCGTTGTCGTCCCAGCTATGGTCGCCGGACTTCGCATCTTTATTATTGGTATAGGTATCTGCATGGTTGCAGTTTGTGAACTGGTAAACCGTTCCGTGGGTGCTGTCCAGAACCGGGGTCGCATCGGTCGGCTCGCCGTTGTCCAGGTTCTGGCAGAAAGCAACGTCAGTCGATTCACTGCCGTTCAGCAGGTATGCCACTTCACCGCTGGCGAACTGTTCGGCGGTTTTGCCAAATGTGCCATCATTGTTGTTGGTTTCGCTGTCGGCGAGGTAGTAGCAGTTTGTGAGTGTGCCTTTGTCGTTTTGACCGCATACATCGCCGACATAAGATGTGCCTGTCACTTTGCCTGTGTTATAGCAGTTGTTATTTGTGCCGTCATTATAGCCGCATACACCGCCGACCCATTTATTACCTACAACATTTCCTGTGTTATAGCAGTTTTCAACTGTGCCGTTATTCTCGCCAACTACGCCGCCGATATCAGCGCCAACAACTACACCAGTCACATTTGCTTCGCTATAACAATTGCGAATTGTGCCGGTTTTATAATTGGAACCGCAGATGCCGCCGATGTAATTGCGACCTCTAAAGTAAGAATTTTTTAAGCCGACATTCTGAATTTCGCCGCCGTTTTCCATATGACCGAACAGACCGACGTATTTTCCATCATCTATGTCCTCATTGTTAAAATACAGTCCGCTGATAGTGTGACCCTGTCCGTCGAATTTGCCGGCATACGTTGCTCTATTAGGCGCAATGGGCGTCCAGACTCTCCAGCCCTCTGCCTTTGTGCCGTCATAGCCTGCAACATCACCCTCGTTTACTGTGATGTCTGCGGTGAGAACGGCGTTTGCGGCTACGTTCGGATATGTTGCATTATCATAATCATATGTGTTTACATATGCCGCAAACCAGTACAGCTGACCGGCGTTGGCAATCTGATACACGCCGTTGACCTCTTCCGGTTTCTGGTAATGGGTCGGGTAGTTTTTGCAGAAACCGTTGTCGTCCCAGTCGTGATCGGATTGGGAAACATCCGAGCCGTTGGTGTATCTCAGCGCAGTGCCGCCGCAGTCTGTGTCCGCATACACCACCTTGTGGGTGCTGTCCAGAACCGGGTAGTCGTCCTCGCCGATGGTCTGGTAGAACGCAATGGTTTCATCCGATTTGCCGCCGTTCAGCAGGTAGCAGACTTCGCCGTTTTTGAACTGCTCGGCAGTTTTTGCAGTTGTGCCGTCGATATCATCGGTTTCGCTGTCGGAGAGGTAGTAGCAATTGCCAATGGTAGCACTGGTAGCACTGCAAACACCGCCGTTACTTACGCTGTAGCAATTTTCTATTTCATAAGAACTGGAGCCACAGATACCGCCGACTTTGGCATTGTCATCATAACCAGATACTGTACAAATGCTATAGCAATTTCTAATAGAACCATATGAGTCATTTTTGGCAGTGATACCGCCAGCATTTTCTTTTCCTTTGATATAGGAATTTATAACGCCGACATTGGAAATTCTAATGTATCCTGCCCTTGCAAATAAACCAGCATCTTTATTTTTATCATTGCAATACAGTCCGCTGATGGTGTGTCCCTTTCCATCAAAATCGCCCATGCTTTGATCAAAGTAATAGGAAATCGGTGTCCATTCTCTCCAACCCTCTGTCTTTGTGCCTTCACAGCCTGCAACGTCTCCCTTGTTTACCACAATATCCTTTGTGAGGACAGCGTTTACGCAGTTACCGCCATTCACCTTAGATGCAAACCAATACAGTTGACCGGCGTTGGAAATCTCGTATGTGCCGTTGTTATTTGTCGCCGGCTGGTAGTGGGTGTCGTCATTTTTGCAGAAACCGTTGTCGTCCCAGGCGTGAATTTCACTTGTGGAATCTTCATCGTTGGTGTAGCCTGTCCCACTTGTGCAAAGCATTCCTTCGTAAACCACATCGTGGGCGCTGTCCAGAACCGGGGTCGCATCGGTCGGCTCGCCGTTGTCCAGGTTCTGGCGGAAAATGTTTGCGTCGCCCGGTGTGCTGCCGTTCAGCAGGTAGGTTACTTCGCCGCTGGCGAATTCGGCGGCGGTTTTGAAAGTCGTGCCGTCTAATTTGTCAGTTTCGCTGTCGGCAAGGTAGTAGCAGTTTGTAAGATAATTGGATGAATTCAGACCACACACACCGCCAACTGTATCTGTATTTTCACCTGTGCTTGTAACTGTTCCTGTATTGTAGCAGTTTTCAACGAATTTACTAGCATTTCTACCGATGATGCCGCCAATTCTCTTATCTGTTCCTGTAACATTTCCTATATTGTAGCAATTTTTAATGATAGCATTTGCAGTATTTTCTCCACAGATACCACCGAGGTCCATATCACCTGTGATATTACCTGTGTTGTAACAATTTTCAATAGTATTAGAACGCATCATATTGTTACCACACACACCGCCAACATCCGATTTTCCTGTAATGTTGCCTGTGTTATAGCAATTGCTGACAGTCCCAACCTCAAAAGCACCAACGATACCGCCAATAATGATGAATTCCCCTATAACAGTTCCTGCGTTGTAGCAATTGCGGATAGTTCCACTATTATAGCCACAAATACCGGCAGTGTACTGATATACATGAAAGTACGAGTTTTCCAGACCAACATTCTGGATTACACCACCCCTGCCCAGATCTCCAACGATACCAATACATTCTGCACTGCTGTCGTTAAAGTACAATCCAGAAATTGTGTGTCCCTGTCCGTCAAATGTACCCTTGTATCTTCCGTAATCAGCTGCAATCGGCGTCCATTCTCTCCAAGTATTTTCACTTGTTCCGTCATAATTTGCAAGGTTGCCCTCGTTCACCACAATGTCTGTGGTGAGGGCAGCATTCAGATTAGCGTTTCCATCGTTTACCTGCTCTGCAAACCAGTAGAGGTTTCCGGCGTTGGCAATCTGATATGTACCATTTTCTTCTGTTGCCGGCTCATACGGCGAAGCACAGCCCTCGTCAGTACAAAAGCCGTTGACGTAATTATGACCGTCCTCTGCACTTGCAGATAGCGTTCCAAATACCCCACCGGGTATACCTGTTACACCCACGGCAGACAGCCCCGTCACCAGCGCCGTCGCCAGGCTCACCACCCGTTTGGTAAGTTTCACTTTTGTTTGCATAAAATTCCTCCTTGTTTCCGAAAATCGAAAATGTATTTTCATTTTCATGTCAACTATATGATGCGTACATTTATTATAGCATTTTTTGACGCAGATTACAAGCATATTTCTTTCGCTTTTATCTCTTTGCTAAAATTTATGCGTTTTTCACGGAAATCACAGCAAATATTTGTGAACTTTTGTGTGGAGAAATGTTGTTTTCCTGTTTTAGTTTGCGGAGTGTGGGTAGTTTGGGGTGACACAAAGGAACGACCCCTCAGTCAAGCCTACGGCTTGCCAGCTCCCCTGTTAGGGGAGCCTATTTGTTAGGGGAGCCTATATTAAGATGGAATGCGCCTATTGATTTTTCTGTGCCGGGTATGCTACAATAGGTGTGAAAAGATACGATGCGCTGTGACAAAAAATGACAGCGCCGGGAACTGAAATGAGGTGTACACAATGGGAAATACGGTATTCGGGCGCAATCTCGCCAAGCGCAGAAAGGCGCTGGGGCTGACACAGGAACAGCTTGCCATGCGGCTGAACGTCTCGCCACAGGCGGTGTCCAAGTGGGAAAACAGCAGCTATCCGGACGGCGAAGAGGGCGAATCGTAAAGAAAACCAAAGCCTGTATTTTCTGCGCCGCAGCGGCGTCTGGAGATACGGGCTGTTTTTTTGGTTGAATTTCTATACCGTTCCTTTATTTTTTTGTGGATATTCTACAGTTCAACGAATCGTTGTGCCAACTCTACGGACAGGGGAAAAACTCAAATTTGAATTGCTTGTTTCCCTTTGGAAAACGTGGTATGCTAAAGACACCGAAAAACGAATCGTGTGAAATGATGACAGAAATCATCACGAAACAACACAGGAGGTATTTGGTATGATCAAAAAACGATTGCAGGGATGCTTGCAATATCTACATTGATTGCAGCACTTCCCATCACAGCAGCTACCACGGTTTCCGCAGAAGGGAGCTACACCGTTCCGGAACTGTCACTGGAAAACAAGAGCGTTCCGGAAACAGACAGCATGAAGAAATCCCTGGACGATATGTTCGACACCCTGTATGTGGCATTTGTACAGCAGAATATTCCGGTAGTCATCGGCGAATTCGGTGCGACAAACCTGAACAACACGCAGGCAAGAACCGATCAGACCGCTTATTACTATGCCGCTGCAAGAGCAAGAGGCATCAGCTGCTGTCTGTGGGATAACTCCAATGCTGAGGGCGACAACGAGGCATATCGTTTCCTGGACAGAACCAACAAGACTTTCATCTATGACTCTATCACAGCGGCAGCCAAAAAATACGGTGCGCCGAGAACCGATTTCGGAGGCGGCGGTATAGAGGGCGTGGTTGTCAACAGCAACTGCACCCTGTATCCGGACGGCAAGGTGATATTCCCCTGCGAGATCGGCGAAAAGGCTGAAATTTATTTCGACATTGATATGACCAAGTCCCTGTGCGGCGGCGGTGCGCTGTGCTTTAATCTGAACGTAGACGGCAAAGGCTATTGGATCGGTTATCCGTTCCGTGCCGGTGTGGAGTGGGATTCCGCACAGAATAAAAACGTACCGGTTCCCTGCACTGTCGATCTGACTGATACTTCTCAAATGAACGTAAACTGCTGGTCGGAAAACCGAAAAGTTACGGATACCGCAGAACTGGAAATGCTCTCTAAGCTCTGTCAGGCAAGCACATCCGCTGAGATCCAGCTTTGGTGGTCTTTGAATCTGGACTGGGGTGACAGACCGGATTCCTCCGTCACAGCCGGCAAGTCCGAGAGCGAAGTTTCTGATCTGAAGGCAGCTGCTGCCAAGGAATGTATCGCAGTTATTAACGTAAGACCCATGAGCCTGCCTCTGGACAACAACATGGGCAAGGGCAGCTGGAATAACGGCGGCGATGTAACACCGGGAACAACTGTACCCGGAACACAGGACACCAACGAAACCACAACTACAACCACAAATACCGATGTACAGCCGCCTGCCGGCGACACACTGTTCCAGGTCTGGATGGCTGGTTCGATCGGCGTAGATGACTTCTGGGGCAACGGCAACAAGGGTCAGACTGCGGCAAACATTACCGGAAACGGCACGTACACTACAAGCTTCCAGGTTTCCAGCGAGGCGGACACGATCTCCTGCCTGGTTCTGGACTCTGACATTGACATTTTCAAGTACGCTTCCAAGGATTCCGCAGATCCGATCGCAGATTCCGGCATCCAGATGAAGATCGAAAGCGTTATGGTAGACGGAAAGCCGATCTCCTACACCGGTCCTTCTGACGGTGCATATCGTCTGGGCGACAGCGGCACAAGCCTGCGCTACAACATTCTGAACACATGGACACCTACCAACAAGGTTTCGGATATCGCATCGAAGGTCAAGGTTTCCAAGTCTGTATCTGTAAAGTTCACCATCTCCGGTCTGCCGGACAGCGGTGTGACCACTTCTGAATCAAAGCCCGGCACAACCGAAAGCAGCACACAGACTACCGTATCTTCCAGCGAGACTACCACAGTTCCCCAGGAAACTACCACAACTGCTGAAACCAGCAGTGCTACTGCTACGACTGAAAAATCACAGCCTTCTGAAACAAGCACTTCTGCTACTGCAACCACTGCATCTTCTGCAAAGCCCAGTGAGACCACAACCGAATCTACCGTTCTGGCATCTATTTTCGGTGACATCAACCTGGACAGCAAGGTAGATATTACAGACGCTGTTCTGCTGAACAAGAAGGCAGCGGGTCAAGTAGATCTGAATGCACAGGCAACTGCCAATGCCGACTGCAACTCTGACAAGGAAGTAAACGGCGAGGATGCCATTGTCCTGCTGCAATTCCTGGTGCAGATCATCAAGACACTGCCGGCAACAAAATAAACTCCCCTATTTGATATCTTCATTTTAATTCTTCATAAACACAGAAAAGTCATCCTCTGGTACGGGGGATGACTTTTCTGTTTCTCTGCGCAGATGTCCGATTTTATCTTCTGTTTAACTTTGGTTTATGCGCTCTTACAGCAAACCGGATACACTAAGAGTAGAGAAAATATACACACCCGCAAATGGAAAGGAAGTCTGCATATGAAACGCAAAGCCAGCGAAACTGCTGCAAAAACAACGGGACAGATCTTACGGGACAACATCTGTACCCTGTTCAATCTGCTGAATCTGCTAATTGCCATTGCGCTGATCTTTGTTCACGCATGGTCGAACTTATTTTTTGTTCCGGTGGTCGCATTGAACACCATCATCGGTATTGCACAGGAACTGAAAGCCAAGCGGCTGATCGAAAAGCTGACGCTTTTGTCCCAGTCGAACGCCAAGATTGAACGAAACGGCGAACTGCACTCTGTTCCCATTGCAGAAGTGCAGGAACAGGATATTCTGCTCCTGGAAAGCGGCAACCAGATCTGCGCCGATGCCGTTGTCACAGACGGCAGCATCGAGGTCAACGAGTCCCTGCTCACCGGCGAATCGGATGCAGTCTACAAAAAGGCAGGCGATTCCCTGCTGTCCGGCAGTTCTGTTATCAGCGGCACCTGCCGTGCCACTGTCCTCCGTGTGGGCAGTGACAGCTATGCCTCCAAGCTGACCAAGGAGGCAAAAAAGACAAAAGCCATGCACTCTGAACTGGTCAGCTCCATGCAGAAAGTCACCCGTCTGACCAGTTTCTGCATCGTACCGCTGGGCATTCTGCTGTTTGTGGAGGCGCTACTGTTCCGGGACAGTTCCATGTATGATGCCGTGGTAGGCACCTCTGCCGGACTGCTGGGAATGCTGCCGAAAGGACTGTATCTGCTGATCAGCGTCAGCCTGGCAGCCGGCATCATTACCCTTTCCAAGAAAAATGTACTGGTGCAGGATCTCTACTCCCTGGAAAATCTGGCGCACGTGGATGTGCTTTGCCTGGACAAAACCGGTACGCTGACCGAGGGCAAAATGCAGGTGGAAAAAGCCGACCTGTTTCCGGGAACGGACGCAGAAAAATTCCACGAGTGGATGGGAAATTTTCTGACACACACACAGGACAACAACGCCACATTCCAGGCGATGCACGCCTATTTCAAGGGTATGGATACGCTGAGTGTCACCGATCAGATCCCGTTTTCTTCGGATCGGAAATGGAGCGCCATGACCTTTGTCGGCGCAGGAACTTTTGTGATCGGCGCACCGGAAAAGCTTTGTCCAGATCAGATGCCGCCGGAGATCTCCGCATACCAGAAAGAAGGCAAGCGTGTCCTGCTGGCAGGCATCACACAGCAGCCGGTACAGAAAGGGCAGCCCCTGCCGGAGGTACAACTGCTGGCAGTGATCGTGCTGACCGATCCGCTCCGTGCCAATGCGGCGAAAACAATTGCAAATTTCCAGAAAGAGGGCGTTTCCGTCAAGCTGATCTCCGGTGACAATCCGGTCACTGCCTCGGCTGTCGCACAGAAGGCAGGCATCTTGCACGGAGACCGCTGGGTGGATATGCGAACTGTAGAGGAATCTGAG
>ERZ827197.2265-NODE-2265-length-13092-cov-3.912020_pt1 | contig 13092 bp, 9 predicted proteins | sample MGYA00519867_ERZ827197 | MGnify/ENA primary metagenome ERZ827197 (study PRJEB31778, sample SAMEA3449278) | human gut metagenome | biome: human gut; feature: human-associated habitat; material: faeces | place: United Kingdom | collected 2010/2012 ...
CGCCGTGCTGCTCAAGGGGGCGCGGGAGTTCCGTTTCGAACGGCTTGCCCACGCCCTCGCGCGCAAGAGCCATACGACGGTACTGGAGGTCGATCTGGATGCTATGATACACAACCTGAACTATTTCCGTGCGCAGTTGTCGCCGCGGACGAAGCTGGTGGCGATGGTCAAGGCGGGGTCGTACGGCGCGGGCGATTTCGAGGTGGCTCAGATGCTCCAGCACGAGGGCGTGGACTACCTGGCCGTGGCCTTCGCCGACGAGGGGGTGCTGCTGCGCGAGCGGGGGATCGCCATGCCGATCGTCGTGCTCAACGCCGACGCCGACAGCTTCGATCTGATGATCGCCAACCGGCTCGAACCCGAAATCTACGGCTTCCGCTCGCTCGACGACTTCGCGGCGGCCGTGTCGCATGCGGGCGAGGCGCGCTATCCGATCCATCTCAAACTCGATACGGGCATGCACCGGCTGGGATTCATGGAGGAGGAGATCGGCCGTCTCTGCGAGGTGCTGCCGACCCGGCCGGAGGTGAAGGTGGCCTCGGTGTTCTCGCACCTCAACTGCGCCGACATGCCCGAGGAGGATGCCTATACGCGGGCGCAGATCGCCCGTTTCGACCGCATGAGCGGCGCCGTCGCGGCGTCGCTGCCTTACCCGGTGCTCCGCCATACGGCCAATTCGGCGGCCATCGAGCGGTTCCCCGAGGCGCGGTTCGACATGTGCCGCCTCGGGCTGGGGCTTTACGGCTTCGGCTGGGAGCACAATGCGGGCCTGCGCCCGGTTTCGGCGCTCAAAACCCGCATCGTGCAGATCAAGCGTCTCGAAGCGGGCGACGCCGTGGGCTACGGGCGCGCCGGGAAATTGCTGCGGCCGACCGTGACGGCGACCGTGCCGATCGGTTACGCCGACGGGCTGGACCGCCATCTGGGCTGCGGACGCTGGTCGATGCGTGTGGCCGGGCGGCCTGCGCCGATCGTGGGCCGCGTCTGCATGGACAGCTGCATGATCGACATCACGGACATTCCGGGCGTCGGCGAGGGCGACGAAGTGACGGTCTTCTCCGCCGAGCCGGGCAACGACCTCGAAACGATGGCCCGGGTGCTCGACACGATACCCTACGAGATTATGACGTCGGTCTCGTCGCGTGTGAAACGAATCTACCTCAAGGAATAAGGCGCGGAGCGCAATTCATAATTCAGAATTCACAATTCAGAATTATGCCTGCGAACCTAATTAATTATGCATTATGAATGAATTCTGAATTTGGAATTTTATACCTGATTCCCTGTCCGATTTCGGACGAAACGGCGCCGTGGGACGTGCTGCCTGCGGCCAACCGGGCCGTGATGGATGCGCTGGACTACTTTATCGTTGAGAACACCCGCACGGCGCGGCGTTTCCTGTCGAAAGCCGGCATCGCGCGGCCCATCGGCGAACTGGAATTCCGCGAACTGAACGAGCACACCGCGGCCGGCCGCGAAATCGAGGAGCTGATCGCGCCGCTGCTCGAAGGCCGCTCGGCAGGGGTGATCTCCGAGGCGGGAGTGCCGGGCGTGGCGGATCCCGGGGCGCCGGTCGTCGGGGCGTGCCACCGCCGCGGCATCCGCGTCGTGCCGCTCGTCGGCCCGTCGTCGATCATTTTGGCGGTGATGGCCTCGGGACTCAACGGACAGTCGTTCGCTTTCAACGGCTACCTGCCTGTGAAGCCGCCCGAACGGACCCGGGCCATCCGTTTCTTCGAACGCCGTGCGCTGTCGGAGGGGCAGTCGCAGCTTTTCATCGAAGCTCCGTACCGCAACGTGAAGCTGATGGAGCAGTTGGTGCAGACGCTCGGAGACCAGACGCGCCTGACCGTCGCCGTGGACCTCACGGCTCCGGACGAGCGGATCGAGACCCATACGGCCGGGGAGTGGCGCCGCCGCCAGCTGCCCGAAATGAACAGGCGCCCGGCCATTTTCATCATCGGATAAGCGCCGCCTTGCCGCGAAGCGGCTTTGGGACGGTGGCGCGCAGGCCGGTTCGATGCCCGGCATGCAGGCATTGCCCTTGAAGACCGCCTCTTGGCCGGGTTGGTATGCAATTTGTTCGAATAAGGGGAGGAAAACTGAAAAATTACAAGATATGAAAAAAGAAAAAGTTTATAATGAGGCTGTTAGCGGCGACGAAGGGTTCACCCCCGGCGATGGTTATCCGTCGTGCGACGGGGAGCCTTGTGCCAATGTGTCAGATGAAACCGACGAGGCGACTGACACATTGGCAGACGGTGAACCCGCTGCCGAAGCCGACGCAGCCAAGGCGCTCGAAGAGGCCGTGGCCCAGTGGCAGGACAAGTACGTCCGCCTGCAAGCCGAGTTCGACAACTACCGCAAGCGCACGCTCAAGGAGAAGATGGACTTGGTGCAGACCGGGGGCCGCGACGTGCTGCTGGAGATGCTGCCTGTGCGCGACGATGTGCAGCGCGCCGTGGACGCCATGCAGAAGAGCGACGATCTGGAGGCGCTGCGGGCGGGCGTGACGCTCATTTCACAGAAATTTACCGAGGCGCTCCGCCGCAAGGGCGTGACCGAGATCGAGGTGCTGGACAAGGAGTTCGACGCCGATTTTTCGGAGGCCGTTGCCCGGTTCGCCGCCGGCGACGAGAAGAAGGGCAAGGTCATCGACGTCGTTCAGACGGGTTACATGCTGGGCGAGAAGGTGCTGCGCTTCGCAAAAGTAGTTGTAGGAGAGTAAGACCATGGCAGAAAAAAGGGATTACTACGAAGTGCTGGGCGTTGCGAAGAACGCTAACGCAGACGAAATAAAGAAGGCCTACCGCAAAGCGGCCATCCAGTTCCACCCCGACAAAAACCCCGGGGACAAGGAGGCCGAGGAGAAATTCAAGGAGGCCGCAGAGGCCTACGACGTGCTGTCGAACCCCGACAAGCGCGCCCGTTACGACCAGTTCGGCCACGCCGGCATGAGCGGCGCTGCGGGCGGCGGAGCCGGAGGCTTCGGAGGGTTCGGAGGCGGCTTCTCGATGGAGGACATCTTCTCGCAGTTCGGCGACATCTTCGGCGGACACTTCGGGGGCGGGTTCCGCTCCTCGTCCGCAGGGGGCGGCCGTCGCGTGAACCGCGGGTCGGATATCCGGATCAAGGTGAAGCTGACGTTGCAGGAGATCGCCTCGGGCGTGACGAAGAAGCTCAAGATCACCAAGACCGTGGCCTGCGACAAATGCGGCGGCACGGGGGCCCGGGACGCCTCCTCCTACGGGACGTGCGCGACCTGCAACGGCGCGGGGTACGTGACGCGCGTGGAGAACACCTTCTTCGGCCGGATGCAGACGCAGGGCGTGTGCCCCACGTGCGGCGGCACGGGCAAGGTGATCACCGCGTCGTGCGACAAGTGCAAGGGCGAAGGCACGCTGCGCGGGCAGGAGGTCGTGGAGATCAAGATCCCGGCCGGCGTGGGCGAGGGTATGGTCCTCACCGTCACGGGCAAGGGCAACGCCGCGCGTCAGGGCGGCGTGAACGGCGACCTGCAGGTGGTGATCGAGGAGGAGCGCAACCCCGAACTGGTGCGTGACGGCAACGATCTGATCCACAACCTGAACATCACCGTGACGACGGCCCTGTTGGGCGGTACGGTCGAGGTTCCGACGGTGGACGGGCGCGCCAAGATCAAGATCGCCCCGGGAACGCATGCCGGCAAGGTGCTGCGCCTGGGCGGCAAGGGACTGCCCGACGTGAACGGCTACGGTCGCGGCGACGAACTGGTGGTGGTGGACATCACCGTTCCGTCGAAACTCTCGGCTGAGGAGCGAAAACTCGTCGAGCAGTTGGCCGCGCAGCCCTCTTTCCAGAAGGCGGAGTCGGTCAAGAACCAGAATATTTTCGAACGGATGAAAAGCTTCTTCAGGTAATAATCCGGGATGAATTATTAATCGTTCGTACATTGATTCCGGCTTGTAATTGGCGGCGGAATGCCGCGTTTGCAAATCTGACCCACCCCTAAACCCCCGCCTGAGGCGGGGGCTTGTCGCAATGCAACCACAATAAAGAGAGTCATGCAATAAAATTGCGAAGATATTCGTATCTTTACAAAAAATAGAACGACCATGTTAGGCTTTACCCCTTTCAAACGGCACCCGAACAAATTCAATTACATCCCGCGTTATTACGACCCCGAGAAGGAGGCCCGTGAACAGCGCCGTGCCGAGTTGCGCGGCGAGCGCGCCGAGGATGCCGACCGCGAATACCAGCCCGGACAGTACATCCGCACCCAGCGCGAAGCCCGGGATGCGCGGCGTTCGAACGAGGAGGAGCGGGGGCGTATCCGTGTGCTGAAGATGGCCGCGGGGGCCGTGCTGGTGCTGCTTTTCATCTACCTGCTCTACCCGAAGCTGGCCGATGTGTTCCTGCGCGCGCGGACCGCACCCGCGACCGAAACGCAGCAGGTCGGGGAGGAGGAGTTCAATCCCTATGCGCCTATTAGGGTCGTTCCCAACGATTACGAGGAGTAAATGGCAGACAAGATCAGATTATTACCCGAGGTCGTTGCCAACCAGATCGCCGCGGGCGAGGTCGTCAACCGGCCCGCCTCGGTGGTGAAGGAGATGATGGAGAACGCCATCGACGCCGGGGCGACTTCGGTGAAGGTCAACTTCCGCGACGGCGGCAAGGACCTGATCCAAATCGTCGACGACGGCTGTGGCATGTCGCCCATCGACGCGCGCATGGCCTTCGACCGCCACGCCACGAGCAAGATCGGGGCCGTGGAGGATATTTACGCCCTGCACACGTTCGGATTCCGCGGCGAGGCCCTGGCTTCGATCGCCGCCGTGTCGCAGGTCGAACTGCGCACCCGGCAGGCCGGCGACGAGGTGGGTACGCAGACCGAGATCAACGGCGGGCAGTTCGCGGCGCAGAACCCGGTGATGTGTCCCGTGGGTTCGCAGTTCTTCGTGCGCAACCTTTTCTACAACGTCCCGGCGCGCCGCCGTTTTCTGGACAAGAGCACCACCTCGGCGTCGCAGATCAAGGCCGAGTTCCAGCGCATCGCGCTCTGTAACCCGCAGATCGCCTTCGAACTCTACGCCAACGACGCTCCGGTCTATACGTTGCAGGCCGGATCGCTGGCGGGACGCATCGTCGACGTGGTGGGGCGTCACATCAAGCAGAACCTGCTGGAGGTCGAGGCCGACACTTCGATCGCCTGCATCGAGGGATATATCGGCCGTCCGGCTGCCGCCAAGAAACGCAACACGGAGCAATACCTTTTTGTCAACGGGCGCTTTTTCAAGAGCACCTATCTGACGAGCGCCATTCTGAAAGCCTACGAGAAGCTGATTCCCGAGAGCTGCCAGCCCTCCTATTTCCTCTACCTGACGCTCGATCCCGGGCGTATCGACGTCAACGTGCACCCGCAGAAAACCGAGGTCAAGTTCGCCGACGAGGAGGCCGTGTGGCAGATCGTCAACGCCGCTGTGCGCGAGACGCTGGCCAAAACGGGCGCCGTGCCGCTGATGGATTTCGACCGGGACAGCCCGGTGGAGATTCCCGTTTTGCAGAAAGGAGCCGTGTACAGCGAGCCGCTGGCCATGTCGAACAGCGACTACAACCCTTTCCGCGAGGAGTATATCGACCCTTCGGCGCCCGATCCGAACGTTGATTTCACGGGCTTCGACGTGCCGTACCGCGACGGCGGGGTCGTGTCGGACAGCGCGGTCGGAGGATTGCGCACGGGCGGAGTCCGGAGCGCCGCGCCGTCGTTCCCGCAGGCCGCGGCGGGCGGATTCGCCCTGCCGGGTGCGGACGCCGGGGAGTTCGAGGAGTTCGAGTCGGGCGGCGGTTTCGAGATCACCCCTTCGGGCGGCGGATTCGACGACAGCGCCCTGGATTTCATCCCTTCGTCGGCCGTTCCCGAGCAGCAGCGGTTCGACATGCCGCAGCGTCCGGAATTCACCGATGCGCTGCCGCTGCCGGGCGGTTATGTCGCCGCTCTGCTGGGCGGCCGCTTCGTAGTGGTCGACGTGCGGCGCGCCCGCGAGCGGATTCTTTACGAGGATTACCTCCGGATGCTGGGCAACGGCTCGTCGGTGAGCCAGCAGTTGCTGTTCCCCGAACGGCTGGTCCTTTCGGGCGACGAATACGCCCTGCTGGAGGAGAATGCCGTGGAGTTCGCTGCCCTGGGCTTCGACATCGACTTCTGCGGCGAAGGGACCGTCGAAGTGAGGGGCACGCCCGCCGACATGCCCGCCGACGCCGTGGACCGGCTGCTGTTCGACCTGTTGCAGGCCTTTGCGACTCCGGTGTCGCTCTCCGATGTGCGGCGCGAGAAGATCGCCGGCGTGATGGCCCGCTCCGGCGCCAAGGGTGCGGGGCGGACCTTGTCGCGCGAGGAGGCCGCGGCGCTGCTCGCACAGCTGGCCGACACGGGCAGTTTCAGTTTTTCGCCCTCGGGCAAGGCGATCACCGCCGAGATCACGCCGGAAGATTTGCGCGCCAAGTTGGGATAATCCGGCGGAAAAAGAGTTACATTTGCAAAAATTAAAACGCATGAACCGCTATTTTCAGACCCCTCCGGTGGTCAAGAATTTGATAATCATCAATGTACTGGTTTACATGGCCACGGCGCTGCTGCCCGTCGGCGACACGATCATGCAGTATTGCGCCCTGTCGCTGGGAACGCCCTATTTCCATACCTACCAGTTCATCACCTACATGTTCCTGCATGCCAATTTCGAACATATCTTCTTCAACATGTTCGCATTGTGGATGTTCGGGCGTACGCTCGAATACGAACTCGGCTCGCAGCGTTTCCTGACCTTCTACATGGTCTGCGGCGTGGGTGCGGCGCTGATCCAGTACCTCACGGCGCTGGCGTTCGGCGAGCTGCCGCTGCTGCTGGTCGGCGCGTCGGGCGCGGTGATGGGCCTGCTGCTGGCGTTCGGCGTGATGCATCCCAATGCGGTCATCATGCTGCTGATTCCGCCTATTCCGATGAAGGCCAAGTGGTTCGTCATCATCTATGCCGTCATCGAGCTGTTCCTCGGATGGAGGGGCGTGGGCAACGTGGCCCATTTCGCCCATGTGGGCGGCATGCTGTGGGGATTCCTGCTGCTGCATTGGTGGAAACGCCGGGGAACGATCCGTTTTTAGACGATGGCTCCCGATTACTATAACGGATACGGGGGAGGCCCTTCGGGGAAACGGCGCCGCAGTCTCGTCATGCGGCTCGTCGACCTGGCGCTGACGCTCGTGACGCTGGCCGTGGGCGCGACGATGGTTCTCACCTATTTCGTCCCCTATGTCGATCCGGGCAGCGTGTGGTTCTTTCCCGTGCTGGGGCTGGCCGCTCCGGCGGTCTACGTCGCGTCGGTCGTGCTGACGCTCTACTGGATCATCCGCTGGCGCTGGGTGTGCGCCGGGGCGATGCTGGTCGTCGTCGTGGCGGGGCTTTTCAAGGTCTCGCTCTTCTGGCGTCCCGAAATCCGCCGCAGCTATGCCACGGAGACGGCCTTCGACCGCGCTGCTGTCAAGGTTATGAGCTACAACGTGCGCAGTTTCTACGGCGAGGACGGCCGGAGCAGCGTCGACGACATCCTGCGCCTGATCGAGGAGCAGGCTCCGGACCTGATCTGCCTCCAGGAGTTCAATGCCCGCCTCGCGGAGCAGTCCGAGGAGTTTTCGCTGCTGGGCGAGAAGTACGAGATTGCGCACTTCGGACGCACGCAGGCTCCGGATTCGGTCTATGGCTCGACGCTGACCATCTTGAGCAAATACCGCATCCTGCGTTCGGACACCGTGCTGACGCCTTCGTCTTCGGTCTGGGCCGACGTGATTGTGGGCGAGGACACCGTGCGGGTTTTCAACAACCACCTGCGCTCGACGGCCATCAACGCTTCGGACAACCAGTTCATCACCAGCCATCAGTTTCTCTCGGACACGGCGCGCGAGACCAAAATCCGCAGTATCGTGACCCGTTTGCGCGAGAATAGCGTGCTTCGGGCCGCGCAGGTCGACAGTATCGCGCAGGTTGTGGGTGCGACGCGCACGCGGCGGATCGTCTGCGGCGATTTCAACGATACGCCCATGTCGTATGTCTACCGCACGATGGCGCGGGGGCTGCGCGACGCCTTCCGTGAGTGCGGGTCGGGCTATTCGCATACGTTCCGCGGTTTCTACAACACGCTGCGCATCGACTACGTGTTGAGCGGCGGTTTCGAACCGCTCTCCTACGAGGTGCTTCCGGTCGACTATTCGGACCACCATCCCGTCGTCGTGCGGCTTCGGAAAAGTTCCTGACGAATTACCCGGAAAACGGGATGCCCCGGCGGAGACACTCTTTCCGCCGGTTTTAATTTGCCGGCAGGTGTTGTCCGGAACGATTTTTTTGCTATCTTGTGGAAAAATTCAGCCAATCGTTCGCCATGATCCGATCCCTTCCGCTCGTAAGGAGAACGCTTCTCCTCTCCGTATGTGGGCTGTTCCTTTTCTCCGGCCGGCTTTTTGCCGGAAATCCGTTGCTGATGCCTTCCGAAGCCCCTTACGGGGCGCCCCGCTTCGACCGTATCCATGCCGCCGACATCATGCCCGCCATTGAGGAGGGCATCCGCGCCTACAAGGCCGGGATTGCGAAAATCAGGGCGCTGGACCCCGCGGAGGCGACTTTCGAAAACGTCGTCGTGCCGCTCGACTGTGCCGACAGCCTGCTGGACGTTCCGCGCGCGGTGCTGGGTTACCTGAAATCGAATTTCGGAGGCGACTCCGTCATCCGGATCTCTCTGGAATCCGCGCAGCTGACCGGAGAGGCATACGACGCCGTGACGCTCGACACGGCGATCTTCCGCCTGGTGAAGGCCGTCTACGACCGGCGCGATGCGGCCGGGCTGGATTCGCTCCAGCTGCGGACGCTCGGCAAGGTCTACCGGAGCTACATCCGCGGCGGGGCGCTCTGCACGCCCGGGCAGAAGGTGCGGCTCAAGGAGCTGAACCGCGAGATTTCGCTCAAACGCATCCGCCACGGGCAGAACATCACGCAGGCGACCCAGGAGTTCGTCCTGTACGTGCAGGACAGCAGCCTGCTCGACGGGCTTGCGGGGACGACCCGGCAGCGTTTCGCCCGCAATGCGGCCCGGCAGGGGCATCAGGGCGTCTGGGCCGTCGGGTTCACGAACGGCGACTATGCGTCGGTCATGGCTTCGGCCACGAACCGCGATCTGCGCAGGAGACTCTACGAGGCCTACACCTCGCGCTGCATGGACGGGAAGTACGACAACCGCCAGTTGTCGGTCGACATCGTCAACCTGCGTCTCGAACGGGCCCGGATGCTGGGATACGAGAACTATGCCGCCTACACGCTGGAGACGAACATGGCCGGGACGCCCGAAAAGGTCCGCGAACTGCTGCTGCCGCTCAAGGACGCTGCCGCGGGGAAAGGACGTGCGGAGCGTGCCGAACTGGAGGCTTTCGCCGTGAAATACGAGCGGGATTCGGCCTTCCGGCTGGAACCGTGGGACGTGGCCTTCTATTCGGGCAAGCTGCGCAAGGCGAAATTCGGGTCCGAACTGGGGCGCATGCGCAACTACCTGCTTTTCGACAATGTGCTCAACGACGGCGTTTTCTATGTGGCCAACCGTCTTTTCGGAATCACGCTGACGCAGCGCACGGACATTCCCGTTTTCCACCCCGACGTGCTGACCTTCGAGGCGAAAGACGCCGAAGGCCGCCCCCTCGGACTGCTTTATCTGGATTGCTTCGTCCGCAAGGGCAAACGCGGCGGCGCGTGGTGCTCGCGCCTGCGCGGGTATTCGTGCGCCGGAGAGCGGGAGGTGCTGCCGCTGGTGACCATCAGCTGCAACTTCTCGCGTGCGGCCGAAGGCAGGCCGAAGCTGCTGTCGACCTCCGAGGTCAAGACCCTCTTCCACGAATTCGGACACGCTCTGGCGGGTTTCCTCTCGCGCGGGCCGTATCCACAGGTGACGGGCAGCTTCCCGCGCGACATGGTCGAACTGCCCTCGCAGTTGAACGAGCATTGGGCCTGGGAGCCGGAGGTGATGAAACACTACGCCCGCGATTACAAGACGGGGCGTCCGATTCCCGATGCGCTGATCGCGAAGTTCAAGGAGTCGGAGAACTTCCTGAAGGGGCTTTACCTGACCGATTTCTATGCCACCGCGCTGCTCGACCTCGAATGGCACACCGTGCTGCGGCCGGTCGAAGGGTGCGACGTGGCGGCTTTCGAACGGGCGTTCCTGAAACGTTACGACTTCCCGGAGCATACCGCTTTACGCTTCCGGACGACCTATTACAACCACATCTTCGCCAGCAGTTACCCCGCGCAGTACTACTCCTACACGTGGTCGGCGGTGCTGGACACCGATGCCTTCGCGGCATTCACCGGCACGGGCGATATTTTCGATTCCGAAACCGCGCGCCGTTACCGCCGCCATATCCTGACCGAAGCGGGCTATGACGAGCCGCTGGCGCAGTACGTGCGTTTCCGCGGCGCCGTGCCCGACGTGAAGCCCCTGATGCGCCGTTACGGGCTGGCGGAATAGCGGCCCGGCGGAATGAACAGCCCCGGCTCATCGGGCCGGGGCTGTTCCGTTCGGTCACTCTCCGATCTTCTTGCGCGGGTGGACCATGTTTTCGGGTTGCAGCACCTTGTGCAACTCCTCTTCGCTCATCAGCTTATGCTCGAGTACGAGGTCGTAGATGCCCTTGCCGGTTTTGAGGGCCTCCTTGGCCAGCATGCTCGACGTTTCGTAGCCCAGATAGGGGTTGAGCGCAGTCACCAGCCCGATGCTGTTAAAGACCATCCGGCGGCAGACCTCCTCGTTGGCCGTGATGCCGGCGATGCACTTCTCGCGCAGCGTGTTCATGGCGTTGATCAGCATTTCGATGCTCTCGAACAGGCAGTGGACGATGATCGGCTCCATGACGTTCAGTTCGAGCTGTCCGGCTTCCGATGCGATCGTCACGGTGAGGTCGTTGCCGATGACGCGGAACGCTACCTGGTTGACGACTTCGGGGATCACGGGGTTGACCTTGCCCGGCATGATCGACGATCCCGGCTGGCGCGGCGGGAGGTTGATCTCGTTCAGCCCGCAGCGGGGACCCGACGAGAGCAGCCGCAGGTCGTTGCAGATTTTCGAGAGTTTCACCGCAAGGCGTTTCTGGGCCGAGGAGTTCATAATGAAGGCGCCCGTGTCGCTCGTGGCCTCGATCATGTTCGACGCCTCGACGAGCGGCAGTCCGGTGATCTCGCGCAGGTAACGGGTGCAAAGCCCGGCGTAGTCGGGGTCGGCGTTGATGCCCGTTCCGATGGCCGTGGCCCCCATGTTGATCTCGAAGAAAAGTTTCATGTTGGCCGTCAGCCGCTCGGTCTCCTCGGTGAGGTTGGCGGCGTAGGCTTCGAACTCCTGTCCGAGGGTCATCGGCACGGCGTCCTGAAGCTGCGTGCGGCCCATCTTGATGATGCCGGAGAACTCCTCGCCCTTGGCGTGGAACGCCGCGATGAGTTCGCGCAGCGAGGCCACCAGTTTCTCGATGCTGCGCACCAGTGCGATCCTCACGGCCGTGGGGTAGGCGTCGTTGGTCGACTGCGAGAGGTTGACGTGGTTGTTGGGGTGGCAGAACTGATATTCGCCCTTTTCATGGCCGAGGAGTTCGAGCGCCCGGTTGGCGATCACCTCGTTGGCGTTCATGTTGGTGGTGGTGCCCGCACCGCCCTGAATCATGTCCACGGGGAAGAATTCGTGGAATTTACCCTCCATGATTTCACGGCAGGCCTGCGAAATGGCGTTGAAAAGCTCGTCCGAAAGCAGCCCCATGTCGTGATTGGCGACGGCGGCGCCCAGTTTCACGATCGCCAGCCCCCGGATAAAGAGGGGATACTCGCACAACCGGAACTTGCTGATCGGGAAATTCTCCAGCCCGCGCATGGTCTGCACGCCGTACAATACGTTTTCCGGCACCTCAACACACCCAAGCAGGTCGCACTCGGTGCGTGTCTTTTTCTGTTCTTTTTCCATACTCATTACAAACTATAAAGATTAAAGCCTTCTTTCATTTCGAATTAAAATCGAACAACCATTTAAAGTTAATAAATATTTCCCGAACAGAAAAATATTTTCCCGTTCTTCGTCCGTTCAGCGTCCATTGGAAAGACAAACGCGCCCGCGGCGGCGGTTGAAAAATTTGGCAGTGCGGCCGGGTTGTATTATCTTTGTACGAATTTGCACGACAATAAAGACGGAAAGCATGAAAGCAGCTATCATAGGTTACGGCAAAATGGGCCGCGAGATCGAAAAAATACTCATCGAACGCGGTCACGACGTGACGCTCGTGATCGACACCGACAACGCCGCGGACCTCAACGCCGCGAATCTTGCCGGAGTGGACGTGGCGCTGGAATTCACCATGCCCTCGACGGCCTACGCCAATATCCGCACCTGCATCGAAAACGCGACTCCCGTGGTGAGCGGCACCACGGGCTGGACCGACCGCTTGGGCGAGTTGCAGCAATTGTGCCGCGAGAAGGGCGGGGCGCTGTTCTATGCATCGAATTACTGTCTGGGCGTAAACCTGATGTTCCGCCTCAACCGTCAGCTGGCGGCGATGATCGACCGCGTCGGCGGCTATGACGCGAAGATCGAAGAGGTACACCACACCCAGAAAAAGGACGCTCCGAGCGGCACGGCCATCACGCTGGCCGAAGGCGTCATCTCGGAGCTGCACGACAAAACCGCGTGGGTGAACTACGCGCCGGGGATCGAACACGCGACGAACCGGATCGAAACTCCGGCGGACGCCGCCGCGGACCAGCTCGAAATCCGCTCCGTGCGCGAAGGCATGGTTCCGGGCATACACACCGTGACCTACGAATCGGCAGACGATATTCTGGAACTGAAACATACGATTAAGAACCGCCGTACGTTAGCAATGGGGGCTGTCATAGCCGCCGAGTTTTTATGCGGCAGGCAGGGCGTCTACTCGATGGACGACCTGCTGAAATAAATTTACGAATATGGGAAAAATCAAGGCATTCTTCCGCAACAAATGGGTCGGCTTCGCGCTCGCCTCGCTGCTTTACACGCTCTGGTTCGTCGT
>ERZ827197.2271-NODE-2271-length-13042-cov-4.559637_pt1 | contig 13042 bp, 10 predicted proteins | sample MGYA00519867_ERZ827197 | MGnify/ENA primary metagenome ERZ827197 (study PRJEB31778, sample SAMEA3449278) | human gut metagenome | biome: human gut; feature: human-associated habitat; material: faeces | place: United Kingdom | collected 2010/2012 ...
GGAATTAAGTATAAGAAAAGTGCTGACAAATAATCAACACTTTTTATTTACAAGTTATTTATATATTTTATATGTATAGCATACACTCCATTTACTTTTATAGATTCAGTGTATCCATCTAAACTATTTATAGATTTAACTCCTTCATTAAAATCATTAGTAGAAGATAATGTATATCTTGTTCCTTCAAGTGTTAATAATTCTTCTACTGTTTTATAATGATTTATTTCTTCAATTAAACATTTAATCTTTTCACCATTAGATTCAAATATTATGTAATCATTAGGTTTTAAAACACTATAATCAAAATGATTATTACCTATTTTAGTACATCTTATTTCTACTCTTTTAGTTCTATTTTTAATCGCATTAAATGCTCTATTATTTATATCAAAATTATATGTCATTGTTTATTTTCCAAATCTTTAAAATAGTTATATCTTTCTAAAGCATAATTCTTATTTAATTCATATAATTCATGATACTCATCTTCATTCTTAACTTCTAAATTCTTATAACGAAGTTCACTTCTAAATACTGCATCATAATTAGTGAAATCTGGTTCTTTTGAATCTACTGTTAAAGTATTTGTTTCAGGATTATATCTCATAAGTAAGTTATATCCTACTTCTACAAGAAGCTTTTGTTCATCAAGTGAATTATTAAGTCCACCTATTATACCTTGTTCTATACATGGACTATATGCGATTATTAGAGATGGTCCATTATGTTCATATGCTTCTTTTAATACTTTTAGTGTCTGCATCATATTAGCCCCAAGTGAGATAGACGCAACATATACATTTGGTATAGCCATTGCTATTTTAAATAAATCTTTCTTATTTTCATGTTTACCATTTGATGAGAATTCAGCTACTCCTCCCATACGTGTTGACTTTGATTTTTGACCACCTGTATTTGAATATACTTCTGTATCAAGAACCATTATATTGATATCTTCATTACTATGAAGCACATGATCAAGTCCACCATAACCTATATCATAAGCCCATCCATCTCCACCTAAAATCCATACTTTGCGAGATGGTATATAATCTATAAGTTCTCTTAATTCATTAGGTATTTCAGATTCCATAAGTTTATTTTTAATCGCAAGAGTTAAATCATCATCTTCCATATTGTCTATCCATAACTTGAATGTTGCCTTTATTTCAGGTAAAACAATATCTCTTGTTTGATACATTATGTCTTTAATTCTCTCTCTCATCTTTTTATAAGACATATGAATTCCAAATCCAAATTCAGCATTATCTTCAAATAATGAATTCATCCATGGAATCTTGTATGGTGTTAATGGAAGACTACCACCATATATTGATGAACATCCTGTCGCATTAGCAATAACCATATTTTTACCATATAATTCAGTTAATAATTTTATATAAGCTGCTTCACCACATCCAGCACAAGCACCACTAAATTCAAAATATGGCTTCTTAAATCCAATTCCTTTTACTGTATATTTATTAAATGGTGTATCATTTTCAACATTATTAAATAAATAATCACTTATTTTATCTAACCTTTCACTATATTTACCACTTTCTAATGCTTTTTCTTGATTCTTACCAGGACATGCTTTCATACATAGTCCACAACCTGTACAGTTTGCTTCTGAAACTGATATATAGAAATTCTTATTTTCTTCGCCTAAACTCTTTATTGTTTCATCTTTATCAATATGAGCAAGTAATAATTCATTATCAGTAAGTGAGAATGGTCTTATACATGCATGAGGACATACAAATGAACATTGGTTACACTCTATACAATTTTCTTTACACCACTTTGGTACAAAAGGACTAACTTTTCTCTTATCACTTTTAGCAGTTCCACCTTCAAAAGTACCATCAGCATGATCAATAAAGTTACTAACACTCATCATATTACCACGTAAATGTAACATTTCACTTGTCAAATTATTTACAATATCTTTGTCTTGTGTGATTGTAAATATTTTATTATCAATAACTTCTAAATACTTAAGAGATTCATCTATCGCATTTATATTATTTTCTACTACATCATTTCCCTTACTACTATAGGTTTTAGTAACAAGCTTCTTAAATGCATCTATTTCATTTCTACCATATCCTGCAATCTTAAACATATATGTACACATGATATTATTAATCTTACCATGTAAATTATATTTCTTATTTAGTTTATCAAGTGAAGCAATATATACTTTAATATTTTTATTTATAATTTCTTTCTTATTATCATTATTTATCAAATTATTTAATTCTTCATCCGTCTTATCACTTGATATTAAAAGTATTCCACCATTCTTTATATCTTTAAGTAAATGATAATTATTTAGATATACATCTTTTGATACAACTACAAAGTCAGGTGAAGTTAAGAAATAAGGTGCTTCTATTTTAGTAGGTCCTACTCTTAAATGTGATATAGTTGTGCCACCACTCTTTTTAGAATCATATTCAAAGTATCCTTGAACATAATTATCTTTTATTTCACCTAGTACTTTGATAAAGTTTTTAGAGGCACCAACCATACCATCAGAACCAAATCCATATACTTTTATCTCTTTATAGTCTCTTTGTACTTCAATTTCTTTTGGCTCTAAACTTAAATGAGTAACATCATCATTTATACCAATTGTAAAATTGTTTTTAGGATTATCACTAAATAAATTTTCAAATACAGCATTTATATCTTTAAGTGGTACATCTTTAGAAGAAAGACCATATCTTCCTCCATATATACTTATATTCTTTTTCTTAAGTGCTTCCATTATATCTAGGTATAATGGTTCTCCTGTACTTCCAGGTTCTTTTGTTCTATCAAGAACAGCAATTCTTTCTACTGATTTAGGCAATACATTTAATAAATATTTAGTACTAAATGGTCTATAAAGATGAACTTCTATCATTCCAACTCTATATCCTTTTTTATTTAATATATCAACAACTGTTCTAATAGTGGAACATACGCTTCCCATCGCAATAATTATGTCAGATGCATCTTTTTTACCATAATAATTAAATGGCTTATAATCAGTAAATGCTAAAGTATTTATCTTTTCCATATATCTATTAACAATATCTGGCATATCATTATAATACTTATTTCTTACTTCAGTATTTTGAAAGTACACATCTCCTGTTTCAGAAGTACCTCTTGTTATTTCTTTTCCAATGTTTAACGCTCTATTTTTAAATTCATATACTTTTTTATAATCAATTAGTTTTCTTATTTCCTCAGTATCAACAAGTGAAACTTTATTAAGTTCATGACTAGTTCTAAATCCATCAAAGAAATGTAAGAATGGAAGACTTCCTTCAATCGCACTTAAGTGTGAAATAATACTCATATAGTATGCTTCTTCAACAGAGGAAGATGATAACATACAAAATCCAGTACTACGAGTAGCATAAATATCTTGATGATCACCAAATATTGATAATGCATGAGTAGCTAAACTTCTAGCAGCAACATGTATAACACCTGGTAACATTTCTCCTGCCATTTTATACATTGTAGGTATCATTAAAAGTAATCCTTGTGAAGCTGTAAATGTTGTGCCAAGACATCCTGCTTGTAATGCTCCATGTGTTACTGCAACAGCTCCTGCTTCACTTTGCATTTCTACTACTTTAACTGTATCATTAAATAGATTCTTTTTTCCTTCATTACTCCATTTATCAGTTAAAGTTGCCATTGGACTTGCAGGTGTAATTGGATAAATACCACATATTTCACTAAAAAGATATGCTCCAAGCGCACATGCTTCATTTCCATCTATAATATAATCTTTTTTCATATCATCACCATCTTAATTATAATATAATTTGCATCAAAATAAAAGTGATAATAAAATCATCTATTAACACTCTTTCAACAATTTATTAATCTTTCTTTTAATAAAATAATTACTACATTTAAAAATTATACCTTTCTTATCATATACGTAATAATTACCTTCACCAACAATATTAACGATTTCATTTAACATATCCTTAGTTAAAAGTTCTACATTGATATAATTTAAAGAGAAAATATGAACTATACTGTTAAAGAAATCTTCATAATTATGATGTTTAATTTCATTAACTAATTTTCTTCTTTTATGTGTCATAATACCAGTTTCACTACCAACTAAATATAAGCTGTTCCATTTATCATTATAATCATATATAAATGAATACCTAAGTTCCATGCCATTACTATTTATAATATTAACAATTTCTTTATATTCTTCAAAAGTTATATTCTTTTGTTCATAATCAATTCTTATTTCCAGCCTATTATATTGATATATAAATTTTATTATAAATGATGGTTCATCTGGTTCATCATTAGTCATTTCATTTGATAAAAATGATAAAAATTGTAATTGTTCACTTTTTGAATCAATATAAAAATCATTAAGTACTGAATAATCATTATAACTACATTCTTTTTCATTTTCTTCACCTAATATTTCAACAGATAAATTTATCTTATCAACTTTTTTATTAAGGTATTTACATATTGGTTCTACATAATTAGATATAATTGAATTAAGATATAATTTTGAATTTCTATTTTTAATATAGAATACTAAACTATGGAATCTTTTCATTTTCTTCACCATTACTTTAATTATAATATAATTTATACCAAAATAAAAGTGATAATAAGATTCATTACTATCACTATTTTCTATTCTCTATCAAGTAACCAGTCAAATACATTTATTTGCTTTATTCCATCATGTGATGTAAAAGGCACTATATCTGCGGTTAACAAATATTTTGGATTATGATCATTTATATTATAAAGTGGTTTTAATTCTCTTTCTAATGTGTCATTTCCTTTTACAGTATAACTTACTTGATAATATTCTGTTCCTTTTTCGTTCATCGCAACAAAATCTATTTCATTATCATCACATTTTCCAACGTAAACTTCATAGCCTCTTCTTATTAATTCTAAATAAACTACATTCTCTAGTATATGACCTTCATCAGCATTTTTACTTCCTAGTAAATAATATCTAAGACCTATATCAGATAAATAATATTTACATCCACTTGATAAATATGTTTTTCCTTTTGTATCATATCTTGTGACTCTATAAAGTACAAATGATTCTACTAATGCTTCTAAATATTTTTCTACAGTTGGGACAGATATTTTTCTTCCGTTTGATGTCATAGTATTTGCTATATTTGTACTTGAGCAAAGATTACCAACATTATCAAACATAAATCTTATTACATCTTTAAGCATAGCTATATCAGATATTTCTTTTCTTTCTGCTATGTCATTTATTATAACTGTATTAAATAATCCATCAAGATAAGTTCTAACGTCTTTAGGAGTATCTAACTTTAATGCATATGGAAATGAACTTCTTGTTATGTAATCTAAATATTTTCTTTCAATATCAGTATCACCTACATATGATATATATTCTTTAAATGATAAAGGTAACATTTTTATCTCTACATATCTTCCAGATAATAATGTAGCAAGTTCTCCTGATAATAATTTTGAATTAGAACCAGTTATATATAAATCAACATTTTTCTTTATATATAAAGCATCTACTGCTTTTTGAAAATCAGGTATCTTTTGTACTTCATCTATAAAAATATAATTCATTTTATCTTTTATTAATTTTGAATCAATGTATTCGTACAAATCGTTATATGTTTTCATCTTATCAAATTCATAATCTTCTAAATTGATATGAGTTACTTGAGATTTATCTATACCATTTGATAATAAATAATCTATATATAAATCAATTAGTGTTGATTTTCCACATCTTCTTATTCCAGTTACTATCTTTATTACTTCTTTATCTTTAAAACTTATTAATTCATTCAAATAATATGGTCTTTCTATCATACTTTTTCCTCCATGATAATAATAACATTTTTTATTTCATTTGTCAAATTTTATAAATTATAGTTTACAAAATTGATTATTTTAGTGTTTTTATAAATTACAATTTACAAAAAATAATTACTTTGGCACTTTTATAAATTACGTTTTACGAAAAAAGAATGATAAATAACTCTATCACTCTTTATCATTAGTTTCATCTACATCATTTTCTTCATTATCAGTTTCTTCATTTGTACTCACATCATCAGTAGTACTTTCTTCTTTTAACTTTTTCTTTCTACTATAAAATATATCATATAGAATATAACTTAAAACTATTAATATTGAAAATAGTCCTATTAAAATATATTTATTATTTGTTTTCTTAACTACTTCATCTTTCTTTTCATTATCTTCTTTTATATCAGGTATTTTAGTATCTTCTTCTTTTTCTGTTTTAGTAACAACTATATAATAATTACCTTCATCATAATCATTATTAGTTTTTATTCTTACTATATTTTCACCTGTTACAAAATTTTCATTACCAACTATTTCAACATTAACATCATTATCAGCATCATAATCTATTAACAAACTATCAACAGTACTTGGTACTACTAAATGATAAGTATAAACACTTTCTTTAAATTCTTCTAAAAATTTAAAATTTTCAACAGTTAATCTCTTTAAACTAGGAAATTTATATTGAACATCTTCTGTTTTTTTAGCATAATTAATATTCAAAGTATATGTTGTTTTAACACCATCTACATCATTAATAATTTTTATAACATTTTTACCTTCTTTTAATACATGACTAGACTCATCAGCATTTTTAGGATTAAAAGTAAACTCACATTCACTTGATGAACAATATGGATAATATGTAACATTTTTATAATCCACGTCAATATTATAAGTTGTAACATTAGGTTTCATATCAATAAATATTTCTTTATCAGTGTATAAAAATATTCCGGATAATGTAGAATCTATATTTATTTTAGCATTATCTACTATATTATAATAAAGTTTACTATTATTACATGGAAATGATTCATTATCACCTTTTACATAAAAGTTACTATTATTACCAATTAATTCAATAGATGCGTACCCATTTGGTGCTGTATCTTTTACTTTAAACTTTAACTTACTTATAAGTATATCACCACCATTTACATACATATTTTTACCAGTAACATTTTGAATACTAAAATCAATAATAGAAGAATATGTATTAAAATTAGTTATCTTATACCCATCTTCAATATAAACACTTTCATCATTATAATCAGGTAATAATTCAAATACATAAGGATTATAATATATTTGTATATCTGCTTTATTAAGTATTCCATCTTCACTATAAAAATCAGTTATAACATTAACTTCAATAGTATCTCCTTTACTATATTCAGTATTATTATTTACTACCTTTTGTAAATTACAACTTATATAATCTGCCTTAGTAAAAGATATAAACATAAAAAATGATATTAATAACATTAAAATTTTCTTCATTTTGATTCTTCCTTTTATATGTTAATAATATCAAAATTAATATATTCTTTCAAGTTTTTCAAGTTTTATTAAGTCATATACTTTACATACAGCAGTTATACCTTCTATACGAATTCCATGTAATTTATAATACACTTTTAATTCATCATTTAAATCTTTAGTATAAACATTTATTAACTCTTCAATATTTCTAACATAGTACTTTTTACCATCAATAATATAACTTAATACTTCAATATTAGTATACTTTAAAGACTTATTTAAACTATAAGAATTAGTATTCTTAAAATATATTTTAAATGTATCAATATAATTCAAATTAGTTCTATCATAATATAATATTTTATCACTATTAGAATCTATTTCACCTATATTAAAGGTTAAAAAAATAGAAAGCATAAATAATAATTTTATGATATTCTTTTTTATATTGATCACCATTATTATTATGCTTTATATTTTATAATTCTATGTACTCATATTTATTATTTTTAAATATTTTTTTAAGGTCTTTAGGATTCATAAATACAGTACTTGTATTAATATTAGGATGTACTCCTACTTCGTCTATATTCTCTATATCTTTATCTATTAATATAGTTACTTTATGCTCTTTATCATTAAGTATTCCAAGTGGTGAAACTGAACCTTTAGTAAGCCCTAGATAGTTATATAAATCTTCTTCATTTGCAAAAGAAAGCTTTCTACTGTTAATCTTATTACTTAATTCTTTTAAATTAACTTTCTTATTATGACATACGAGTACTAAATAATAATTTCTTTTCTTATCATCTCTTATAAATATATTTTTAAGTATATTTTCATATGGTTCAATATTCTCTTTTATAACTTCTTCCATAGTGAATACTGCTTTATGATTAACTACTCTATATTTAATATTTAGTTCATCTAATGTTTTATATATTTCTTCCTTTGTCATTTTTTACCTCTATTGGATTTACATGTATTACTACTAAATAAATCTCATCTATCTTCTTTAATATTTCTTTTTCAAGATTATTTGCGATTTCATGACTTTCATAAGTCTTTAGATTTCCATCCACAAATATGGTAAATGATATTTGATATTTATAACCTACTGGTGTTGAATTAAAATGATTTATCTTTATAATTTCACTGTGTTTTTTTATTATATCAAGTACTTCATTCTTAGTTTCTTCATCTATTGATTTATCCATAAGAACATCATAACTTTCAATAAATATTTTAATAGCGGATATAAGTATCCATATAGATATTATTATACCTACAATACCATCTAAAAAGTATATATTATATGTAGAAAGTATACATGATATTAAAGTAAATGTTGTTATAACTGCATCTATTATATGATCTTTAGAATTAGCCTTTATAAGTAAATTATTATATTTTTTTGATAAGTAATTTGTATATATAAATAATGATATTTTGACTATTATAGTAATGATACATACAATTACAAGCCATATATTAAAATCATATTTATTACTTCTAAATATTGAATTTAATGAATTTTTAAGTACTACAAGTGATATTAATATCATAGATATACTTATTAACATTGAATAAATATATTCTGCTTTACCATGTCCTAAATTATGATCATCATCTTTTGGAATACTTGATATTTTATTACCAATGAATGTCATTATTGAAGAAAATATATCACCTGCACTATTAAAAGCATCAGCTATCATTGCTTGACTATTTGTAATATATCCAATTATTCCTTTTATAATAAGTAAAAATACATTACCTATCATTCCTAAAATACTAGCTATTTTAGTACTTTTATATCTTTTCATGTTTTCCTCCTTATATATTTTATTCAATATAACATTTTAATGTATCTTCTATCCAATATGAATATTTGATATTATCTTTTTCTAAATTCTTAAATTTTAAATATAAATCTATTCCATCACTAGGATCATGCCATATATCAACAAATACATAATCATAATATATATCTTTTTTAAAATAATTAAACGCATCATCATTAATTATCTTTATTTTAGATTTATTTTTAAATTGTGGTAAGATGTACTCATTAAATAAATCTATTATTTCTTTATCTTTTTCAACTATCGTTACACTTTCTACATTTTCTTTCATAGATACCATATAAGCATAATATCCAAGACCAAGTCCATATGTAAGTACATTACCAGTTGCTTCACTTATAGGCTTTTTCATAGTTTCTATTTCATTAGGTGTAATTAACATCCATTCTCTATCATTTTCAAGAACACATGGATATTTATATTCATCTTTAAAATATCCAATACTAGGATATAATTTATCATTAATACATCTTAAATCATTAAATACAAATGCTTCGTATGGCTTATAACTCTTATATTCAAATCTCCATTTATTAGAACTTATACATTTAAGATTAATGTTCTTATAATACAAATTATCTTCATAAACACTTTTATCAAGTTCATAAACTATATTATCAAATTCATGTATTATTTCTTTATCAGTAATACCAAGTATACTTGTAAGTATTATTTTATATGATTCTAGTGTAGTAAATCCAAATTCATTTTTAATATTATTTATCATAGATTCATTTATATAATCACTATAATCATTTAAGTATATTGATAATTTACTCATTATTAAATTGTTTCTTTCTTCATTTGTCATATTTATATTATAAAATAAAAGGTAGAAGTAAATCTACCTTAAAATGGAAATTGTTTATTTTGATTAGCCAATGCGGAATGCAGGAGAAACGCCATTAGCAGCAGTAGCAGTATTACTACCACTCCAACCACCAGAACGATTAACTCTAAAGAAATCACTGTTACTCGTAGAATATGCGGAACGAAGCCACCAATAATAAGCACTCGTTCCCTTATATTTTTTAGCACCACTATAATTGCTTGTTGTTACACCAGCACTTATATAATAATCAAAAGTTCTAGTTAAACTTTTTGCTGTATCATAACTATTACTCCAGTTACTAAATATTTCTTTTGGAGCTAATAAATATAATTTATCGGTGGTAACAAAATTAGTAGAGTCGCTTTTACCATGCCCTGACACAACAATTGTATCTATTATAATATTCCTTAAATCAACTGGCAATGCATTGTATATATCATTATTGATAAATGTTCTAAGTTCACTCGATGACCAACCTCCTGTATTAGATGTACTGCTATTAAATTCTTTATATAATATTATATCAGCAAATTCTAATACAAATCCACAAGCACTTTGTGAAAATCCAGACGCATTACATTCACTTGGTGTTGTTGTATTTGCAATACGTAGTGTATGAGTTCCATATGTCGTCCCCAAATCAATTGTTTTAGTTTCTCCAACTTTATATCCTCTAGTATTTCCAGCTTTAACCGAACTAACTATAGTTGCCCAACTATCGGTACTAAATGTTGATGGCTTTTCAGTAAAATATCCAGGATTACTTGTTCCACCATCTATTCTAGCATATGTTTTATCAAGATAAGATTTATTATATTTTGTTCCTGCTCCACCTACTAGATTAGTACTTTTTTCAAACATACTTGTACTACTCGTTACAGAGGTAGTTACAAATTTGCTACTAGCATATATAGTTTTAAGATTTGTCATATAGGCAAACATAACTTCCATATTTGTTACATTACTTGTATCAAAATGACTTACATCTAATGTTGTTGCTTGACTTTTCCAAAACATACCTTGCATATTTGTTACGTTTGATGTATCAAAATTGCTTAAATCTAAGGTTGCGGCTTTACTATCACAAAACATACATTGCATATTTGTTACGTTTGATGTATCAAAGTTGCTTACATCTATGATTGTGGCTTGACTATGTTGAAACATACCTTGCATATTTGTTACGTTTGATGTATCAAAATGGCTTACATCTATGGTTGTGGCTTGACTATCACAAAGCATACATTGCATATTTGTTACGTTTGATGTATCAAAATTGCTTAAATCTAAGGTTGTAGCTTGACTATGTTGAAACATACCTCCCATATTTGTTACTTTTGATGTATCAAAATGGCTTAAATCTAAGGTTGTAGCTTGACTGCTAGAAAACATACCTCCCATATTATATACATTTGATGTGTTGAAATTACTCAAATCTATTCTCAATGCTTGACTATCCCAAAACATATATGACATTGAAGTAACTGGTTTATCATTAATATATGTACAAAGTTTGCTTGTCACTGCGTCAGTACTTGCTTTATCAGTTAGCTGTACACCCCAACCATTATTAGTTATATTACTCCAACCTAAGCCAGAACTTGCAGACGCTCCTTGTTGTTTATAAGCATAAGTATACTGACCATTATTATAATTAAGTCCTTGTGTTAAAGTGCTATTTGTTTTGCAAAAATATGTATTTGTACTTGTATCGGCCAATGTTATCTCACTATATGTTGAAGGTGTTGTTATATCTTCTACTGTATTTGTAATATACCCACCCTTCATAGTTAATGCTATATTTTGAGAAGAAATACTACTATTTGTGATTTGTAGTTTTATTGTATTAGAATTACTACTTGTTACTGAATCATTTGGCTTATTATATGTAGTTACTACTTCATTAGTATCTTTTGTTGATTCGTAATACTTAACTGTAATATTTGTATTCTTTAAATAAAGTAGTTTGTAATATGTATCTACTGGATTTAAATTATTTACTTTTACATCTATAATTGTTTCACCTGTTGGTACTGATAATGTATTAGTAGTAGTTTCATCTATTTCCATTGAATACTTAAGTTCTCCAATGTACATTTCTGCTGCTTTATGATTATTTGATGTAACAATATAATTTGAATATGTTATACTTAAAACAATGCTAATTCCTACTAGTACTAAAGCTACCATCAAATATTTATGTTCTTTTAAAAAATCTAACACATTATTCATATTTATTCTCCAAAATTATTTTATCATTATTAGAAAATATTATCAATAGCTTTTTTGAAGTTTTATATTTTCTTATAATAATTTTATTTATATATTGTTTATTCTTTTATTGGTCTACCATAATTCTTTTTAATTATTCATTAATAGTGTATAAGGTTCATATTAATTTTTTACTTTATTTTGATAGTTTTATCATAGCAATTCATATGTTCTTGCTACTATTCTTGCATCACTTGAATATTCTATTACATATTTATTTTCTTTTTTACAAATGATAATGCCTATTGTTTTATCTTGATTAATCTTTTTTAAGTTTTTATCTATATAATTCATATATACTTGTATTTGCCCTATATGTTCTTTCTTTAATTCTGTTATTTTTAATTCAACCACTACATAGCAATTAAATTCAATATTAAATAGAAGTAAATCTATATAATTATATCTATCACCTATTTTGATTTTATATTCATTATCTATAAAACTAAATGAATCTCCTAGCTCTTTCATAAATGATGAGATATCTTCAAGTATCAGTTTTTGTAATATTTTTTCTGTTATTTCTGTATAATTATGAATATTATTAATTAATATTGGATTCTTTATATTATCTTTAAGATTCAATTTTTCATTATTAGTTAGTTTATTTTTAGTTTCTTCATCAAGTCTTTCATATTCTTTGTTTTTTATTTTATTCCTAAGTTCTCTAACTGATAAATTTTGATATTTACATATATTTATA
>ERZ827197.2276-NODE-2276-length-13022-cov-6.037017_pt1 | contig 13022 bp, 10 predicted proteins | sample MGYA00519867_ERZ827197 | MGnify/ENA primary metagenome ERZ827197 (study PRJEB31778, sample SAMEA3449278) | human gut metagenome | biome: human gut; feature: human-associated habitat; material: faeces | place: United Kingdom | collected 2010/2012 ...
CTGCCGCACCTCGCTCGCCGTATCGGCACTTAGAATTATGCGGTATTGCCTTAAAGTTTTTCGCCAGGCCTTTTTTCAAAAAGGCTGAAAAGACTCCCCGTAACTGCCTTAATAGAACCCGTAACTCGGCAAAATCTTGGTGCTCTGCGCCCACAGGGTCGGCACGGGCAAGCCGGACAGAACGGGATAGAACCAGGCAAAGCACACCAGCGCCGCAATGCACAGCCCCGCGCCAATCTTTTTGGCGCGGTCCTGCCGCTTCATCTGCGTTAAAACCAGCACAACGGCCGTCAACGCAAAGACCGAGCTGGGGAAGTAATGGTACATGAAAGTGCAGCGCGATACCAGCATCCAGGAAAGCAGCTGGCTGGCGTACAAGATCAGAACGCCCGCTCCCTTTGCCGTGCCGCGAGCCGAAACCTGGCGCCACAGCAGCAGCAAAATGCAGAACAGCCCCGCCCAGCAAATGACCGGGTTATAAAAACCCGCAATGCTTCCCTGAAGCCCAGCTTCCAGGTAAGAATTTTTGTAATACCACACTGGGCGCAGGTCCAGCAGCCAGGTGTACCAGCGGCTTTCAAACGGGTGGGTTGCTTTCAGGGTGGAATGGTACCAGTACATGTAGGTTTGGCAATCCCACCAATCCCGCAAACCAAAGGTAGGGTCTTTCCACCAATAAGGTAGGTAGGATGCAAGATAGATCAGGAACGGCACAACGATGTAAAACGCCACACCGCCCACAGCAGCCATCCGGAATTCTTTCCAGAAGCCCGGCTGTTTTTGCTTCCAGCGGGCATACAGCACACCCAGGTACAATACCGCAAGCCCTGCCCCGGCATAAATTCCGGTCCACTTGGATGCACACCCAAGCCCAAATGCCACGCCGCCCAGCGCCATGGGCAGCAGTGAGCCGTTTACGCCGTTTTGCAGCACGCTCTGGCAATACCATACCATAAAATATGCGCCTAACAGGATAAAGAACGTACCGTAAATATCGATTGTGGCAATGCGGCTTTGGGAAAATCGCATAAACCCAGCGGCAATCAGCGCACCTGCCATGGCCCCGGCCCAGCGTTTGTGGGTCAGACGGCGGGCAAAGCACCACATCAGCGGCACCAGCATCACGCCGAACAGCGTTCCGGCACAGCGCCAGCCAAAGGCTGTCATTCCAAAAATAGCAATGCCCAGCATGATAAAATCTTTGCCCAGCGGCGGGTGGGTGGTTTCGTATGCCGTCATGCGGTGCAGCATTTCGTACCCAGTACGGCCATGATAGATTTCATCGAAATACATGCTGTTCAGCTGGCTGATGGTATCTGGCACTTCGCTCTGCTCATCAAACAGGGCATCGCCGCCCGTTACCGGCACCAGCGCACCGGTGGCATCCCGCAGGGCCAGTTCAAACATCTGCTCATTTTCAATCGTTGCGGTCAGGGTCTGCCCTGCCGGAGCCGTGATGGCCGTTTTGGTCCAGCAGAACGGCGTTGCATAGCTCAGTTCCTTCCGGTACAGCTCATTGCCCGCTGCATCCGTGATGCGCAGGCTGCCGCCGGTGGAAATGCCGGGGTACACCCAGATTTCCACCGCGTCCTGCTGCGGGGTAAAGTCGATGGTTGCCGTGCTGTCCGTAGCATCCACAGGGTTCTGCGGTGCTTTCATGCTGCCAAGGTAAGCAAAGCTCACCACAGCAACGATCAACGTCAGCGTTGCCAAGGCTTTCTTCTCTTTAGCCGTCCAGGCAGGCTGCGGATCAATGCGCAGGGTGCATAGTTCCAGCTTTTTCTGCACTGTTTTTGTTTTATCTTTTTCGATGGTTTCCACTTTTGCCAGTGGAGAAATCGCTCCATGGCGGCAGATGGCCCACGCGGTGAAAGCCAGCAGCACAAAGGCTGCCGTTTCGGCAAAGCCGACTGCCATGGCAAACTCGCGGCTGGTATCGCTGCTGAGCCACTCGTCATCGCTGCCTACCAGGGTATACACAGTTTCCAGGTTCAAGAAGCCCGTTATCGACAGACCAAACCCGGCGCCATACAGACGGATGTCATTCCAGCGCGCCGCAGCAAGCAGTACCAGCAGCATGCCCAGCACCAGGTAACGCTCGTGCATGCAATGGGCAAAGGTAAAAATCCCCACCGTGTAAAACGCTGCCAGCAGCAGCGGGGAAAACCGCCCCGCCCGCCAGCTGATGACCGCCAGCACCACAAGCAGCACCGTGATAACAGCGATGTTGAAAATGCCCAGCACTTTCCAGCTCAGGTTAAACACCGGGCAAACATCCAGCGCCTGCCAGTTGCCGCCCAGCGCTGCAAACCAGTTGAACGCATTGATGGTGGCATACGGGTAGCCAGACGCCGTGGTGATGTACTTATCGATCAAGGACGGCACCAGATTTTTTGCCCCGTAAAACGGCAGGCCCGCCAGCAGCGGCAGCAGCAAAGCCAGCGCAGCACCGCCAAAAATCTGGCCGACCGATTTCAGCGGGCTTTTGCCATCCCGCACGGCATCCGCAATAGCCACCAAAAAGCAGACGGCCAGCACCGGCCCAGCCAACAGTGCCTGCGGCTTGATGGCCAGCGCCACGCCGTACAGCACCGCAGCGAGCAGGTAGCGGCGCTCTTCCAGCAGCCAGAAGCAGAGCAGCAGCGGCAGCGCAAAAGCCCCATCGATCTGCTTCCAGATGCCGGTATCAAACAAGGTCAGCGGGCAGAACGCCGCAAACAGCACCAGGCAGCGCTGTGCCCTGCCCTGCCCCATATACCGGCGGCTGATATGGTCCAGCAGCACCACGGCGGCACAATCACAGATTGCGGGGATCAGTGCCAGCAAAAAATAGGTCCAGCGGGATTCATAGCTCAGTTGGAGCGCCTTGCGCACCAGGCTGACCAGCCCCAGCACAAGGATGTAGCCGGGCGGGTAGTCCGCAAAATAATCGGCGCTGTAAAAGGCCGCGGGACCTTCGCTGGCCAGCTTATCCCCCCAGGCCACAAAGCAGCTCATATCATAGGTGTAGCCTTCAGTAACAAGGGCCAGCAGCAGGCGCACGGCAAGCGCTGCGGCCAATATAATATACAGCGTTCGCTCTTCCTGTTTGGTTCTGGTATTTGTCATTCTGAACTCTCCAGATCATGCAGCGTATTTGCCGCTGCAATAAAATAAGGAACTGGAAGCAGAGGCAGATGCTTCCCTGTTTCCAATTCCTTTGTTTTGCCGTGATTGTGCAGTAATAATTATAGCTTGGTCAGCTGCGGGCCCTTGGCGGTGTCCATCACATTCCAGCCCAGCTCAGTGATTTTGGCGCGCAGAGCATCGGCGCGGGCAAAGTCCTTGGCCTTTTTGGCTGCGGTGCGCTCTTCCACCAGCTGCTTCACTTCGTCGGGGGCTTCCTCGGCCTTGCGGTTGTACATCAGGCCCAGCACACCGGTCAGCTCGTCAAACGTGGCGGCGGCCTTTTCCAACGTAGCCTTATCGGCAGCATCGGACATGGTGTTGATGTCCTTAACGAACTCAAAAATGGCGGCCAGAGCATCGGGGGTGTTCAGGTCGTCATCCATGGCGGTCTTGAACTTTTTGCGTGCTTCTTCGCACTTTTCAGTCAGGGCAGTGTCAGTGCCATGGGCATTGCGGATGGCAAAATCCAGGTTATCGCGGCAGGTGTACAGGCGCTCCAGGCTGTTCTTGCAGCTCTCGATCAGGTCCACCGTATAGTTCAGCGGCATGCGGTAACCAGCGGTGAGCATAAAATAACGGATCGGCTCATAGCCGTACTTATCGGCAATTTCACGCACAGTAAAGAAGTTGTTGGCGCTCTTGGACATCTTCTGGTTGTTGATGTTCAAAAAGCCGTTGTGCATCCAGTAATGGCTGAAGGTGCAGCCGTTGGCGCACTCCGACTGTGCAATCTCGTTTTCGTGATGGGGGAAGATCAGGTCCTGACCGCCTGCATGCAGGTCGATGGTCTTGCCCAGGTGCTTACGGGCCATGGCGCTGCACTCAATGTGCCAGCCCGGACGGCCCTGGCCCCAGGGGCTGTTCCAGGAAGGCTCACCCGGCTTGGCGGCCTTCCAGACAGAAAAATCTGCGGGGTCTTCTTTCAGGTCGTCATCCATCTGGCTGCGCAGTTCGCGGTTGCCGCTTTCCAGGTCGTCCAGGTTCAGGTGGCTCAGCTTGCCGTAACCGGGATCAGACTTAACGCGGAAGTAGACATCGCCGTTGTGGGCAACGTAAGCATGTCCGGATTCGACCAGGTCCTTGACGATCTTGATGATCTCACCGATATGCTCGGTTGCGCGGGGGCGCACGGTGGGGGTCTTAACGTTCAGGCCCTCGGAATCTTTGATGTACTCGGCCTCGAACTTGCGGGCAACCTCCTGCATGGTGGTGCCGTCCGCCTGGCCTTTTTTGATCAGTTTATCGTCAATATCGGTGATATTGGAGACATACAGCACCTTGTTGCCAAGGTACTCCAGATAGCGGCGCAGCGTGTCAAACACGATCATGGGGCGCGCATTGCCGATATGGATATAGTTATACACCGTAGGGCCGCAGACGTAAATGCGATAAACGCCCGGCTCCTGCGGGATAAAATCTTCCTTTTTGCGGGTCATGGTATTAAAAATCTGCATGGACAGGAACTTCCTTTCCCAACTTTGCTGGTACGGCGCGGCTAAACCTGCAAACCGTTCAGATTTATTATAGCCGCCCTGATAAGCGGTTGCAAGGGGGCAGCATCATTTTGCCTGCATAAAGCAGGAACGATTCTGCCACAGGTAGATGCAGCCGGAAAGTGCGGTAACGGCAGCAACGGCCCAGCACAGCACCTGGGTGGTAAAGCTGATAACCCCAACGCCGTCCGCCGGGGCGAGCGCCATGGCAAAGTAATAAAAGATGATGGTGACCATCTGCAGCACGGTTTTGACCTTGCCCCACATGTTTGCGGCAATGACGGTACCGGACTCTGCCGCAATCATGCGCACACCGGCCACAGCAAACTCGCGGAACATGATGATGGCGAGCACCACGGGGGAGCAGACACCGTCCACCACCATATAAATAATGGCGGCGGTGGTGAGCATTTTATCAGCCAGCGGGTCCATAAACTTGCCAAAGTCCGTTACCAGGTGGTTCTTGCGGGCCAGGTAGCCATCCAGGAAATCCGTAAAGCTGGCCACAGCAAACAGAATGCCCGCTATCAAGGCATACGTTGCATTGAACTGGGGCGTGCCCATATGGCTCATGGCAGCAAATACCATAAAGAACGGCACCATGATGACACGCATCATCGTTAATTTGTTAGGCAGATTCATGGTTTATTCCTCCACTTTGCTTTCCGCATAACCATAAAGATCATAAGTATCGGCATCGGTGATGGTAACGTTATAGAACGCGCCGGCTTCCAGCGGGGTATCTGCCGGGGTCATGATGCTGCCATCAATTTCCGGGCAGTCTGCTGCGGAGCGCAGCAGGTACATGCCGGTTTCATCGTCCACGCCATCGCAGATGCACTCATAGGTCTTGCCGACCTTTTCTGCTTCCTTTTCCGCGCTGATCTCGGCCTGCAGCTCCATAATGTGGTCTGCGCGGCGCTGCTTGACTTCCTCGTCAATCTGGTTGTCCATCTTGGCGGCCACGGTGTTTTCCTCGGCGGAATAGGCAAAGCAGCCCAGGCGGTCAAACTTGACGGTTTTGACAAAGTCGCACAGCTCGCTGTACTGTTCCTCGGTCTCACCCGGGAAACCTGCAATCAGGGTGGTGCGCAGCGTGATGTTGGGGATGGCCGCGCGCAGGCGGCGGATGGCATCCTCAATTTCTTTGCGGCCGCCGCGGCGGTTCATGTTTTTCAGCACCTCGTCATCGCAGTGCTGGATGGGCAGATCGAGATACGGCACAACCTTATTGTTGCGCACAAGGGCTGCGATGAATTCATCGGAGATACGCTCCGGGTAGGCGTACAGCACACGGATCCAGCGGATGCCCTCAATGGTGTTCAGCTTATCCAACAGTTCGCAAACTGCGCCGGGTTTGCCCCAGTCCTCGCCGTAAGCGGTGGGGTCCTGCGCCACCAGGATCAGCTCTTTCACGCCCTCCCCGGCCAGCCAGCGAGCTTCGGCAACACAGTCGTCAATGGGGCGGCTGCGCAGCGGGCCGCGGATGAGCGGGATGGCACAGTAATGGCAGCGGTTGTTGCAGCCTTCGGCAATTTTCAGGTAAGCATAGTGGCGCGGCGTGCTGATAACACGGGCACCGCCCAGCTCCATATTGCATTTGGGACCATAGCTTTCCACCTGGCCCGCGCCGTTGGCGGTCAGGCGCTCCACAATGGCGGGCAGAGCGGCGTTGGAGCCAATGCCCACAACGGCGTCCACTTCCGGCATTTCGCTCACAATCTGGGTTTTATAGCGCTCAGCCAGGCAGCCGGTCACGATCACCTTCAGGTTGGGGTTCTGCTGCTTATACTGGCAGGCCATCAAAATGTTTTCAATGGCTTCCTCTTTAGCGGACTGGATAAAGCCGCAGGTGTTGACAATAATAATGTCCGCCTGTTCGGGGTTCGCAACCGTCTGGTGGCCCGCCTTGATCAGCGCGTGGCAGAATACATCAGCATCGACCTGGTTTTTGGGGCATCCAAGGGAAATAATTGCAATATTCATGTATGGTTGTTCCTGTCTCTCTTTTCAGTATGTTATGTTGGGCTCTGCCGCTTGCTTGGGCAAAATTCAGGCAAAGCTATCCGTTCGGTGCATTGATACCACAATGCCGCAGGAGCATTTTTTGCCCCTGCGGTGTGTACTTTTTTGTGTTACGCTTCGGTTTCTTCTGTCTCGGCATCTGCCAATGCCTGGCGGATCACGCTGTGGGAGAACCCGCGCCGTGCCAAAGCGGCAGCTACCTGCTGCCATTTGCCCTGTGCCAGCTTTGCGGCATAGTGGCGTTCCACCAGTGCGCGGGCATTGGCCAGCTCCGGGTTTTCCTCCTCGTCCTCCTCGCTTTGGGCAAACAGAGCTTCCACCGCTTCGGCGGCCGCGCCGCGGTCAATGCCTTTGGCGTGCAGATCATCCAGAATTGCACGGCGGCTCTTGCGCTTGCGCAGCAGCTCCGCCGCACGGCGGCGGGCAAAACCGGCGTCATCCAGCAGGTTCAGCTCCTGCATTTTTGCCACGGCGGCGGCAGCGCTGTGGGGGTCAAAGCTGCGGCAGAGCTTTTGATAAAGCTCCCCGGCTGCATGGTCCCGCAGGGCCAGCAGGTCCATGGCTTTATCCACAGCCTTGCGGGTGTCGCTTTTGGTCTGCAGGTCATGGATCTGCCATTCTTCCAGCTCATCCCCGGTATGCAGCCCCGCCATGGCAAAGGTGTCCTCGTCCAGCGAAAAGGCAAACTCGCCGTCAAAGAACAGCGCATAGCGGCCTCTTTTTGTTTCTTTTACCTGTGTCAGCTTCGGCATCGCTTATTCGTCAACCATGATATCGAGGTCCATCTCGCTGCCGGTGGTCTTGGGTGCATCCGCCATGGGAGCGGCAGGGGCATCTTCAGCAGCAACGGGGGTAACAGCCGGCTTCTCCAGCGGCTTCACGGTTCCCTTTTTGCCGGCCGCCAGCAGACGGTCCGCATTTTCGCGCACCTGCTTTTCAATCTCAGCAGCCACATCAGGGTGTTCTTTCAGGTAGAGCTTGGCGTTATCGCGGCCCTGGCCCAGGCGGGTATCGCCATAGTTGAACCATGCGCCGCTCTTTTGCACAATGCCCAGCTTAGCACCCAGATCGATCATTTCGCCCAGTTTGGAGATTCCCTCGCCGAACATGATGTCAAACTCGGCCTCACGGAACGGGGGTGCCACTTTGTTCTTGACGATCTTGGCGCGGGTACGGTTGCCGATAAAGGAACCGCTGGCGTCCTTCAGGCCCTCAATGCGGCGCACATCAATACGTACAGAGGAATAATATTTCAGGGCGCGGCCGCCGGTGGTCACTTCAGGGTTGCCGTACATCACACCGACTTTTTCGCGCAGCTGGTTAATAAAGATGCAGACGGTGTTTGTTTTGCCGATGATGCCGGTCAGCTTACGCAGAGCCTGGCTCATCAGGCGGGCCTGCAGGCCAACGTGGGAATCGCCCATTTCGCCTTCAATTTCGGCTTTGGGCACCATGGCAGCAACAGAGTCCACAACAATAGCGTCAATCGCGCCGGAGCGTACCAGAGCTTCGCAGATTTCCATGGCCTGCTCGCCGGTATCCGGCTGGCTGACCAGCAGGCTGTCAATGTCAACGCCAAGGGCGCGGGCATAGGTGGGATCCAGGGCGTGCTCAACGTCGATAAAGGCAACCTCGCCGCCCAGCTTCTGGGCTTCAGCCAGAACATGCAGGGCCAGGGTGGTTTTACCGGAAGATTCCGGCCCATATACCTCAATGATGCGTCCGCGTGGCAGGCCGCCGATGCCCAGCGCCAGGTCCAGCCCCAGGCTGCCGGTGGAAATGGCATCCACCTGCATGGCAACGTTGGTCCCAAGCTTCATCACGGCGCCTTTGCCAAACTGCTTTTCGATCTGGGCCAGTGCCGTCTCCAGCGCTGCCTTTTTATCCCCTGCCGGGCCGGTGGGGAGCTGCTTGGATGAACTTTCCTTTTTTGCTGCCATAAGTTTATATCTCCTTATCTGAGCGATCGTGCGTTGTATCCCATATGCACCACAGGCAACTGCGGTGCTGTTTTTATTTTGTACGGCAGGTGCGCCGCTATCCAAATGGTCGTCCTGCGTTTATCAGGTATTATTATAACCAATCGCGGCACGGATTACAACCATTTGTTGTCATCTTTTCAAAATTTTCTTCGCATTTTCCACATTTCAGCTGCAAAACGTTGAAAATCAGATTTATTTCACCCGTTGGGCGTACACCACACGGTCGTTGCCGCCGTAATCCTTCCTTGCCTGCACTTGCTGCCAGCCGTTTTGGCGGCATATCTCCATCACATCCGCCCGCTGGGCACAGCCAATTTCAAACACCAGCCACCCACCGGGGCAGACAATATCACGGTAGTGGGCGGCAATGGCGCGGTAAAAATCCAACCCATCCGTTCCGCCGTCCAGCGCCATAGCTGGCTCGTGGGCGGTCTCCGGCATCAGGGCCTGCATCTCTGCCCCGGTCAGGTACGGCGGGTTGGAGATGATCAGCTGCACGCTTTGGGGCATAAGCTCTCGCCAGTATTGCAGCACATCCGCTGCCTTTGCCTGCACACCGGTGCCATGTACGTTGGCTTGCAGGTATTGCAGCGCCTGCGGGCTTTTTTCCACGCAGGTCACGCTGGCACTTGGCACAAAATGGCGGATGCCAATGCCCAGGCAGCCAGTTCCGGCGCACAGGTCCAGCACCCGGGGCTCAGGTTTTCCCATCTGCTGCAACAGCTCAATGGCAGTTTCGCACACCACCTCGCTGTCTGCGCGGGGGCAGAGCACACCGGGGCCGACTTTGAAGGTCAACCCCAGAAAGTCCCACTCCCCTGCCAGGTATTGCAGCGGCACCCGCTGCATGCGCTGAGCCGCCAGTTCCGCCAAGCACTCAGCCTGCGGCCGGGTAAGCGGGTCAAACAGCAAGCGCGGATCTTTTCCAGCGGCAATGCGCAGCAGTTCGCGGGCGTCGTAATCAGCATCGGGGCAGCCTGCGGCCTGCAGAGCATCCTGCACCATGCGCACAGCCTGGCGCGGCAGAATGCCCGCCAGCTGCTGTGGGGCAAGCGGCGTTACCATTGGCCGTCCTCCGGCTTTTGGGGCAGTACGGGGGTAACGGCGGCGATGGCCACTTCAATCATGTCATCTTCCGGCTCAAAGGTCGTCAGGTGCTGCAGCCAAAGCCCCGGCACCGAAACAGCCCGTGCCAGCAGCGAGTTGGAACGCCCTGCCCACTTCAAAATCTCATAACAGATGCCCACCAGCAGCGGCAGCATGGCCAGCTTGTACAGCACGCGCAACATGGTACCGCTCCACGGCAGCACCGCATACAGCACAATGCTGACCAGAATGACCAGAATCAAAAAACTGGTGCCGCAGCGGGGGTGGAACCGCGTATGTCTGCGGATGTTAGCAACCGTCAATTCCTCACCTGCCTCATAGCAGGCAATCGTTTTGTGCTCAGCCCCGTGGTACTGGAACATGCGGTGGATTTCCTTCATGCGAGTGCAGAGGAACATGTAACCCAAAAAGATTGCCAGCTTGAGCACTGCTTCCAGGATGACCCGCGGCCAGCGCCCCATGGGGATCACTTTTGCCACCAGCCCAGTCAGGAACGTAGGCAGAAAGGTAAACAGAAAAATTGCCAGCACTACACCTGCGCAGGCGGAAAGGGTCATCAGCGCACTTTGTACCTTGGGGCCGGCGTGTTCGTCCAGCCAGCGGTCCAGCTTGCTCTCGTTCTGCTTTTCTTCCTCTTTTTCCTCTTCCGTCATGGCAATATCGGCGGAGTGCATCAGGTATTTGTACCCGTTCATCAGGTTTTCCACCATATTGCACACTCCGCGCACCAGGGGAACTTTATTGTACCAGTGGGTGGTCACATCGGAATAGCTCAGATCAATCGTGCCGTCCGGGCGGCGTACCGCGCAGCAGATTTTTTCAGGGCCGCGCATCATAATGCCCTCCATCAGGGCCTGGCCGCCCACAGAGGTACGGAATTTTTCAGTTGGACGTTGTTCTTGCGGCATGGGTTCTCCTTTATTTTTGCGGTCAAATCGGCGCGTGCAGATGTTCCTGCCCAGCGTGGTAGATGGGCAGGGTGATGGTAACGGTGGTACCCTGCCCCAACGTTGAGGTGATATCCGCCGTACCGCCCAGTGCTTTGGTGATCTCATCCACCACCGCCAGGCCGATGCCGGAACCACGCACGGCGTTTTTGGCTTTGAAGAATTTCATCTTTACGTTTTGCAGGTCATCCGGCGCAATGCCGCGGCCCTGATCCCGGATGCTGGCCGTTACGGTGGTGGCGGTGCGGGTCAGAGTAAAGAAAATGGTTCCTTCCGGCGGCGAATATTTGATGGCGTTATCAAATACGTTGACAAACACCTGGCGCAGGCGGGCGGGGTCAGCCCAAACGGGATACGGCTCCGGCGGTTCGTCATACACAAGGTGCAGCCCCTCCTGCCGGATGCGGGCTTCCACAAACAGGGCAGCGTCGGTGGCTTCGGCCACAAAATCCAGCACCTCGCAGTTCAGCTTGATGCCGTTTTGCAGGCGGGAAAAATCCAGCAGTTCCTCCACCATATCATACAGGCGGTCGGTCTCACTGCGGATAATGGTAATACCCTTGCGGTAGTTTTCGTCATCGGGGTCACGGATGTTGGCGATGGTTTCCACCCAGCCTTTGATGCTGGTCAGCGGAGTGCGCAGTTCGTGGCTGACAGAGGAGATGAACTCGTTTTTCATCCGTTCCGTTTTTGTCAGGTCCTCGGCCATCTGGTTGATGGCTTTGCACAGGCGGCCGATCTCATCGTCATACGGGGCATCCGGCAGGCGGGTGGTCAAATCGCCGTGGGCAATGCGATTGGCGGTGGCTTCCACCTGGCCCAGCGGCCGCACAATGGTGCGGATAAAAAACAGGCCGCTGAACACCGCAAACCCCAGCACCACCGCCGCCACGCCGAACGAAACCATCAGCGTGCTGTACCACTGGCGGTCCACCAGCGTCAGGCTGGTAACAAGGCGCATGGCCGTCACATTGCCCGCCGCATAAGGCACCAGGCTGGTAACAGCCATCACGTGTTCGCCGTCCGCTGTGCGGAAAGTGACCATGCCGCTGCCGGTGGAGCCGGTGACAGCCTGATAAAAATCCCTGCCCTCGCTCAGCAGATTCTTGTTCATGGTGCCGCTGGAGGTTGCCAGCACCACGCCGGAGGAATCCAACAGCATGAACTCGAACTTATCTTTTTCATCAAACTGTTCCACCGTGCGGCGCAGGGACTGGCTGCGGCTTTCAGACGTTGCCTGGCTGCTGCCGGCGGTGCCGGTTGCCTGCAAACGTCCCTCCACGGTGGAAAACCGCGCCTGCATGGCACGCTGCACCCCGCCGTACAAATTCTGGTGGCTGTAATACAAAAACAGCCCCAGCGCCGCAGCCAGGATGCAAATGGTAATCAGCAGGCTGCCGCGCAGCCAACGGCGGGTAATGCTCTGCACAGGCGGCAGCCCCCTTTCCACAAAAATGCGGTAATTATGCGTTCCAGCGGTAGCCATAGCCCCAGACGGTCAAAATGTGCTGGGGGCTGCTGGGTTCATCTTCCACTTTCATGCGCAGGCGGCGGATGTTGACATCCACGATCTTGACATCTCCGAAATACCCCTTGCCCCAAACGCCTTCCAGGATCTTTTCGCGCACCAGGGCAGTGCCGGGGTTGCGGAAAAACAGCTCCATGATCTGAAATTCCACCTGGGTCAGGTCAATGGGCTTGCCGGATTTGTACAGCACGCGGCTTTTTTCATCCAGCACAAAAGGGCCGCTGACCAGCTGATCCGGCTCGGAGCCTGCCTGTTCATCGTCCGCAGTGGCGCTGCGGCGCACTCGGCGGGCCAGCGCTTCCACGCGGGCCATCAGCTCCGACACCGAGAACGGCTTGGTGATGTAATCATCCGCGCCGATGGAAAGGCCGCGGATCTTATCGCTCTCCTGCCCTTTGGCGGACGCCATAATAATACCGATGTACGGGTCACCGTGGCGGATGGTTTCGCACAGCGAAAACCCATCCATGCCCGGCAGCATGATATCCAGCAGCGCTACATCGCAGGGGGGATTTTTCTGGATCAACTCCAGCGCACGTTCCGCGCTGGGGGCTTCCAATACTTCCCAGCCTGTCATTTTCAGGTTCAGTGCCACAAGTTCGCGGATGCTGGCTTCGTCTTCTACGACCAGAATACGTTTCATTGTTTTTCCTTTCCCGGTCGGGATTCTGTTTCCCGCCGCCTGATTGTTATGGCGCACCGCCCGCAGATAGACATGCGCGTTTTACCGTATATTTTTAGGGCAATACCACATAATTCTAAGTGCCGATAC
>ERZ827197.2279-NODE-2279-length-13015-cov-10.910725_pt1 | contig 13015 bp, 15 predicted proteins | sample MGYA00519867_ERZ827197 | MGnify/ENA primary metagenome ERZ827197 (study PRJEB31778, sample SAMEA3449278) | human gut metagenome | biome: human gut; feature: human-associated habitat; material: faeces | place: United Kingdom | collected 2010/2012 ...
GCACCGGCAAGGAGCAGAACATCACCATCACCGCTTCCACCAATATGTCCAAGGAGGACATCGACAAGGCTGTGAAGGAAGCTGAGCAGTTTGCTGCCGACGATAAGAAGAAGCGTGAAGAGGTCGATATCCGCAACGGTGCCGACCAGATGGTGTTCCAGACCGAGAAGATGCTGAAGGAGAACGGCGACAAGCTGCCCGCAGACGTGAAGAGCGATGCCGAGGCAAAGCTTGCTGACCTCAAGACCGCTGTCCAGTCCGGCAACGTGGACGACATCAAGGCAAAGCAGGAAGCCCTGAGCCAGGTGTTCGAGAAGATGTATCAGGCAGCTGCTGCCGCACAGCAGACCGCCGGTGCACAGCCCGGTGCCGACGCAGGCGCAGCCAACGAAAAGCCCAACGATGACGGCGTTGTGGATGCCGACTTCAAGGAAGTCTAAGTTTGACACAAAGCGCTGTGTCCGGCCAAACCGGCGGGCACACGCGCAATAGAGCAAAAGCCGCTCCGGTTTAGGCCGGAGCGGCTCTTGCTGGTTTATAAGTAAAAGAGTTCTCGCTGCCGCAAAAGCCTTCCCCCGGACGGGGGAAGGTGGCATGACGCGAAGCGGCATGACGGATGAGGGCGCAGACAACAGCTGCGAAAGACCAAAGCGGGAGCTTTTGAACAGGAGGAACCGACCGGGGCGTTACCCGGAGAGGGCGTTCCCGGAGAGGTGAGTGGATATGGCACAGGAAAAGCGTGATTATTACGAAGTGCTGGGGGTATCCAAGGGCGCAAGCGATGCCGAGATCAAAAAGGCATACCGCAAGCTTGCCATGAAGTACCACCCGGACTATAACCCCGGCGATAAGGATGCCGAGGCAAAGTTCAAGGAGATCAACGAGGCAAACGAGGTGCTTTCGGACCCGAAAAAGCGCCAGCTGTACGACCAGTACGGCTTTGCCGGTGTTGACCCCACTTATGCAGCACAGAACGGCGGCGGCCCCGGCGGCCCCGGCGGCTTTGGCGGTTTTGGCGGCGACGGCGTGGATCTGGGCGACATTTTTGGCGATATCTTCGGCGGCGGCTTTGGCGGCTTCGGCGGCTCGTCCCGTCAGGCAAACCCCAACGCCCCCCGCAAGGGTCAGGACATCCGGGTGCGCATCACCCTGAGTTTTGACGAGGCCGTGCACGGCTGCAAGAAGAACATTACCATTACCCGTCAGCAGGAGTGTACTGAGTGCCACGGCTCCGGCTGCGCCGCCGGTACCAGCCCCGAGACCTGCCCGGACTGCGGCGGACGCGGCTTTGTCATCCGCCAGCAGCGCACCCCCTTTGGCGTGATGCAGACCCAGCAGCCCTGCTCCCGCTGCGGCGGCAAGGGCAAGCTGGTAAAGAACCCCTGCAAGGTCTGCCACGGCAGCGGCAAGGTGGCTACCAAAAAGACGCTGGAGGTGTCCATCCCCATGGGCATCGACGACGACCAGAGCTTTGCACTGCGCGGCATGGGCGATGCCGGTACCAACGGCGGCCCCGCCGGTGACGTCATCGTCATGGTCACCGTGCGCCCCAGCGAGGTGTTCCAGCGCGATGGCTACGATGTGTGGGTCACCGTGCCCATCACTTACAGTCAGGCTGTGCTGGGCGACAGCGTCACCGTGCCCTCCATTGACGGCAAGGTGGAGTACACCGTGCCCGAGGGCACCCAGAGCGGCACCACCTTCCGCCTGCGCGGCAAGGGTATCCAGTACCTGAACGGCCGTGGCCGCGGCGATATGTACGTCAAGTGCGAGGTGGAGATCCCCAAAAAGCTGAACAAGGCGCAGCGCGATGCCCTGAAGAAATTTGAGGGCACTTTGAAGGAAGAAAACTACGAAAAGCGTAAGGGCTTCTTCAAAAAGCTGAAGGATATGTTCAACGCATAAAAACCAAACGGCGGCGCGTTCCATCGGAGCGTGCCGCCGTTTTTTGCGTGTGAACCCTACAAAAACAGCGGAGGCGCTGCCCTTTCGGGCAGCGCCTCCGCTTGCTTTGTTCTTTGGTGTACTCCGAACCGGTCTTATAAGATAAGATGGATCAGAGCAGGATGATCGCTGCGTTGATGACCAGACCGACACCAGAAGCGGTTGAAGTGACGAACCATGCAGCGCAGGCGAGGTCGCGGATGGTGTTGGCAGTGCTCTTCTCCATATCAGTAGCCAGAGCATCCAGACCCTTCTCCATCCAAGTGTTGGGGTTCTTACGGCGGTAGTCGCGGACAGCGGTCACGCCTTTGAACCAGCCGTACGGAGGAATCAGCCAGCACAGCAGAGCCTCAGACATGGTAGCAGTAGCGCCGCCTTCGGTGTAGGTCATTTCCTCAGTGGACAGGACGTTGTAATACGCGGGCATCATCATTTTTTCCATAATAACACTCCTTTTGAAACAAAGCTATCCAAAACGGTGCACCCAAAAACGCACCGCTTTTTCTGAATAAAGGGTCTCAGCGCACGACCAGCAGAATGGCGCTCAGGGGAGCCAGTGCCACCACCATGATGGTGGAAACGGCATCCCGCACAAAGTTGCCGGCGGATTTGCCCATATCGGCGGCAAGGGCATCGGTGGCGCGGCCCATCACGGTAAAGAAGTTGCCGTCCTTGTTGCCGTCCTGCTGCAGCCAGGTGCGTGCCTGCTTGATGCCCCAGATGTAGCTGGAGGCCAGCACCACAGCACCTACGACCGTTGCGGCAGTAGTGGCGAGACTGGCAGCATCATCCACTGCGCCGCCGCCGGTGGTATAGGTCATTTCTTCGTTGGAAAGTACCGCATAATCTGCGGGATAATTCATCTTTTTCATCATCAATACTCCTTTGTCAAAGGGAAATGCCGCATTGCATCCCGATCCCCCGGCGTCTATACCCAAAGGCTGATAGAGCATTGTTCTCTATATGGCCATTCTACAACAGTGGTCGGATTTTATCAAGGGGTTTTGGCACATCTGTGCAAAAACTGGCGGGACGCATGAAATTGCGGCTATAAATTTGTGAAAATAGACTGCAATAATTTAGGCTTTTGGCTGTTTACCCCTGTACCCCGGCGCGGTAGAGGTAGGGGTCGCTCTTGAAGCTGTCAAAGTTGTACAGCACAAGGATCTGGTCGTAGCCGTTATCGGCGATCAGCTTGTCCAAGCCGTAGTTGTAGTTGCGGAAGTCCACCACATCGATGTCGGCGTAGTTGGCGGTCAGGTAGGGTACAAAGCAGTTGGCGTAGCTGTCCTTGATGACAAGGATGCGCCCGCTGCCGTTGCCCTGCACCCGGCTTAAACCGTTGTTGCCGTGCAGGAACATGGCGTATTTATCATAAACGGAGAGCTTATCTGTGTCGTACAGGCCGGTGGTCTGCCCCTCGGTGGGCTGGCCTGCCGCCGTTACGTTCCATACCGTCAGGGTGTTGGCAAGGTCGTAGTAGGTGATCACGTCCGGCACGGCGTTCCATGTGCGCGCCTTGGCGTAGTGGGTGCCGTAAAAACCGTTGGCAGTCAGCGCAGTGTGGGCGGCGGTATCAAAGGGGGTAAGGCCAAGGGTCTGGCACAGCTGGCTGTAAGCGTAGTAGGCGCCAAGGCTCGTCCAGTGGTGGTCGGTGCGGTAGTAGATATACTCGCTCTTGTGGGCGGTAAGGGTGGGGCGCACGTCCACAAAGCTGCCGCCGGCCGCCTGCACCGCAGCGGAAAGCTGGTCAAGGTAGCCGTCCTCGTCCAGCAAAGGAGCGTTTGCGGGCACGTTTTCTTTATAGATATCGCTGGCGGCGGGTGCCAGCAGCACATTCACCTTGCCCGGGTAGCGCTGGCACAGGCTGGTGAGCGCTGCGGTGTTTTTGGGCAGGGTGCGCTCCTCGCTGGAAAGCAGCCCGTAGGTGCGGGGGAACATCATGTGCTCCTTGCCCAGCAGGATGCCGCCGTTCTGCTGCTTTTGCAGCAGAGTGGTCTCCACCACGCTCTGCAGGCTGATCCACTGGTCGCGCCCCGCCACCTGATCCTTGACGTATTTGGTGTAGGCGGTAAAGTAGCTGTTCAGCCCCTTGGCGGTGAACTGGGTCAGCGCCGGGCGCTGGCTCAGGGTGGTGTTCTCCAGCTCGCTGTAACTGCGATCCGGGGTGACCATATCCAGCGCGAACAGTCCGATGAAAAACAGGCTGAACACCACCAGCACCGGGTAATGCAAAAGGGAGGAGGTCTTTTTCTCGTGTTTGGACATCTTCCCGCCTCCTTAAAAGTTAAAATACAGGAACGGGCTGTTGGTGCTGCCCACCACATAGGCGGTGGAGACCACCAGCAGCGTCAGGATGGCGGCGCAGCGGGTGACCACGTTCTTGCGCAGCACATCCCACAGCTTTTCGATCAGCGGGGTGCAGCACACCACGCTTACCGCCAGCAGCACGCCGTAATTCCGCAGGAAATACAGCGGTGATACCCCGCCGGAGGGGATAAAGAGCTTCTGGAACAGCAGCCCGAAGGACACGCCGGTGTCGTTGCCCACGAACATTGCCCAGCCTACCACCACAAGGAACAGGGTGTAGAAATGCGGCCACACCTTACCCTTTTTCAGGTAGGGCAGCAAGAACAGCTTTTCAGCCGCCAGCAGCACAAAGTAGTAAAGACCCCAGCAGATAAAGTTCCAGTTCGCGCCGTGCCAGATGCCGGTGAGCAGCTCCACGATGAACAGGTTCAAGATCTGCCGCTTGAGCCCCTTGCGGTTGCCGCCCAGCGGGATATACACATACTCCCGGAACCAGCCGGACAGGGTCATGTGCCAGCGCCGCCAGAACTCAGTGATGGAAGCGGAGATATAGGGGTAGTTGAAGTTTGCAGGGAAATCGAAGCCCAGCATCTTGCCCATGCCGATGCCCATGAGGGAGTAGCCGGAGAAATCGAAGTACAGCTGCAAACTGTATGCGATGATGCCCAGCCACACCAGCGGGGTGGAAGCGTTTGCCAGACCCACAAAGGTGGTGGAGGGGCTGTCGGCTACCCCGATAATGTCTGTCCACAGCGCGCCCACGGCGTCCGCCAGCAGCACCTTTTTGGCAAGACCGAAGGTGAACAGGGTCATGCCTTCTTCAATTTGTTTAAGGTTATAGCGGTGCTTGTAGACGTGCAGCTGGTCGGAGACGTCCCGGTACTTGACGATGGGCCCCGCGATAAGCTGCGGGAACATGACCACATAAGCGCCGAAATCGATGATGTTGCGCTCGGCTTTTACGTCCCGGCGGTAGACGTCGATGGAGTAGGAAAGGGTCTGGAAGGTGTAGAAGCTGATGCCCAGCGGCAGGGTGCCAATGCCCTGAATTTCGGCAAAGGCGGTGCCCAGCAGGGCATTCACGCTGCGCAGCACAAAGTTTGCGTACTTGAAGTAGAACAGCATCCCCAAGCTGCCGACGAGCGCCACCAGCAGAAAAAAGCGGCGCAGCGCGGGCTTTGCATCAAAATGTTCGATGGCAAGGCCGCTGAGATAGTTGATGAGGATAAGCGCCACCATGACCGGGAAAAAGCGCACCTCGCCCCAGCAGTAGAACACCAGACTGCACAAAAACAGCACGGTGTTTTTCAGTTTTGCGGGGGCAAGATAGTACAGCGCCAGCGTGATGGGCAGAAAACGGAACAGGAAGATGATGGTGCTGAAAACCAAGGGGTCAGCCTCCTTTTTTACACGGAATTACAGACTCAGCCTTCCCCCGGCCGGGGGAAGGTGGCATGACGGATGCGGGCGCATCTTCAGCAGAAATCCCCCTCATCAGGGGCTTTCTACTGAAAAAAGCCGATGCCGCAGATGGCACCGGCTCGGAAGGTCAGATTCAGCTGTTCAGGGCGCTGTCCACAGCACTGTTCAGGTCTGCGGTGCACTCGTTGGAGGCGATCACTATGACCACACGGTCGCCCTTGGAGGAGATGATAGCGTTTTCCACGTTGCTCTGTGCCTGTGCAAACTCGGCGTAGTTGCCGTAGAAAGCCACCTGATCCTGCTTGTAGCTTTCCAGCGTGGTCACCACGTCCTGTGCCTTGCCGGAAGCGGCTTCCACCACCAGCACAAGGCCGGCATCGCCGTTGTCGTTGCTCTTCACGCCCTTGTAGGCGGCTACGTCCTCCGCCTTCAGGCCGAAGTCGTACTCGATGTTCATGGCAGCGATCTCGAACTGGTTGGAGATGGGGTCAGCAGCCAGCAGGGTCTCCACAGCGCTGTCCAGATCGGCAGTGCCGTTTTCAGCGGTATCCGCCGCCGGGGCGGCAGTGCTGGAGACCGGTGCAGAGGCGGAGGCGCTGGACACGGAGGACGGCGCGGAGGAAGCGCTGCCGCCGCAGCCGGTCAGGGCGACAGCCAGCACGGCGCTGACGGCGATCACAGAGAGTTTTGTGCGGTTTATCATAAAATATTCCTTCTTTTGTTGAATTCATCTGTCACAGCCCGGGGCGGTATCGCGCGCCGGGGCAGACTGTATTTATCTTACCATAACAGCAGGTAAATTGCAACGTACCCCACAGGTTTTTCCGGCAGTTTTCATCGGATTTTAACCGGTCACGGTCTCCCCGGCGGCAATGCGCTGCAAAACGGCTACTGCGTCCTCCAGACACAGGCCGCTCTGGTTGAGCAGGGCGGCGTTTTCCGGGCCCACATAGCGCCAGTGCCACGGCTCGTAGGTGATGCCGGTCACGCTTTCGGCCTCCTTGGGGTAGCGCAGGATAAAGCCGTACTGCTCCGCGTTCTCGCACAGCCAGCGGAAGGCGGCGGTGTCGGCAAAGCCGGTGTCAAGGGTGGTGTGCTCCGGGCTGTTCAGGTCGGCGGCAAGGCCGCAGTTGTGCTCCGAGCAGCCCGGCGGGTTCACGATGGCAGCGGCCTTTTCCCGGGCGGCGGCTTCGCTCAGACCCTTATCACGGTAGTACTGGGTCTTGTTATCGTACAGCTTTTTCTGGTAGCTGACGCTGCGGTAGCCGCTCTGCATCCGCACATCCACGCCGTCCTTGGCGGCAGCGGCCTGCATGGAGAGAAAAGCCTCGGCGGCTTCGGTCTGCAAAGTCTTGTTGATGGCAGTGGCCGAGCCGCACTCCTTGGTCTCGACAGGGTAGTCCTCCGGCATCTTGTGGGTGCGGTTGACAAGGATCATGCGGGGGTCGTCCAGCAGCGCCTGCGCCTGTGCGGCGGTAAGGGTGCTCTGCTGCGCGCCGTTCTCGGCGGGCTGCGCAAGGCTCTCGGCAGGCAGCTCCGGCAGCTGCGGCACCGCAGCCTTGCGGGTGCAGGCGTAGGCGGTGCCGCCTACCACAAAGCAGGCCAGCGCCGTCAGGCAGAGCAGACGGCGGGCGTGATGGTTACGGTGATGGGAAGAACGCATGGAACCTACCTTCTTTCACAAAAAAAGGATAAGCACCCGCTGCCCCGGGCAGACTATCCGCAAAAGGGGGCGCGGGAAGATGAAGATGACAGCGCAGGAATACGCACGCCGGGTGCAGAAGGCCGGGCCGCACTCGCCGCTTTTGGCAGACTGCCTGTGGGCGTTCTGCGTGGGCGGCGGCATCTGCCTGCTGGGCGAAGGGCTGCGGCAGCTGTTTCTGCGGCAGGGCGCGGACACCGAAACGGCGGGCACCCTGACCAGCTGCACTTTGATCTTGCTCTCGGCGGTGCTGACCACGCTGGGCTGGTACCAGAAGCTGGCGGCAAAGGCCGGGGCGGGGTCGCTGGTGCCCATCACCGGCTTTGCCAACGCGGTGGTCAGTGCAGCCATCGAGTTCAAGGCCGAGGGACGGGTGACGGGCACGGGCGCCAAGATGTTCCTCATCGCCGGGCCGGTCATCGTGTACGGCACGCTGGCGGCGGTGGTGTACGGCGCGGTGCTCTGGCTGCTGGGGGCCTCTGCTTTATAATACGGAACAGCCCCGCCGGATATTGCAGCGCCGCAACACCAGTATAGCACGTGCCGGGGCATTTTTTGTAGAAAAAAGGAGAAAATTTTATGACAGAGCGCCGGGGCGATACCCTGTTGTTCCATACCCCGCCGGTCATCGCCGCACAGGCGGCGGTGGGCGGCAAAAAAGAGAGCGAGGGCCCGCTGGCGGCGGGCTTTGACGAGTTGACCACCGACAACCGGCTAGGACAGTGCAGCTGGGAAGCCGCCGAAAAGCAGCTGCAGCTGCGGGCGGCGCGGCTCTGCCTGCAAAAGGCGGCTCTGCCCACCGAGCGGGTAGACCTTGCGCTGGCAGGGGACTTGCAGGCGCAGTGCACCGCCTCCGGCTACGCGCTGCGGGAGCTGGGCGTGCCCTTTGCGGGGCTGTTCGGGGCGTGCAGCACCATGGCGGAGGCGCTGGCGCTGGGCGCGGCGCTGTGCAGCAGCGGGGCGGCGCAGAACCTGCTGGCCATGACCTCCAGCCATTTCTGCGCGGCAGAGCGTCAGTTCCGTACCCCGCTGAGCTACGGCGCGGTGCGCACCCCTACCGCGCAGTGGACGGCCACCGCCGCCGGGTGCTGCCTGTTGCGTCCGGCAGGGCAGGGGGTGGGCGTTGCCGCCGCAACCCTTGGGCGGGTGCAGGACTATAACATCAAGGATATCAACAACATGGGTGCAGCCATGGCACCGGCAGCAGCAGCCACGCTATTGCAGTATCTTGCTGATACCCATGCAGAACTGCGGGATTTCGACTGCATCTACACCGGCGACCTTGGGCTGGTGGGCAGTCAGATGCTGCGGGAGCTGTTGGCGGCAGAGGGTCTGCTGCTGAAAAACCACGCGGACTGCGGCTGTCTGCTCTACGATGCCGGGGAGCAGCGGGTGAAAAGCAGCGGCTCGGGCGCGGGCTGCTGCGCCGCCGTGCTCTGTGGGCATATCCTGCCAAAGCTGCTGCGCCGCGGCAGCCGCCGGGTGCTGTTCCTCGCCACCGGGGCGCTGATGAGCCAGACTACCTTTTTGCAAAAGGAAAGCATCCCGGCGGTGGCGCATTTGGTAGAGCTGACCGCGCCGGAAAAGGAGAACTGAAATGAACTATCTGTGGGCATTTATAGTGGGCGGTGCCATCTGCGCGGTGGGGCAGCTGTTCATCGACCTGACAAAGCTGACCCCGGCACGCATCCTCACCGGCTATGTGGTGGCGGGAGTGGTACTCTCGGCGGTGGGGCTGTATGCGCCGCTGGCAGAGTTTGCCGGTGCGGGGGCAAGCGTGCCACTGCTGGGCTTCGGGCATCTGCTGGCAAAGGGAGTGCGCACCGCCGTGGCGGAAAAGGGTGCCATCGGCATCCTGACCGGCGGGCTGACCGCTGCTTCTGCGGGCATCACCGCAAGCCTTGTCTGCGGCGTGGTGTGCAGCCTTGTGGGCAAAAGCCACGACCAGAACTGATGTTTTGTCCGCGCTGCTTCGCCACATTTTGCGCCCGGCGGCTGGTAAACTGAGGGCAAAACGGAGGTGAGGCGCATGAAACGCAGCGGACAGACCGTATTGTGGGAGCTGTGGGCGGCGCTGTGCCTGTGCACGGCGCTGGTGCTGCCGCCGGGCAGCCCGTGGCTGCACGAGCCGGCGCTTTTGTACCCGGGGCTTTCGCTGGCGGCAGTCGTGCCCGCCGCGTGGGTGGTGTGGTGGATGGCGTTGCCGCCGCAGTCGTTGCCGCCGGAGCAGCTGCTGGAACCGGTACAGCGGCAGAGCCTTGCCGCACTGTGCGGGACATAACAGCGAAAAAAACAAAAACCCCTGTGCCGGTTACCCGGCACAGAGGTTTTGTTCGTCAATCAAACTGCGCGATCAAGCGTTCTTGTTAGCACGCTTTGCCATACGGCTGATCTTGCGGCTGGCGGTGTTCTTCTTGATGACACCCTTAGCGCGAGCCTTGTCGATCGCGGAAACAGCAGCCAGGACGGTTGCGTCCTTGTCAGCGGCATTCGCATCGATGGCAGCGTCTGCCTTCTTGACGACTGTTTTCAGGTTGGTCTTAATGGCCTTGTTGTGAGCCTGCTCTGCAGCAGCCTGCACGACGCGGTCCTTCTGAGATTTGATGTTAGGCATTCGTTCCACCTCCTTGGCTACCTATAACAGCGCACCCTATGATACCATATTTCGCGTACCAGCGCAAGCGTTTTTTTGATTTTTGTTTGGAAAAGTTTTATTTTTCCCATACTTTCCGGCAAGAAGGCGGGCTTTTGCCCCAAAAAGGAACGGAGAGTGTGGAAAATGCGTACTACGGATATGGCTGACGAGCTGTTTTCAGGCGCAGCGCAGCCGCTGCCAGCCGGGGTGCGGCTGGCCACCGCCCGCCACGGCGGGGTGACGGTGACAAGGGTGGAGATCGCCCGCGAGGGGCTCAGCCGCCCCCGGGGCAGGTATGTTACGTTGGAAATGCCCAGTGTCAGCGTGCTGGACGAGCGGGACGCCGCCGTCATCGAGGTGTGCGCCCGGGAGCTGCGCGCTCTGCTGCCGCCGGAAGGGCCGGTGCTGGTGCTGGGGGTGGGCAACCGCCGCATTACCGCCGATGCCCTTGGCCCGCGCACGGTGCAGCGCATCCTTGTCACCATGGGCGCGGGCGCTGCCCCGCCGGTGCGGGGCTTGCGCCCGGTAGCAGCCGTTGCGCCCGGGGTGGCGGCAGCCACCGGGCTTTCCCTGCAGCAGCTGGCGGCGGCGCTGGTGGGGCAGCTGCGCCCGGCGGCGGTGGTCTGCGTGGACAGTCTCTGCTCCGCCGAGGGGCAGCGGTTGGGGCGCACGGTGCAGTTTTCGGACTCAGGACTTTACCCGGCGCAGGCCGACCACACCCGCCACCTGACCCGGGACACCTTAGGCGTGCCGGTGGTGGCGGCGGGCATCCCCACCCTGATGCAAGCGCAGGAGGGCGCAGACCTTGTGGTCACGCCCCGGGCACTGGACAGCGTCATCGCCCACGGCGCGGCGCTGCTGGCGGGCAGCGTCAACCGCGCCTTGCAGCCCCGCCTTACCGTGCAGCAGCTCTGCTGGCTGACGGGGTGAAGAAAGGAGGTCTTGCCATGCGCAGCAGAGAGCCTTGGCGTCTGCCTGCGGGGCAGAGCAGGGCAGTGCCCTTTTTGCAGGCTGCGGTGCTGTTTGCAGCGCTGTGCATCTTTGCCCGCAGCGCCGCGCTGGTGCTGGCGGCCTTTCTGGCAGCGCCGGTGCCCGCCGCGCAGACTTTGCTGCATCTGGGGCAGCAGGCCGTGGAGAGCCGGGCAGCAGAATCGTCTGCGGAAAGCGCGGTGGAGGCTGCGTCTGTGCCGCCGGAGCAAGAAACTGCCGCCCCGGTGCAGACCGGGGTGGAGCAGTATTTTGTGGCGCTGCAGCCGGACGAGGCCCGCCCTGCCGATGCGGGCGCGGTGACGGAGCAGCAGTTCGGGCAGGGCAGCGGCGAAAAGTACATTCCCTGCGGTGCGGGCAGCATCAAGAATAACACCCGGCAGACGGCGGCAGACATTGCCGCCGAGGCGGCGCAGCCCCTGCCCTTTGCCATCGAAAAGGACAGCGCCGCGCCGCAGGTGCTCATCATGCACACCCACGCTACCGAGGACTACCGCCTTTCTGCCGGGCTGTGGTTCACCCCCGGGGACGGTGCCCGCAGCACCGACCGCAGCATCAATATGTGCGCGGTGGGGCGGGTAATGGCCGATACCCTCAATGCGGCGGGGATATGCACCCTGCACGACGAGACCCTGAACGACTACCCCAGCTACACCGGCAGCTATGCCAACAGCCGTGCGGTGGTGCAGCAGTATCTGGCGCAGTACCCCAGCATCAAGGTGGTGCTGGACGTCCACCGCGACGCCATCGAGCGGGAAAACGGCACTCGCTGCGCCCCGGTGTGCAGCATAGACGGGCGGCAGGCGGCGCAGGTGATGATCATCTGCGGGTGCGACAACGGCACCAGCGTGCAGCTGCCCGCATGGCGGCAGAACCTTCGCTTTGCCGCTGCGTGGGAGCGCAGCATGGAGGAAAAATATCCCGGCTTTACCCGCCCGGTGCTGTTCAGCTATCGGTTTTATAATCAGGACCTGACCACCGGCAGTCTGCTGATCGAGATCGGCGGGCACGGCAACAACTTAAATGAGGCCCTGTACGCCGGATATCTGGCAGCACAGGGCCTCGCGGATGCACTATTAAGTTGAGGGTCAGCCGCCAAGGCTGGAGATCATGCTGCTCTTGGCAGACTGATAGTAACTCCATGCCTGATCGGCCACGGTCTCGGGCTGGTTATACTCCCGCAGCACGCGGCGCATCTCGCTGACCACCGAGGAGACGGCACTGTCGTAGGTGCTCTCCACCGAGGAGAGATGCTTGTAGGCGATGCTGACCTTATTGGCAAAGGTCCGCTCTTCGGCGGGCAGAGCGTGGTACTCATCCTTTGCGGCAGATATTGCGGAGGACACCGCAGACCGTGCCGAGGATTCCAGCGAGTACAGCTGGCTCAGCAGAGAGGAGATCTTGGCATCGCACTCGGGGTTTGGCGGGTCGTAGACGTGGTCGGGATCATACGATGTGCCGGACTGGGAAGTGCCTCCGTAGGTGGGGAACCAGTCGCCGAACATAAATTCGTTGTATCCGGCAATGAATTCCTCCTTGGTGCAGCCGCTCAGCAGGGCTGCCAGTGCGCAGCTGACCACGGCAAGGGTCAGCAGACGGATGATATGGTGTGTGTGTTTCATGATCTCCTCCAGAATCTGTTTTTGCGGAATACCGCTTTTTTCCATTTTACCAGAGAAAAGGCGTTCTGACAAGCAAAAAAGCGAAAATTTGCCTGATGCCGCACCGTAAGGTTGACAAAATGCCGCCAACGTGCTATTTTAAAACAACAAATGCAAGGAACGGGAAAAGTAGCGCGGGCCGTCCGGCCCAGAGAGTGCGGCACAGCTGAGAGCCGCGCCCGTGCGCCGCGTGAACGAACACCCGGGAGCAGCAAACTGAACACGGCAGCGCGTCTGCCGCTCAGTAGGTGCGCCGCAGGTCCAGCGTTACAGGGACAGCGCTTAAACAAAGAGCGCGTGAGCGACCGGACACTTCCGGTAATTCAGGTGGCACCGCGGACATTACAAGACAGC
>ERZ827197.2304-NODE-2304-length-12920-cov-3.988418_pt1 | contig 12920 bp, 10 predicted proteins | sample MGYA00519867_ERZ827197 | MGnify/ENA primary metagenome ERZ827197 (study PRJEB31778, sample SAMEA3449278) | human gut metagenome | biome: human gut; feature: human-associated habitat; material: faeces | place: United Kingdom | collected 2010/2012 ...
ATATGACATGCAACAGCTGTGGAATGCAGATGAAGATATCCGCTCCCTGAAGTCCCTTATTCTTTTCGGGATTCGCGGAATGGCAGCCTATGCTTATCATGCAAATGTTCTGAATTATGAAGATGCCGAAGTAAACCGTTTCTTCTGCGAAGCATTATTTAAGATTGGTTATGAAGAAAGTATGGATACACTGCTTCCTACTGTACTGAAAGTAGGGGAAATCAATCTGAAGTGTATGGCACTTCTTGACAAGGCAAATACCAAAACCTATGGAACACCGGAACCGACTGCAGTTACACTTACCGTAGAAAAAGGACCATTTATTGTAGTAACCGGTCATGATCTGAAGGATCTGCAGCTTTTACTTGAACAGACAGAAGGAAAAGGAATCAACATCTATACTCATGGTGAAATGCTCCCTGCCCATGCCTATCCGTTCTTAAAAAAATTCTCTCATTTAAAAGGGAATTTTGGAACCGCATGGCAGAATCAGCAGAAAGAGTTTGATCATCTTCCGGCTCCGATCCTTTACACCACCAACTGTCTGATGCCGCCAAAAAGCAGTTATGCTGACAGAGTATTTACAACAGAAGTGGTTGCTTTCCCAGGCGCTGTTCATATCGACGAGAAGAAAGATTTCACACCGGTTATTGAAAAAGCACTGGAACTGGGTGGTTACAAAGAAGATCAGATACTCACAGGCATCAATGGCGGAACAACAGTGACAACCGGTTTTGGTCATGCTGCTATCCTGTCCCATGCAAATACTGTAATAGAAGCTGTAAAATCAGGTGCGATCCGCCATTTCTTCCTGGTTGCCGGCTGTGATGGTGCCAAACCAGGTCGAAACTATTATACGGAATTTGTAAAGCAGACACCTTCTGACAGTATCGTTCTCACCCTGGCATGTGGAAAATTCCGTTTCAATGATCTCGATCTGGGAGAAATCGGTGGTCTGCCACGACTGATGGATATGGGCCAGTGTAATGATGCTTATGGTGCGATCCAGGTTGCTGTGGCACTTGCGGATGCATTTGGATGTTCTGTAAATGAGCTTCCGCTTTCCTTCGTACTCTCCTGGTATGAACAGAAAGCAGTCTGTATCCTGTTAACCCTCCTGCATCTGGGTATCAAAAATATCCGCCTTGGTCCTTCTCTTCCGGCGTTCCTGTCTCCTAATATTCTGAACTTCCTGGTTGAAAATTATGGTATTGCACCTATTACCACGCCGGAAGAGGATATCAAAGCACTGATGAACCAGTAAAAGTAAATTTTTCAAAGCCTTTACAAAATCAACAAAGCCGATACAGGATTCCAAAAGTCCTGCATCGGCTTTATTTACAGGTCTAAAGACTCGGATCAGCCGACAACACTTTTAAACATGTGCAGCGATATTCTGATGGAGTTAAATGATAACGTTTTTTAAACAATCTGCAAAAATAATCAACGTTATGAAATCCGCTTTCATAAGCGATCGTTTTTACTTTTTTATTCGTATTTTTCAATAACCAGGAAGCTGCCTGAAGTCGATATCCTATCAGATAATTAACCGGTGTAGTATGTAAAAAACGGTGGAACAAATTAAGTGCAGTACTTTTGCTGATTCCTATATGCGAAGCAATTTCATCCAGAGACAAATTGCGATTATAGTTTTCATGTATATATTGCATGATTAACTGCACTCTTTTCTGTGCAACTTCATCCACTGTCTGTACATCTCCTTTATCAGATAACTTTACATTTTCATAAAAAGTCAGCCATAAATCCTGCAGCAATGCCAAAGTAGCAAGTTCTCTTATTTTCTCATTCCTCTGTATTTCCATTATTTTTATCATAGTTTGTATGATCTTTGTTTGCCATAGTTCATCAGGCTGAAAACGCTGGAAATATATATTCGATGAAATGATTGGCAAGATATATTTCTTATAGATCAGGCTGTTCTCCGGTGCAATAAATTCCGGCATACATACAAAGTTAGGAATGATACCACCTGATGATGCGTAAAAGCGGTGCAATATTTTAGAATTAATAAAAATTGCTTCTCCTTCTGACAATATAATCTGTTTTTCTCCTATTCCGCATGTAACTTGTCCGGACTCCACATATAAAAACTCAAATTCTCTGTGCCAGTGCCACTCAATACAATGAAAATCAAACAATTCCAGATTATCATAATAATACTGGAATGGATAATCACTGCTTCCATGCTGTTTAATTTCCATGAACTCCTCGTCTGTAAGTATCTTATTATATATTTTATTATAATCCATCTCCATATCACATTCTTTCTTTTTTACGATATTATACAGTATTTCTACAATTTAATTCAATGTATATATCTAATATTTGCTATATAATCAAGTAAAAAAAGAAAAGAGGTATTCTTATGATTTTTAAATGGATGAATGAAAGTGAGATCAACATTGAGGGCGACAAAATTGAAATAACCGCACCACCCAGAACAGACTTTTTTGTGAAAGTATTGATGAATGTGAAGATTGAACATAAAACTGTTAAAAACATTCGGAGAGGAAAATAAAAAATGAATGCTGTAAAAAAAACTAACTACCATAAGACAAAAATAGCCTGTTATATGGGATTTATCACACAGGCTATTGCGGCAAACTTCGCACCGCTTCTTTTTTTGAAATTTCACAGTGACTACCATATTTCTCTCGGTAACATTGCTCTGATATCCACTTTCTTCTTTTTCACACAGCTTCTGGTTGATCTGTTCTGTGCCAAATTCGTAGATCATATCGGATATCGTGTGTGCATTGTTGCATCAGAAATATTTGCTGCACTGGGTCTGCTTGGACTGGCATTTTTACCTGATTTTTTACCTGATCCTTTTATTGGAATTATATGTAGTGTTATTGTTTATGCCATCGGAAGCGGTTTAATAGAAGTACTTTGCAGTCCTATTATCGAGGCCTGTCCGTTTGAAAACAAAGAAGCAACTATGAGTCTGCTCCATTCGTTTTACTGTTGGGGAGCTGTTGGGACAATTTTGATTTCCAGCTTATTTTTCCTGATATTTGGAATAGACAACTGGAAATGGCTCGCCGTAATATGGGCAATCATTCCTGCAGTTAATACTTATAACTTCATGACCTGTCCCATTGAATCTCTGGTTGACAATGGTTCTGGAATGGAAATTAAGGATCTGTTTTCCAAGCCATTTTTCTGGGTTGCAATATGTCTGATGATCTGTTCCGGAGCTTCTGAACTTGCAATGGCTCAATGGGCATCTGCTTATGCAGAATCAGCTCTGGGATTATCAAAAGCTCTGGGAGATCTAACAGGTCCATGTATGTTTGCAGTAACAATGGGAATCAGCCGTATAATTTTTGGTAAATATGGAGAGCAGTTAGATTTAATGAAGTTTATGAGTGGTTCAGGCATATTATGCGTTGTCTGTTATCTGCTTACTGCTTTGTCATCCACCCCGATCATCGGACTGATCGGTTGTATTGCATGTGGATTTTCAGTTGGAATCATGTGGCCTGGAACCATCAGTATTTCCTCAAAAACTTTTCCAACAGGTGGAACGGCTATGTTCTCTCTTCTTGCCATGGCAGGAGATTTAGGTGGCAGCATTGGACCTGGAATTGTTGGTCGTATCACCCAGAATGCCGGAAATAATATTAGGATCGGCATGGGATTCGGACTTATTTTTCCAGTAATTCTATTGTTTATGTTATTCCTGCTGTATCGGAAGAAGATATCAAAGCACTGACTTATTGATTGTAATTATATTTTTTCACTCTGCCAACCCGGAAGCTGTATCATCACTTGTTGCCAGATACTATAGACCTGATACAGCATTGAGCGGAACCTGAAGATTTCTGGTAAAATTGTCATGATTTCCGCATGCCAGCATCTTCATCTGTACCCGCATTGCAAAACTCAGATTTAATATCATCATGATCGCAGTACGTGCCACACGTTCTGTGCTGTATGCCAGGATATTACAAACTGTAATCCCCTTCTTCCGTGCTGCTATCAGTCGGCCATGATCTCCTGAGAGCCATATAGGATATTAAAAAATTTGCAAACCAACCGGCTGGTACAGCAAGCCAGACAAATACAATGCCAAAACGCGGTGCACAGATCAAAGCAACAGACAGGCGGATCGCCAGGTTCACCATATTTGCAATGAGGAATGGGCGCATGATCCCAAGACCACGAAGAACCCCATCGGTTGCCATTTTGATTCCCATAAAGATGAAGAAGTAACCGAGCCATCTCATATAACCCCCGGATACCTGATAAGCCAAAGCAGTTCCATCTTTACCAAGGAATAGCGAGGAAATCTGAGTATGCAATGTTTCAATAACTATAAAAGCAAGAACTGCAAAACATACATCTAACACCAGTGCAGCGTGATATCCTTTTTTGATCCGTTCAATTTTCTTTGCACCAAAATTCTGGGAAACATATGGGGAAACCGCATTGCCAATGGATACAAAAATCAATGAAAAAACATTCTCTACCCGCATCGTCGCCGCATACCCCGCAAGTGCCTGTGTACCGAAAGGATTTACAACAGCCTGTACGATCATCATACCGATAGACACTGTAGACTGCTGAAGAACCGAAGGTACAGCAATTTGAAGCATGGAATATAAATCCTGCCTGTCAAACCAATAAAAGCGACTTTTATATCGACGCATCCGGCTGAGGAACAGAAAAAGTGAAAACACTGCAGAAATACCCTGTGCTATAAGAGTCGCAAGGGCTGCACCAAACACACCGAGACCAAGTCCGGCCACCATCCAAATATCCATAAAAATATTTAAGATTGACGAGAATACCAAGAGTCCCAGTGGGATTTTTGATTCACCAATGGAAGTGAACATGTTGGAAAGAATGTTATACATAAACAGAAATGGAAAGCCCACAAAATAGACCCGCAGATATAACACTGCATCATTCAGTATATCGCCAGGGGTTTGTAATATCCTCATCATCGAGTGGGAAAAGCAAAAGCCAAAAACACCAAGAACTATGCTTAGAATTAAAAAGCTAAACAAGGACGTTGACACGATGGTCTTCATTTTTCCATATTCTCTGGCACCGAAATAGCGGCTCACGAGCACACCGGCACCGACACCTGCCCCCAATGCCACACAAATGAAAACATTGGTCAGCGCTGCACAGGCCCCGACAGCTGCAAGTGCAGAGGAGCCAACAAATTGTCCGACGATTATAGAGTCAGCCATATTGTATATTTGCTGAAAAAAGCTGCCCAAAATCATTGGCATTGCAAAAACCGTCAGCGCTTTAAGAGGCGCATCTGTGATCAAATACTCATCTTTTGACATTATCATATTCCTCCACAGGTTTCATAATTTCACTTATTGCTACACTGCCCGGCGTTATCAGCTGCAGCTGCAATACAATCTTATCACGTATTAAAGATATTAAAGGATTACGGCTATAGAAATCAGACCCCAAAGCCGAGACATTCTCTCAATGAATTTCCCGACCGATCCATTCCATGATCACATTTACAATATATTCCTGTTCCGCTTCTGTCAATTCCCGTCCTTTCGGAATACGATGCCATTTTTCCAGACATCCCCTGCAACAGGTAGCTGTGGCATGCTGGGCTACAAAAACCGGATGCCCTCTCATCGGTGTCTGTTTTCCATCATTTGGTATTTCTGACGGTGCAAGACGCTTTCTGATAAAATCGCAGGCATGCTCACGTACTTTCTCCATTCCCTTTTCTGATACATAACTCCGATCGTTTGCCTTCAGGGAAAAACTGCTTCTGAACTTTGACTGCGACAGGCGTTTCCAAAGATTTCCCTCATAAACTGCCGGTGTCTCACATACCATAGAAGGCTGGATGCTGCCCTTATAGACGATCATCTTCTTACTGTCGCTTCCGTTCTCATTTGCGGTCTCGTCTACTGCTTCTTTCAAAAGCTGTGCCTTCACTTCCTGTGCTTCTTTGCTGTCCAGCTGCAGACGTCTTGCCAGACATGTATTTCTGCCAGTTGTCGTTTCATTTTTTATCGCATAATACACAGCTTTCTTCTCTCCGACAAGTACCAGGATCTTTTTCGCCCTGGTCACACCCGTATAAAGGAGATTTCTCTGCAGCATGACAAAATGACTCATGGTAAATGGCATGACAACGATTGGATATTCGCTTCCCTGGGATTTGTGGATCGTTACTGCATAGGCAAGCGCCAGTTCGTCCAGCTCTGTCACATCATAGACTACTTCCCGTTCATCAAACAGAACTGTCAGTTCTCGTTCTTCCACGTCAACTTTTGTGATAGTACCAATATCTCCGTTGAATACTTCCTTATCGTAATCATTCCGGATCTGCATCACCTTATCCTTCAGCCGGTACTGTGTGCCGCCTCTCCGCAGAAAGATTTTTGACGGATTCATGGCTTCCTGCAGCACCTGGTTCAGATTTACTGCCCCACATTCGCCTCTCTGCATCGGAGTCAGCACCTGAATATCCTGCAGTGGATCTACATGATAGTATCTCGGCAGGTTCGTCTTACAATATTGGACGATAGTATCCACCACTTCCTGATTACTCTCTTTGGTGGCAAAGAAAAAGTCGGCATCTTTTCCGCCTCTCATATCAATGCCTTCCCCTTTATTGATCCGGTGTGCATTCATGATGATCCGACTTCCCTGTGCCTGACGGAAAATCCGTGTCAGACGAACTACAGGAACACATCCGGAATCAATAATATCTCTGAGAACATTGCCCGCTCCGACACTTGGCAGCTGATCAATGTCGCCTACCAGAATCAGAGACATCTGCTGCGGCAATGCTTTTAAAAGATTATACATCAGCATAATATCGATCATGGAACATTCATCCAGTATCAGCACATCTCCTTCCAGCGGATGTTCTTCATTTTTCTGATAGCCTTCCGGAGGTTTATATTCCAATAACCGGTGAATCGTTTTTGCTTCCATTCCAGTTGCTTCTGACATTCTCTTTGCTGCTCTTCCAGTCGGTGCAGCAAGAATGATCTGACATCCAGCCTGCTTATATGCAGAAATAATTCCCAGAGTTGTTGTAGTCTTTCCGGTTCCAGGTCCACCGGTCAGCACCATGACCTTAGAAGAAACTGCTGTCTTTACCGCCTGCCACTGAATCTCGTCATAAGTAATTTCTGATGAAGCTGCTACTTTCTTCAATATTTCTTCCGTATCCTCAGATTTCTTCTTTCCACAGGACATCAACCGAAGCAGCCTCTTTGCACAGCCACTTTCTGAAAAATAATATGGGGGCAGATAGATTGCTTCCCGATCTTCTGCTTCATCTCTGATCACATCATTCGTGCGGATCATCTCATCCAAGGTGATCTCCAGCTCCGGTTCTTCCACTTCCAGAAGTTCCTTTGCCCTTCCAGTCAGCTGTTCTCTTGTTGTATAACAATGACCTGCTTCTGCCAGCTTATTCAATGTATAAAAAATACCACTGCGCAGACGGACAAATTTGCCTTTGTCAATCCCCATCTTCTGTGCAATGGAATCCGCTGTCTTAAATCCAATTCCCCAGATGTCATCTGCAAGCCGGTATGGGTTCTCCTTTACGATCGCAATGCTCTCACTTCCATACGTCTTGAAAATCTTTGTCGCATGAGAGGTGCTGACCTCATGACTCTGCAGAAAAAGCATGATATTCTTGATCTCTTTTTGCTCCTGCCAGCTTGTTTTGATCCGGTCTACACGTACTTTTCCTATACCTGATACTTTGAGCAGTTCATCTGGTGTCTCTTCAATAACATCCAGTGTATCCTTCCCGAATTTTTCCACAATTCTTTTTGCAAACTTTGGACCAACGCCCTTCACCAGACCGGAACCAAGATATTTTTCGATTCCATATACTGTGGCAGGAAGTGTCTCTTCAAATTTCTCCACCAAAAACTGCCGCCCATATTTGGCATCCATCTTCCACATACCTTCCAGAGACAGCACAGAACCAACATGGGTATCCGGCATCGTGCCAACTACTGTGACAAGATCACTGTAATTCTTCACCGCACATTTCAGAACCGTGTAGCCATTGTCGGCATTCTGATATGTAATTCTTTCAACTACACAACGTAAGTGCTCCATGCCCGTCTCCTTCTCTCATGAAATTTCTTCTCCTTTTGTACATTCTGTGTTTCTAATGCGTGACTTATATTGCGGATATTCCGTAATAAACCGCTTAATTACATTGGCATCATTCCAGTAATGCATTGGAAAAATGACATTGCAATCTACATTTTTAAGGAAATACAGGATCCCGTCAGCATAGTGATCTCCCTGTCTCGGATCCAAGGGAACAAATGCAGCGTCAAAATGCATACCCTTGATTTTCCTGATCGCCGCGCGATATGCTGAAGTAAGTCTCTGGTTATCAGCTTTCGACCCACCATCCCAATACCAGTCGTTTAAATCACCGGCATGATAAATGGTACCTTCCTTTGTTTTGACAATAAATGCGACACCACTATCGTTAGATAGCAATGTATCAACTTTGGTTTCATTATCCAAACTATAAGCTTGATCATGATAAACATATGTGATCTTCATATCCGACAAATGATTCCTTTTTCGTATATCATTCGCCAGGATTGCCTGATAAGTCATTCCCATATCATCAAGGATCCCAAAAATTTGTGGGTTAAAATGATCCTTATGGAAGTGACTGCAAAAAACGATCACTTCTTTCTCCTTGTCAAGATTCGGTAATTCACCCTTGTAATAATCAAAAATATAGTAGCAGTCTCTGGTCTCAACCAAAAATCCACTGTGGTTAATGTAAGTAATTTTCATAATATCACCTATATAAATTAACGCCGGTACCGGATAGCAAATCTTTCTTTGCCATGTTTATTTTTCCTTTTTCGAGCGTTTGTAAATTTCACGACAACAGCATTTCTAATGCAGATTTTATCGTATTTTTTAGATTCCGTCCATCCTTTATCCACAGCTGGTAGAAAAATGTGAAATGATACTTTTACAAATTCTATTACTTGTTGTTAGTTCATAATTTATGTATAATCCTGTCTTTGACAGTCCTCTTTCACAGTGTTAATATCCTGCACCAGTGTCCGTATTTTTCAGGATCTTAATAAGACGGCTTGTTCCAAGACGCTCTGCGCCAAGACTGATAAATTTTTCTGCATCATCGAAAGATGAAATTCCACCTGCTGCCTTAACTTTTACATCTTTTCCAATATATTTCTTCATCAGCTCTACATCTGCAAAAGTTGCTCCCGCTGTAGAAAATCCGGTAGAAGTTTTGATAAATTCTGCTCCTGCATTTGTAACGATCTCACACATTTTAATTTTCTCTTCTTCGGTAAGAAGGCATGTCTCAATAATGACTTTGAGGATTCTTCCATCACAAGCTTCATGGATCGCACGAATCTCATTCTCTACTTCCTCATATCTTCCATCCTTTAAAAATCCGATGTTAATAACCATATCGATTTCTGAAGCACCATTTGCAATGGCGTCTTTTGTTTCAAATACCTTTACAGCAGTTGTATTATATCCGTTCGGAAAACCGATCACTGTACAAATCGGAAGTTTTCCCGCTACATATTCCGCTGCCTGTTTTACGTAAGCAGCCGGAATACATGCAGATGCAGCCTCATATTTCATGGCATCATCCAGGATTCCTCGAATATCATCCCATGTTGCAGTCTGTCCAAGTAATGTGTGATCCACCTTTTTTAATATATCTTTTTTATCCATTTTACGTTCCTTTTACTTCAGCTCATCCAGAAGAGAACTTCCAATTGTTCCCTCCGGCATCTTAACTTCAAAATTATCTGCGATCGTTGCACCGATTACTGCAAAAGTATTCTGATCTTCCAGTTTTCCGTATCCCTCCATAGATGGAGAATAAGCAAAAAATGGTACTTTTTCTCTTGTGTGATCAGTTCCTGTATGCGTCGGATCATTTCCGTGGTCAGCTGTAATGATCAGAAGGTCATCCTCACGAAGCTCATCAAGAAGTTCACCAAGTTTTACATCAAATCTTTCAAGTTCCTCTGCATATCCCTTTACATTGCGTCGATGTCCCCAAAGAGCATCGAAATCTACAAGATTTACAAAACAAAGCCCCTCAAACTCTCTTTTCGCAATGTCAATTGTCTGCTCCATTCCATGAACAGAGCTTTTTGACTTATTGGACTCTGTCAGTCCCTCGCCGTCAAAAATATCAAAAATCTTTCCAACGGAGATCACATCATAACCTGCATCCTTCAATGCATTAAGCGCAGTTTTTCCGTAAGGCTTCAGTGCATAATCATGGCGGTTGCTGGTACGTTTGAACTCACCTTTTTTCTTGCCAAGGTAAGGTCTTGCAATAACACGTCCGACTTTCCACTCATCCCTCATGGTGATATCACGGGCGATCTCACAGCAGCGATACAATTCATCCAGTCCAAAAGTCTCCTCGTTTCCGCAGATCTGCAATACAGAATCAGCAGATGTGTAAACGATCATATGACCGGTAGCGATTTCTTCCTCAGCCAGTTCATCCAGGATCTCTGTTCCGCTGGAGCTCTTGTTTCCAATTACTTTATGTCCCGTTCTCTTCTCAAGCTCATCGATCAGCTCTTTTGGAAATCCGGTCTCTGTAAAAGTCTTAAACGGTTTTGTGATGTGAAGCCCCATCATTTCCCAGTGTCCTGTCATAGTATCTTTTCCGGTACTGGCTTCTTTTAAAAATGTATAATAACCCATTGGTCGCTCCACTGCTGCAACCTGTTTCAACGGATGAAGATTTGCAATTCCAAGCTTCTGAAGGTTTGGAATCGTAAATTCATCTACATTCTGGGAAATATGTCCCATAGTATCTGTTCCTTCATCCCCGTACTGGGCTGCGTCCGGCATTTCTCCTGCCCCAAAGGAGTCTATTACAATAGTAAATATTCTCTTATATTTCTTCATAATTTTTGTCTCCTTTCTGCTGTCTTACTTATGGATCTTACATATTTACAACAACTTTTGTTACTAATTCCTTGAAGGATTTCGCTACGCGGTCTGCTGTTTCCTGCACTTCTTTATGGTTAAGCTCTTTTTGGGAAATTCCTGCTGCCATATTTGTGATGCAGGAAATTCCACAGATTTCCATTCCCATGTGTCGGGCAGCCATAGCTTCGCATGCAGTGCTCATTCCAACTGCATCTCCACCCCATCTCTGTGCAAGTCTTACTTCTGCAGGAGTCTCATAATTCGGTCCTGTAAACTGTACATAAACACCCTCCTGAAGTTTGATGTCACATTCTTTTGCACATTTGCGGATCACATCCTGAAGACGGCGGCTGTATACCTCACTCATATCCGGAAATCTGGTTCCCAGCGCATCCATGTTCGGTCCTATCAGAGGGCTTGGAACTCCCGTTGTAATGTGATCTGTAATCATCATGAAATCTCCCGGTTTATAGGAAGGATTAGCTCCTCCTGCTGCATTAGTGAGAAGGATTTTTTTCGCACCGAGCATTCCCATAAGACGCGTTGGAAGAACAACATCTGACATTGCGTATCCTTCATAATAATGAACACGTCCCTGCATGATCACAACCGGTGTATCCTCTACATAACCAAATACAAAACGTCCTTTATGTCCCTTTACTGTAGAAACCGGAAATCCTTCAATCTCTGTATAATCGATGGTCTGCTCAATCTTGATTCCATCTGCAAAATCTCCAAGTCCGGATCCGAGAATCAGTGCTACTTCTGGTTTAAAATCGATCTTCTTTCTTACACTTTCAAGACATGTAACTAATTTCTTATACACAATTTCCACACTCCTTTTCTTTGTTTTCTGAACTTGAAAACTGGTAACATTTCGTGTAAATACTTATGCGCCATAAGCTTCCCCCATCATCCGGTACAATTTATCTTTTACAGAATCTGTTGCAAAAGCTACATCTGCTGCATTTTTCATCAAACACAGGATTTCATCATCTCGAATTCCGTATGTTTTCTGAATAAATTCCAGTTCCTTTGTCATTGTTGTATCACTGACCGTACGATTGTCCGTATTGACCGTTACTTTTAAACCGCCATTCAAGAACTCTCTGATCGGGTATTCCTCCGTTCCTGCTACTGCTTTTGTCTGCAGATTACTGATTGGGCACATCTCGATCCCGATTCCTTTTTCGGCAAGTTCTTTGATCAGATCACTATGTCCTCTCATTGCGATTCCATGACCGATTCTTCTTGCCCCAGCTTCCACGGAATCTATGATGTTCTGAGCACTTCCACACTCCCCTGCATGGATTGTGAACGGCATCCCAATCTTGTAGGTGTTCTGGAACAGATTTTTAAACTCTGACATAGGGTAGATAGCTTCTGCTCCTGCAAGATCTGCTGCACACACTCCTGAGCCAAGATATTCTCTCGCTGTACGTATCATGCGCCAGTTCATTTCTTCGCTGTGATGCCGCATCGCACATACGATCAGACCAAACTCGATTCCGAAATCTTTTTTTCCTCTCTCAAGACCTTTTAAAACTGCTTCAATCACTTTATTGCAATTCATGTCTTCTGTCTCTGAAAGAAGTGGTGCAAAGCGAATCTCAGAATAAATGACATTCTCCTGTTTCATGCTTCTGAGCACATCATATCCGGCTTCCTCAAGACCCTCTTCGTCTCTTAAACATTGTCCCGGCAGATCAAACTTTTCCAGATATTCTGCAAGACTTGTACAGTCATCTGACACGCTCAGTTCTTCTTTTCCTACCGGTCTTCCAAGTCTCTTTTCCACAAATCCCTGACTCAGTGATCCGTCCAGATGACAGTGCAATTCCACCTTTGGCAATTTTATAATATCTTCCTTTGTCATTGTTAAATCCCCCGTTACTGAAAACCTATAAAAAGTTATAAACTTCTATGTTTCATTCCTACTTCAACGAGTATGCTTT
>ERZ827197.2313-NODE-2313-length-12872-cov-5.910978_pt1 | contig 12872 bp, 14 predicted proteins | sample MGYA00519867_ERZ827197 | MGnify/ENA primary metagenome ERZ827197 (study PRJEB31778, sample SAMEA3449278) | human gut metagenome | biome: human gut; feature: human-associated habitat; material: faeces | place: United Kingdom | collected 2010/2012 ...
AGATTATTTTGAGCATCTTATTGCTGAGATTCAGGAAATCAGAGCAAGTGAGAGAGGATTTTACCAGAAAATCACAGATATATACGGGTGATATGGAAAAGGATATCAGGACACACCCTATTCATGTTGTGAAATGGAACGGAACAAAATGGAAGAATTATATTCGTTATATGGATTGTCTTAATGCTAGAAGGTAGCTTTGCAGTATCAGAAGTTAAAGGAAGAACTGGAAAGTAAGTATGCAGATGATAGGGTAGCATACACTAATGGAAAACAAGATATGATAGACGTTATTCTTGATAACCAATAATTTTTTCCCTTGCAGAGGCATTAGTTTTTATGATAGGATACTGCATAATACGGATAAATAAGAATAGTAAATATGATTTTGAAAAAGCTGTGGTTCTGTTGAATGAAGCAATAGACTTAAATAGTAAAGAAAAAAATATTAAAGACTTACAGGAAACAGCAGATTATTTTTGGAAAACTGTTATATTACAGGTATAAACCATGAAAATCGATAGGAGGTGCAAGGTATGATGGAAGAACATATAGTATTAAGTGAACGACCGGAAGACCAGCTTAAAGCTGTGGAGTGGGCACGTGAACAAAAGAAGAAAATCCTTGATGATAAAAGCAGACGTATTGCGGATGCACTCATGGAGAAAATGACATCCTTGATTATGAAGAATGGTGTGCAAAAATAAAATGCGTACAATTTGGGTACACCAGAAATGTAACCGTATAAATAAAACATAAAATCGTATCAAAATGATGCGATTTGTATAGAGGAAATAACTGCTTTTAGTGCTGGTGATGTATATGAAGTATTGGGACAAGCAATAAAGTCTGTAACATGGTTTACGACAAAAGGAAAGTTACAGTGACGAATTGCAACAGGAAGTAAAAAGAATGGGGTGATTGTTATGGCGATGTATGCGTACAAAGATAAGGATAGAACAACAAGAGTTTTAGCAAAAGATACAACAGAAAGAGATAAAGGGATTCGATATTATTGTCCTAATCTGAAATGTAGAGCAAAGATGTTCATAAGAAGTTGTGATGGAGAGAGTAAATCCTTTTTTGCTGCTTCAGGAAATCCAGGACATATTGAACATTGCCCATATGGTTCTGAGAATACATATAATCCGGAAAAAACAAAAGAAGAAGGATTTAATTCGGATGACGCAATAAGTAATTTGATGAAGGTTACATGGCAAAAGAAAGTAAGTGAGACTAAGGCAAAAAAAGCAGTAGGTGATGTATCGGAAGGAGCGGTTGTGCCACATACAATTTTGCAGATTTATGATATGTGTAAAGCACATTATTGTGAAGATACTTTTAATCTTCAACAAATTGGTCAAATTCTTTTAGATAGTAGAAGTGTCTATATGTATCCAAAAGGTGTATTTGGATACAGAATTATTGAAGCGAAATGTAGAGCACATTTATATGATCATGATGATGAAAACATTTATCTTGAAACTCCAATAGATAATGTGAAGTATCAATTGAAATTGCATTTTGAAGATGTAAAATTGTTTAAACGACTTAGAAAACTATTTTTTGACAATAAAAACCATGTTATTATAATTGCTGGAAAGTGGGAAAAGTCAGGAGTTTACAATTGTTTTGTAACAGAAGTTGTTTCTACTAGGCAGATTAAAGTCTTAAAACAGGAATTATAGGAAAATAATATACTGGTGCAGGTTGTGGTTACTTATTAATTAAAAGAGAGTTGTTTCTACTTCTGTGTATTTTTGTCCTTTTACAATTTCATGGAAAAGGTGTTGGAAGAAAAATTATAAATACATTAGAAACAGATGAATTTTATGTAAGAGCAAACAGAATAGAGATACCTGTATCCATTAAAGCAACAGAATTTTATAGAAAATTTGGATATGATTACAAGAATGGTGTTAAGAAATTGGATGATGAACAACATAACAGATTGGAAAAATTTAAGGAGGCAGGTTTGAAATAACAACAGATAGTCAATAATTTTTTACCATTGCAGAAACATTCGTTCTTATGGTACGATAATATTTAAGGAAAGCTATAAGTGATAATTGTGCGAATGTTTAGCGATAGATGTGAATACAGGAAGTGAAACATGGTGATTCATCATTACAAATACAAAAAAGCAACCATAGAAGATATCAATGAACTGGTAAGAACAAGAATTATTGTTCTTCGCGCTGCAAATAAACTGACAGATGATACAGATATGACAAAAGTGGAGCAGGAATCTTATACATACTATGATATGAGGGTCAAAAGGTATAAGCGCAAATAATTGTTTTTGGATTATAAACAATTAAGTGATAAATACCAATGGAATCACTTGAATTTCATTGTGCAATTTTAAAACAATTGACACAATTAATATTAAAATGACCTTTTGACCCTCGAATCATACTATAAGCCTGCATTGGAAAATGGCGGGCACATCGCGTATCTGGTATATGATAACGAAACATTTATCAGGGCAGGCGGTGTCAGCTTCTATCAGGTGATGCCAACCTATCATAATCCCACGGGGAAAAAGGCTTATATTATGAATATGTACACTGCACCGGAATACAGGAAACAGGGAATTGCAATTCATACACTGGATTTACTTGTAAAAGAAGCAAGAGAGCAGGGCGTAAGATGAAATGGAGTTGATGAAATGACAAGAGTATATTTTGTGCGTCATGCGCAGCCGGATCATGACTGGGAAGAAGACAGAACCCGACCTTTGACGGAAGTAGGAAAGAAAGATTCTGCAATTGTGTTGGAATTTCTAAAGGACAAGAAAATTGATGCTTTTTATTGCAGTCCATACAAGCGCAGCGAGGATACCATTGCAGATGCCGCCGCTTTTTTTCGAAAAGAAATTATAACAGATGAGAGACTTAGGGAGCGTGAAAAAGGACCAGATGGAAATAATCATGGGATGTTCCAGAAACGCTGGGCAGATCATGATTATCATGAAGAGGGCGGAGAGTCCCTTGCTATGGTTCAGGAACGTAACATAGAAGCTTTGAATGAAATTTTATCAGAAAATATTGATAAAGAGGTTGTGATCGGAACGCATGGAACTGCCCTTAGCACAATATTGAATTTTTATGACAGTAATTTTGGCTGTGAAGATTTCTTAAGAATAATAGATTGGATGCCTTATATCATTGAACTGGATTTTGAGGGCAATGAGTTGGTTGGTAAGCAGGAGCACTGCCATGTAGAGAAAGAATTCAGGGCCAGGAGATAGTGAGATATAGCTTCAGGATGTGTTTTGCAATATAGTGTTATGGCTAAAGTGGATATGAAACAGAACAAGATCAAAATAGCGGGAAGTCTTATACAATAGGGCTTTCCGCTATTTTTATAATTGCAGAAAAGTCTGTATTCTATTTGCTTAACAGATTTAGCATGAAAAATCTTGACAAAACGGTCTGCTCAAGATAGACTATAACAAATCTATTCAGAATAGACCAAAAAGGAGCGGGAAATATCATGGATATTGAATTAGGTGAAGTACAGGCAAAGTTTGCCGACATCATATGGGAAAGAGAACCAATAGCATCAGGAGAACTGACAAAAATCTGTGAGAAAGAACTGGGATGGAAAAAATCAACAACATATACAGTTCTGAAAAAATTATGTGAAAAAGGAATTTTTCAGAATATCAACGGAACCGTTATATCAGTAATTTCCAAAGATGCATTTTATTTTGCCAAAAGCGAGAAGTTTGTAAACGAAAATTATAAGGGATCAATCCCGACATTTTTGGCAGCGTTTACAAGCAGAAAGAAACTTTCAAAAAAAGACATTGACGAGATTCAGGAGATGATTGATAAAATCAGGGAGAATGAAAAATGAGAGAAGTATTTGCTGCAATTCTTGATAATGTAATGGTTGCCGGAATTATGATTGTGGTTATAGTTCTTATCCGCGTTTTGATGAGAAAAATGTCAAAGTTCATATATCCGCTATTATGGGAATTGGTTGGGATAAAATTATTACTTCCATTTGACATTCATAGTGCATTTGGGCTTCTTCCGAGTGACAAGATCATAGAACACAGTGGTCAGGAGCAGGCACCTGTTATCGTAAAAACCGGTTTGCGTATGGTAGATGAAGGCACAAATCATTTTATTGGGAATAACATAAATTCCCAATCCGCCACCCCGGTGCAGGGGAATTTTTATGATGTATGTGTTTATCTTTGGCTGGCAGGAATTTTTGTATTATTCTTGTATATGCTTATTTCGTGTATTATGATGCGAAAAGTGACTTCCTGTTCGGTTGCTGTAGAACATTGCATGACTTGAATCTGGAGAAAAGTGGTACCAATATCGTGATGAAGCTTATGAAAAAATAGCAAGGCAATGGTGTGAAAGACATAAGATTGATCTTGTTGAATAAAAGAAAGAGGTAAATTGTGAGTGATTTCGGAAAAAACAGAGTACTGGCATTATATAAGATTCTGACAGCATATACAGACGAACAACATCAGATTTCTATGCAGGATATTCTGGTTCACATGGATGCAGAAGGTTATTACTGTAGTGAAGACAGTATTCTTCGATATATAAAACAATTAAGAAATGAATTAGGGGTAGATGTAATTTCTGGTCGTGGAAGGAATGCTCGTTATTTCATTGGAAACAGACTTTTGCAAAAGGAAGAGATGAAACTTATTATTGATTCCGTTAATGCGTCTAATTTCATTGAGAAAAGTATTGCCACCAAAATGATGGATAAATTGAAATCTACTATGAGTCTGTATGATGCGGAAGAACTGGATAGAAGCGTGTTAGGGATTAATATTGCAAAAGCAGAGAATAAGAAAATTCTCTATAATGTAAATTTGATTCAGGAAGCTCTATCTAAGGGGGTTCAGATAAGCTTTGATTATATGGTGTGGGATAGAAATAAGAAGTTGGTAAAAAAGTCGGATAGACGATATAACATGAACCCCTGGGCTTTAATATGGGCAAATGATAGGTATTATTTGTATGGCTATGATGTAAAAGAAAAAGAAGGTGTATTAAGTGAAAGAAATTATAGAGTGGATAAACTTGATAATATCAAGTTGTCCAATATACCAAGAGCTGGTAAAAGTCAGTTCCGTATTTTTAATGCTAATACATATGTTTCAAGACGGATGGGTATGTTTTCAGGAAAAGAACAGGTAATAACTGTGAGAATTCCGGATACGTTAGTTGGCCCTTTTATAGATCAATTTGGTAAGAGGATTACAATTTCGGAATACACAGAGGGCATGTTGTTAGTTACTTTTAATGCAGTTGCGTCTGTTATCTTGCTTGGATGGTTATTAGGATTATAATATGTAGAGGTATTAGAACCACAGAGTGTTAGGAATGCTATGATTGATTTGATAAAACAAAATATGGAAATATATTCTAAAAAGAATTGACGCAAATATGCGGCAATTCTTTTTCTGTTCTATGATAAAATTATATATAATTTTACTGTTACCAATCATGCAAGAAATAAGCAACCACAAGGAGGTTTGGTGTTGAAAGATTACTTATTAGATGTTATGCAACAACATGAACATGGTTTGTATATGTGCGAATTACCAACGGGCAATGGAAAAACTTATGATTCGGCACGTGCAATGAAAGAATATGCGGATTTAATTGGTGATGATACCAAAATCATTTACCTGACAACTTTAAATAAGAATTTACCAGAAGATGCATTAAGGGCGGCATATGGGAGTGAGGAGCTTTATAAGCGTAATGTATTGAGATTACGCTCTAATTTTGATGAGGTTGTAGAAAAAATTCTTGAGATTGAAGTGCCGGAGGAAATGAAAACGGATGCATATATTAAATTATGCAAGGATATTTCCCTTTATCGTGATGCTTTGGAAAAAAGATATGCCGATAAGGAATATATAAAAGAATTGGCTGACAGAATAACAGAAGGGGACAGGCAGCTTCGATATGAAATTACTAAACGTTTAAAGAATAGATTTCAAAAAAAGACACAGCGAAAAAATGCTATTAGAACTGATGCTAAATATAAATGGATTGGGAAACTATATCCTGCAGTATTTACAGACGATTACAAAATAATATTAATGAGTGTCAGTAAGTTTATGAAGAGAAATTCTATTCTTATTGATTCCAGTTATGAGTTTTTGAATTCGGATTTAATAGAAAACGCAGTAATTGTTATTGATGAATTTGATGCAACGAAGGATACTATACAAAGTGAGCTGATTGATAAGTCATTGGCAATGCAGGAAGACTATATACAGTTGTTTCGTCAGATATATCGTACTTTGAATCCAAACGATTTTTCTTCCAGTATGAGACAAGCTATGGATGAGGTTGAAAAATCAGGGAATAGAAATACATTTACAACACTAATGGATGAAGCAAGAAAAATTGCAGAGAATTATCATGTAAGGTTAAGTATAAAAACCAAAGAAGATTTAGTGGATCAGAGACAGATTTTCTTGTTTAATGATGGTTCATTCCATACGGTTTTAAAAGAAGGGATACAGTATATCCGCTCATCCTTAAATAAAGAAGACAATCGTATTGATGTTTTCTTTGAGGGGAAAGATGATTTTTTCAAGAACAGAAACAAAGAGAAGGATATTGTGTTATATAGCTTATTGCGTGAGATTAATGTATTTCTTTTGCATTTTAGGTTATTTTCTATAGAATGGGCAAGAAATTACATGGAAATTATAAATAGCTCCAGAAGCAGTATCATGGATGCGATGAATTTGGAGAATGCTATTAGTACAATCCTAAAAAGATTAGAATTAACTAATAAGCAAAGAGATTTGTTGATGGGTGAAACATGCCAAATGATTAGAAATAATCGTGAACTGATATTGGAGGATAGAAGCTTCTATCAAGTTGGCATGGAGTATTATGAATTTGAGGATAATGATTCTCATCATGACAATACAAATCTTAAATTTGTTAAGGTATATGATACTCCTGAAAAAATCATGTTATACCTTGCAGGAAAAGCAACTGTGTTTGGGATATCGGCAACTGCTGAAGTTGATACAGTTGTTGGAAATTATGATTTGAAATATTTTAAGGAACAGTTAAAAGAAGGGTTTCATAAGACACCGGGTTATTTAAAGGACAAAACAAGAACTGCATTAGAAAAAAGATGGAGCGCTTATGCAGATGGCGAGATAAATGTACATGGGGAAGTAATCAGCAGTAATATACAAGGATTCAATGCAGAAGATTATTGCAAAACATTTATGGATGCAGAATTTGCACGTTATGCTTCAAACATTATCACCAATATAATAGATAACGAATATCAGATAATAAGATACTGCAATGTACTTCAATCAATGTGTATTTTTAATAGGAATGAAGATATTCAATCAATGTTGTACTTGGGAATGGCATTGCCAAAAAAGAACAATCCCGGCATGGATGAAGGCGTTCTGCAGCAGTTGTTTGAATACTCTCAGATGGAGACACAGCAGAGTAATAGTAGTGTTTGTTTCTTGAAAAGCGACAATTTTGAACAGGATAAGGAAGAATTGCAGCAGCGATTGTCATGTGGAGAAAAGATATTTGTTATGTCATCTTATCAGACTATAGGTGCTGGACAGAATTTACAATATAAGATTCCGAAAGGTAAAAAAGTTGTTCAACTGGGAGAGTTTACCGAAGGTGACAAGAGATTCTTATATAAGGATTTCGATGCATTGTATCTGGGAAATATAACTAATATGACAGTAAATACATATCAGGATGGGACAATAACATCTCATGATTTGTTGCAGATGTTGTTTCAAATTGAGGAATTATACGAGAATGGTGAAATGAATTATTCTGAAAAGGACCAAATGTTAAAGCTTGCGTTTCGCTCTTATACAGAAAGTGACCAATTTACTTTAAACAAGTTGTATAAGTTAAAGAGTGTAGTTGTGCAAGCTAGCCGAATGGTTTTACAAGCAGTGGGGCGTATGTGTAGAACATTTGTAAAGAGTCCTAATATATACTTGTTTGTTGAGTCGGAACTGTTAGAGAAATTGTATGTTGGTGAAATAAATAAACGTATATTATCGCCTGAAATGAAAGCAATTGTATCTATGCGAGAGACAATTGGAAAGGATTATCTTCCAGAAGAAAACCTTATGCTTAATAAGGCGGAAAAGATATCCTCGGTTGGTCTTTGGACGATTCGAAGAATGTTGGCAAAGGATTGGACTATTGAAAGTATGCAGTTGTGGGAACAGTTAAGGTCGTTGGTATTACAGTATCCGACGGCAAGTATATATGACTGGCAGAATAATGAATATCTTCAAAAACTTTATATTACAAGTGGAGAAAAGCGGAACCAGTATATTTACTCGCAGTATTCAGATTTCAATGATGTTACTATAGATTTTGGAAACGACAAGGTGGCATTTAAAAACAGTAAAAGAGCTAAAATAAAGGGGAATTCTGATGAAGTTGCTATTTATGAAATGAGTGAAAAGGAATCCGGTTTGCAGGCGATACTTAGATATCCCGGAATGAAAGCTCATTTTGAAGAAATGGGATATGCATTGACATTTGAAATGAATGAATATCTTCTTAGTCCAGTATTGTTTCATAATATTTATAAAGGTGCATTGGGCGAAGTGGCTGGTAAGTTTATATTGAAAAGAGAATTGGGAATTGAATTATCACCAATAACAGTGCCGGAATATTTTGAATTCTTCGATTATAAGCTATCTGATGATGTGTATGTTGATTTTAAGAATTGGAAGTTTACATATGTGCAGGATAGAGACGAAATCAGAAAAGATATATTGAGAAAGCTGGAGGCTATAGGGGCTAAACGGGTCTATATCATAAATGTTGTATCAGATAAAAATTACAAGCCGAGTGCCATAGTGGATCAGTGCTTGGTGGAGATTCCGATGCTTATAAGAGAAGATGGTACAGTTTGTTATGAAAATTTACATATGATTTGTAAGGAGGATTTCGAAAATGTTAACTAACAGAATTAATGTTACCTACAATATAGAAAATATTGATGCTGATTTTGATATTTTTAGGGTCGAGAAGGCTAATAAGGATTATTACAAATACAATATCTTAGATTCGGCAGTATATGAATTTAAGGCGGCAGCAGTTCAGTGGACCTTTGGTGCAACTGCATTGGTGCTGTTCCGTAAGGGTGAGGTGACAGAAAAGCAATTTAAAGAAAGTATTATGAAAGAGTATGAGGATGTAAAAATTCAAAAGATTGATTTGTTTGATAGCGAGCAGTGCAATAAATGTTTTTATTTTGAAAACAGATTACTTGCACAACTCCTGATAAATTCAATGAGAACGCCTAAGCATGAGGCTTTTATGTATAATAATCTCACAGGTAAGCTTTTCTATCATGACCCATCATGGAGACATAAAGATAAATTAACAGGTAAGGTGAATTTTATCAGATTCTTGGAGATTGTTATTGATCCAGGAATGTATCTCAATTTGGAACATAAAACTTTCAAGAGATATGATCGAGAAAGTAACGGATTGTATGTAATAGATTCAAAGACTGGTGAGTTTAGAAAAAAATTAAAGACAGATACCAATGTCATTACATACAAGGAAGGTTCCTTGCCGCATAATCACTTTAGAGTAGATAATTTTGATATATCTGATATTGCGCATTTTAGGAAAAGTAGGATGGGCGTAATGGAGCAGTTTTTAAGAGATGTGAATGATAATCTTTCTAAATATATGTCCATAGACATTGTGGAGAGAGAAGATGCACAAGAATTTGATATCTCGAATTTGGAAAAGAAGGGAATATCAGAGTTTGAATATGGTGAAATGTTACAGAAAAATGGTGTTGTAATTGTAGATGATAATAACTCTGAAGTATCAAAGAATATTGTAGCAAAGCTCCAAGAGGAGTTGGAGAAGTATTATCATGTAAAGGCAGCGGTAGGAAATCTTTCGGAAGAAGCATATAATATCAGAATCATTCATGATGGTGAATATTATGCTGAAAATGAGATGTATGATCCACACAGTGATAACTTAAAAGGATATATTGTACAGCATATAACAGAAGAGGCCGAGCATTTTACAAATACAAAGGGAAGTTCTCCAGATATAAAGAAGATTGTTCAGGAACTTATAATAAAAGGTGATGTAAGAGAACGCATGATTTCAATTTTTGATTGGGAAAGACTTGATTCTGGAAAAGATTGGACCTTTGTTCTTAGAAAGAAGATAAAAACAAAATACGGTGAAAATGCAGCGCATATAAATCATGTTAATAAAAAGACACTCAATTATTTCCAATATTATCGTTTGAAAATTGATTGCAATGGTGAAATGGAATTTGATACATTTTGTGATAGTAATCAAGATGAAGCAGAAGAGTGGAACAAGATTTGTTATGCATATGATTTTGTAGAAGACAAACATCGTGGTTCACAGAATCCGGTAGAAGGATTAATGTATTCGGATATTGATAATATTCATGCCATATTGTTAACACGCGAAAAGACATTGCCTAATATATCAGCATTAATGAATACACTTATGGAAACGGATGCAAAAGAAAGAGTTTCAAAAGAATTATTATTGGAAGCAATAGATGATTTTGAAAAAGATAATATTGATTCAAGGGAATGTATTTCTGAATGGAAAAGTAAGGTGGCTGCAGAAACAGAAATGATTACCAAGAAAGCAATGAAAAAGATTTTAAATATGCGCACAGGGATTGCATCAAAATTCAATAGGTTTTTACATGAAAAGTATGGAGTCTGGATTGATGGCGAGCTGAGAAAAGGGGAATTTGAAGCGACTTACCAAATTGGAAATCTCTTAAACATCAAGTACGAATACAATGAGAAAGACTACTTAGTTGGACGTACATTTGTATATTATGTGGGGGCTAAGAGTAAGAGATTAGCATATCCCAATGCTTGTTGTATGCGTAAGGTGATTTCTTTGGGAGAAGAACTTGAATATGAGGAGGCTCTTCCGTTGATGGCAGTAGAATTTGTGCGTAATAGTCAATATACGGTTCTTCCATTTCCGTTTAAGTATTTGAGAGAATATATTGAACAGTGCTAATTTTAAAGAATCTGTTGCATTTCATCCTAATCCAAACTATAATAACCTCGTGGCAACAGTTTGGCAACGTCCATTCAGTAGGTCAAAATAAATAGTGTAATTGATATAGAAATATGCCCCATATCCAACTGAAACTTAACTGGAATAAGTTAAGATTAGCCTGGGACATATTGAGTTTGAATAACGGATTAAAATGCCGAAAGCCTGTATTTATGCGGGTTTCCGGCATTTGTTTTATCAAATGGCTCTAGTTTGGCTCTATTTGTGGGGAGAGTAATAGCAAGATTAAGGAGAAATTATGAAAAAGATAATCATATTAAGAGGTAACTCTGGAAGTGGAAAAACAACAGTAGCTAGAGCGTTGCAAAAGAAATTTGGATACAATACAATGATGATTTCACAAGATGAGATTAGGAGAAATATCTTGTGGGTTAAAGATGGCGTTGATACTAAGGCATTACCACTTATGATAGAACTTATGAAATATGGGTATGAGCATTGTGATGTGGTTATTTTAGAGGGCATCATGTATGATGAGTGGTATAGTCCTTTGTTCAAAACGGCAAATGAATTGTATGGAATGGATATATATGCGTACTATTTTGATATACCATTTGAAGAGACGGTCAGGCGGCATAATACAAGAGATAAAAAACAGGAATTTGGTGAAGAAGATATGCGTAGATGGTGGAGAGAAAAGGATTTTTCATCAGTTTTTAATGAAAAAATTATTACATCTGATATTGATGCAGACAGTATTGTTGAAATGATATATAGAGATTTAGAAAATGAAGGATAAGGGTATTACGAATGGCAAGAACAGAAAAAGTGATAATGACGAATATGTGTATGGTGTTTAGTGAAAATAGGGTACTTGTCCAAGATAAGACTGATGACGATTACTCTGGAATAACATTTCCGGGAGGACATGTGGAAAGAGGAGAATCATTTACAGATGCTGTGATACGCGAAGTGTGGGAAGAAACTGGATTGAAAATTTCAGAACCAAAACTTTGTGGGATAAAAGACTGGATGAAGGATGAGGAAACAAGATATATAGTGTTATTATATAAGACAGATAAGTTTGAAGGAATAGTTACTTCGTCTGAAGAAGGGGATGTATTCTGGCTGACATTAGATGAAATGAAGCAGAGAAAACTTGCTTATGGAATGGATAAGATGTTGGAAGTATTTTTAAATGACAAGATTAGTGAATATTTCTTTTATGAAGAAAATGGAAAATGGATAGAAGAGTTGAAATAGTTTAAATAAATGCAAAGGAGTTTGAAGTGGATATTTTATTTAAGAATGATGATTTTGTATTTTCATACAGAGTTGGTGGAATATTGATACGCAATAGAAAAATTCTATTACAGCGTCCTAAGAATGATGATTATTCCATTATAGGTGGACATGTAGCAGCAATGGAAACAAGTATAGAAACTTTGAAGCGGGAATTTGAAGAAGAACTTCACACTAAAATAGAGGTAGATAATCTGCTGGCAATTGGTGAAATATATTTTCCATGGGGTAAAAGACCATGTCATCAGATATGTTTATATTATAATGTGCATCTTGTTAATGATGATATTCCTTTAGATGGAGTATTTCATGGATATGATGAACTGGATAATGAAAGAATTGATTTAGATTTCTGTTGGGTTCGGCTAGAAGAATTAAAGAAGGGTACTAAGGTATATCCTTTGGAGTTGATGCCATATATCCTTGAGCAAGATAAAGAAATTGTACATTTTGTTTCAAAGCAGATTTGAGGAGATAGTCAATGATAGA
>ERZ827197.2314-NODE-2314-length-12872-cov-2.425060_pt1 | contig 12872 bp, 12 predicted proteins | sample MGYA00519867_ERZ827197 | MGnify/ENA primary metagenome ERZ827197 (study PRJEB31778, sample SAMEA3449278) | human gut metagenome | biome: human gut; feature: human-associated habitat; material: faeces | place: United Kingdom | collected 2010/2012 ...
AAAAGAGAGCGAAAATTTCTTAAAGGCTTTAAAAGTATTCAGAGCACTATATTTGTGGCTGTTTCTGCTCTGGTTCTCTGTGCGGTGCTTGCAGCGACTGCAGTATCAGTAAGATATACGAATTCTACAGTTTATGAGAACTCTGCCATTTATACCCAGACCATTATACATCAGCTGAATCAGAATGTTGATTCGTATATTACATATATGGATAATATTGCCTCAGTTATTGCAAAAAGCCAGGATGCGTATCAGCTTTTGTACCAGCGTATCGGTGAGGATGAGGCTGTAAAAGAAGGGCCCAGGAACAATTCAGTACGATATTGAAAGGACGTGATGACATCTGCAACATTGGAATCGTGCAAAAAGATGGGGTTATGCTTATAAACAGCGGATATCAGGCCACCAATCCGGATCTGGATCTTTCCACTCAGGAGTGGTACACCAATGCAGTAGATAATTATAATCAGTATTGTCTCAGTTCTTCCCATGTCCAGCATGTGATTAAGGACCAGCGTCCGTGGGTGATTACATTAAGCCGCGAAGTCCATAATTTTTATGGCACGGGAAACAGTGACGGTGTTGTATTTATTGACTTGAATTACAGCGCCATCAGTGAGCTCTGCGACCAGAACAGCATTGGGGATAAGGGATATGTATTTATTCTGGATCAGAATGGAAACATCGTTTATCATCCAAGCCAGCAGCAGCTGTATAATGAGCTTCAGACGGAGAACATTGATATTGTTATGAATGCCGACACAGATACGGTAGTAACAGGAGAGGGAGATGACGAAAAAATCTATACACTTGCCCGCTCTGAGATAACTGGCTGGACGATTGTTGGCTGCATGAATATGGCAGAGCTTTTAAAGAGCAGCAAAGAGGCCAATAACATATATGTAATGACGGCCATTGTGCTGGTTGTGATCGCCATGCTTATTTCCAGCTTTATTGCCAGAAGCATAACTCTTCCGATTCAGAAGCTTCGTGATTCTATGGAAAGGGTTCAGGAAGGAGATTTCAAGGCAGCAGATGATCTGGTAGACGAGAGCCTGGTTGTTCCGGACAGCGTGACAAAGGGTGAGATCGTACAGAATGTAAGCCAGGAAGCAGAGCAGGAATACAATAAGATCTGGACAGAGTTTAAAGCTGCCTGCGATTAAGCAGACGAACCAGTAAGGGGGTTTTTCAGGTGGAGATATACAAAGGTACATCCGCTTTTTCCGGAATAGCCATTGGAAAAATACTGTATTACCACAGAGGCGAATATCAGATCCGTCAGTCCATGGTAGACAATGTAAAAAAAGAGCTGGATCGTCTGGACCATGCAAGGACAGCAGTAAAGACCCAGATCCAGCATATGTATAAAAACGGAGCACCCCTCCCTAAAGAGCAGGAGCTGACCTTGAAACGTCAGCTGAAGCTCTTAAGTGGCGGCAGCTTTCAGCGGGCCGTGGAAAGCATGATCACGACAGAAAAGGTCAGTGCAGCTTACGCAGTCCAGACAACCAGGGATGAGCTTGCCAATGTGTTCCGCAAGCTGGAGGACGAGGCTGTCAAAGAACAGATCGAAAATATCAGGGAGATTTCTGAGCTGCTGATCGGCGCCATGGGTGGCTCCCATGCACGGATCAATCTGGGAGATGAGCCGGTGATCCTTGCAGCAGAGCAGCTTTCCCCCAATGAACTTCTGGAGATGAACAAAGCCAGTCTTCTGGCGGTAGTCATGCATCAGGGGTCTGTTATTTCCCATGTATCGATCATGGCAAAATCCATGGAAGTCCCCACCCTGGTCGAGGTGGAGATACAGAAAGAATGGGATGGTCATATGGCTATTGTAGATGGGTATACAGGAACACTGTATATCGATCCGGAGCCGGAGCTTCTTAAGGAATATGAGATCCGTCATGCAGCAGATAAGGAAGAGCGGGAAGAACTTTTGAGACTTCGGAACCAAAAGGATATTACAGCCGATGGCAAGGAGATCAAGCTTCTGGCAAACATCGGAAATCTGGATGATCTGAATACGGTTCTTTATTACGGAGCAGCAGGTATCGGCCTTCTTCGAAGTGAATTCCAGTATCTCGGAAGAGAGAATTATCCAAGAGAGAATGAGCTGTTCCGTGCCTATAAAAAAGTAGCTGAGGATATGGATGAACGTCCGGCAGTGATCCGTACCGTGGACCTGGGGGCAGACCGTCAGGCAGAATATATGGCAATTCCTGATGAGGTCAATCCTATGATGGGAAACCGCGGCATCCGCCTCTGCCTGGATCGCAAAAAAATGTTTAAAGCGCAGCTTCGGGCTATTTACCGTGCAAGTGCCTATGGAAATATCAACCTGATGTATCCGATGATCACGTCCGAGGATGAACTGGATGAGATCGAGAAGCTGATCCGTGAGGTAAAAAAGGGCCTGGATGAGAAGAACATTCCTTACAAAAACATCCGTACCGGAATTATGATCGAAACACCGGCAGCGGTCATGATCAGTGAAGAACTTGGAAAACGTGTGGATTTTCTGAGCCTAGGAACCAATGACCTGACCCAGTATACCCTGGCTATGGACCGGCAGAATCTTCTTTTGAAGGATAAATACAACGATCATCATCCAGCGCTTGTAAAGATGATCCGCATGGTAACAGAGGCAGGACATAAGTCAGGATGTGAAGTTTACATATGCGGAGAGCTGGCAGCAGATTCCAATCTTACAGAAGCTTTTATCCAGATGGGAGTGGACGGCCTTTCCGTTGTTCCTGCCTGTGTACTTCCAGTGCGAAAAGCGATCCGCAGCTCCTATGCGGATGAGGCAAACCGGCCGGAAGAAGCAGTAAAAGAGAAATAATATCCGGAAAAATAAAAATCCTGAGAATTTCTATGTTGATATCTGTTGATATCTCACATAGGATCCTCAGGATTTTTTTGACGGAATCTTTCACTCACGGCTTATTGCTGTTCTCAATTGAAGCAGTGCGTGGAAGCATATCTGTTCCGGTTAAAGTTATCGAAGTCCAAGCACCTGGGCGGTTTCCGAAATAAACTCCGGTGTGGTACCACAGCATCCGCCGATCACGGAAGCACCGTTGTCCACCAGCACCTTCATATAACCTGCAAAATCCGCAGGGGTCATGCTGTAAACTGCATTTCCAAGATCATCGATCTGGGGCATTCCCGCATTGGGTTTGGCAATGACCGGAATGGAAACGTTCTCTTTGATATTGCGGATAACCGATACCAGCTGATCCGGGCCAACCGAGCAGTTGATGCCGACAGCGTCTGCACCTGCAGCTTCCAGGGACATGGCAGCCTCTATGGCATTTCCGCCACTGAAGATACTTCCGTCTGCTTCTACAGTCACGGTACAGATGATAGGAAGCTCGCAGACACTCTGGCAGGCGTCTACAGCAGCCAGTGTCTCCTCGATATTGATCATGGTTTCCGCTACGATCAGGTCCACACCTGCATCACGGAGATAGCCGATCTGTTCCTGATAGACTTCGAAGGCTTTTTCGTAAGTCATGTCACCGGCCGGTGCCATCATCTTGCCTGTGGTGGTGATATCACCTGCTACGAAAACACCCTCCGGTGCGATCTCCTTTGAATAGCCGGCCAGGGTATGATTGATCTGTTCAATCTGATCCTCCAGTCCGTGCATAGTGAGGTTAATACGGTTTCCGCCGAAGGTAGGCGCATAGATGATATGGCTTCCCGCTTCGATGTAGGCCTTCTGCAGAGACTGGATCACATCCTTGTGCTCAAGCACCCAGCTCTCTGTGCAGACACCACGTGGCATGCCGGCCTTCATCAGGTTGGAGCCGGTAGCACCATCCAGCAGCAGGACATGATCTTCGGTCAGTTTCTGAAATTTCTGTTTTGTCATATGTTTATATCCTCCTTATGGCAGCCAATCACGGTTGGCAAAAAAATAGGGCTCCTCCTGTAACCGCTGCACTCATTGCCGTGGGTTTATTTTAACACAGGGAATAAAAATAATCTATCCTGTTTCTGGGCCGGGGAATAAAAAATAATAAAAATTAGGCAAATTGTACATATTTAACGGCTTTTCTGTCGAATAAAGAACTTGCGTATTAGAAAATGTGATTGTATAATAACCTATAGACATGCCCAAAGGGCAAGACTGTCATCAGATAGAACAAAAAGGTAAAGGTGAAAAGGAATTATGATTAAAGTTAAACTGAGCAACTGGAAGTCTGATCACCAGATGGATGAGGCTTATAAAGCTCTGCGAACAAATATCCAGTTCTGCGGAGCAGATAAGAAAGTGATCGCACTTACCAGCTGTACTCCTAATGAGGGAAAGAGCAGTGTGGCATTTAATCTTGCTGCCTCTCTTGCTGAGAGCGGCAAATCAGTGCTTCTGATCGATGCCGATCTGCGTAAATCCGTTTTGATGGGACGTGTGACAGTAGACCAGGAGGTAATGGGACTTGCTCATTATCTTTCCAAGCAGGCCAAGCTTTCTGACGTGATCTGTGCCACTACACTTCCGAAGTTCCATATTATCTTCTCCGGTATCGTACCTCCGAACCCGGCAGAGCTTCTCGGAAACAGACTCTTCAAGGATATGATCCGCGTGGTAAGAGATGTTTATGATTACGTTATTGTAGATACACCGCCGCTTGGACTGATCATCGACAGTGCTATCATAGCAGATTCCTGCGACGGATCTGTAATCGTCGTTGAATCCGGTACCATCAGCTACCGTTTTGTACAGGAAGTAAGAGATCAGCTTGCCAAGAGCAACTGCCCGATCCTAGGAACCATCCTGAACAAGGTGGACTACAGCAAGGCCGGCAATTACGGTCACTATGGCAAGTATGGTAAATACGGCAAGTACGGTAAGTATGGTTCCTACGGAGATTATGGTGAGAGCAGCAGTAAATAAAAAAACATTGACAACAGAAATGAGTGGGTTATTTTAATGAAGGGACTTTATGATATTCATTGTCATATCCTCCCCGGGGTGGATGACGGTGCAAGAAACATGGAAGAATCACTCTGGATGCTCAACAAGGAGTATCAGGAGGGCGTACGTCATGTGATCCTGACACCACATTTCCGGTACGATATGTTTGAGCCGCATATGAACATTGTGACAAGACAGTTCATGCAGCTGCGTAGAGCAGCCATGAATATTGGTGATGAAGGCATGAGACTTTATCTGGGCTGTGAACTCCATTCCAGTATGGATATGGTGGAATGCCTTAAGAAGGGACGGCGGCTTACCCTTGCAGGTTCCAGATATGTGCTTGTGGAATTCAGCAACGGAGATGAGAAAAATTATATTGAAGAACGGGTCAGAAGTCTTCTGATGAATGGTTTTATCCCGATCATCGCTCATGTGGAACGTTATAAGGCTACCCGGAACGATATTGGATTTTTGACAGAGCTGAAGGATATGGGAGCACATATCCAGGTCAACGCAGATACCATCAGCGGTCAGGACGGATTCGGGGCAAAAACCTTTGCACGGAAAGTCATGAAGCATGGGCTTCTGGATTTTGTCGGTTCTGACGGACACCGTAAGACGGAGCGTATCCCGGAGATCGGCAAATGTGTCGCCAAAATGGAAAAAACAATGGGGAGCGAATATGTAAAGAAGATCTTTATCAAAAATCCCCGGAAAATCACAGGGTAATGGAGAAAAGAAATGGAAAATCAGACTGTTAACAACAACGACGAAGTAGAGATCGATCTTGGTGAGGTATTTCACCTGTTACTGAGCAAGCTGGGTGTTATCATTTTATCCGGTATTGTTTTCTGCCTGGCAGCTGTTATGGGAACCATGCTTCTGATCACACCGAAGTATGAATCCACAACCAAGATCGTGGTACTGTCCAAGCAGGACAGCAGCACACTGACCAATCAGGATATCCAGACAAGTACATCACTGACCAAGGACTATGCGGAGCTGATCAAGAGCCGTACAGTTACTGAGGGTGTGATCGCACAGCTGAAACTGGATATGACACATGAGAAGCTTCTTAAGAAGCTTTCCGTAGATACACCAACGGATACACGAGTAGTATCCATCACAGTTACAGATACCGATCCTTATACAGCGGCAGAGATCGCAAACGCAGTAAGAGATATTGCTTCCAAGCATATCCAGCAGGTTATGGATATCAAGGCAGTAAATGTGGTAGAGACAGCAAACATCCCGGATGAGCCATCAAGCCCAAGCGTACCGAAAACGGTGTGATCGGCGGACTTCTGGGTATCCTTCTGGCAGCAGCCGTTGTGATCATCGTATATCTGACAAACGATACTGTAAAGACACCGGAAGACGTAGAGAAATATCTTGGATTAAGCGTACTTGGTACAATCCCATACTCTTCCAAAATGGGCAAGAAATCCAAAAAGAAAAAGAAACGTCACGCATAAAAATAACAACAACGGATCAAAGTGTTGGGAAAGGCCGGGAGCAGCAAAAATATGAAGAAATTTTTTGTGTTTTTATTAGTGGTCATCTGCCTTGGTATGGGAGTCGGTGTAGTATACATGAAGAGCTCCGAGGATAATGAAGGACCGAGGATCACATTTGAAGAAGGAAAAGATACGAATTATACATCCGATATGACAGAAGAGGATCTTCTGAAGGATGTAAAGGCACAGGATGACAGAGATGGAGATGTTACAGAGTCTCTTACTGTAGAAACCATATATCCGAAGACTGACGGAAAACAGGTTTCTGTTATCTTTGTTGCAAAGGACAAAAACAACAATGTAACAAAAAAAGAATTTACCATGGAAGCTCAGGACGGCAGTGCCGAAAATCCGCAGCTGGGACTGATCGATAATGACGGTCTCACAGAGGACGGAGATTCCACAGACACCACAGAGCCTGCAAAAGAGACAGATATGCAGGATGGGACAGAAGCAGACAGCACAGATGCTGAAAGCGGAGATTCCGCAGAAGGAGAACTGACTCCGGAGGAACAGGCGCAGAAGACACAGGAAGACAAGATCGAGCAGCTTTCTCCGCAGGATCCGAAGATGTATCTGACTACTTATTACGTAGAGGTACCGGTAGGAACTACGCTGGATAAATTAAGCTATGTAAAGGATATCCAGGATGATACACAATCAAGAAGTGATCTTTTTAGAGTTATCCAGATTGACGGTAATGTAAATACAAATGTACCGGGAACTTATGAGCTTACATATTATGTAGTTGACAACAGTGGAAACAGCTCCAACGGAGCCGTACTTACCATTGTAGTGAAATAAATATCATCCCCTCTCCAGGTGCCTGAGATACCGGAGAGGGGATAAAAGCAACAAAAAATGTAAGCGAGGGAAGGCGTAGAAAAGAATATGTATCAAAAAGAAAACAGCAGCTGGGTAAAACATGCAGATTTTACGATCTGCGATATGCTGTGTCTGCAGCTTGCGTTTGTACTTGCATACTGGATCCGAAACGGGATCGATCAGCCATACGAGACAGAGCTGTATCGAAATGTGGCAGTGGTGATGTTTCTTATCCAGCTGATGGTCACATTTTTTAATGAAAGCTTCAGCGGAGTTCTGCGAAGAGGAATGCTGGTGGAACTGAAGAAAACCTTTGAACAGTGTACACTGGTCTGCCTTCTGGTCCTGGCATATATGTTTCTTTTAAGAATTGGAAACAATTATTCCAGAATGATCCTGCTGATCACCTATGTGCTTTATACCTGCTTCAGCTACTGCGGCAGACAGGCATTGAAGAAATTCCTGAAGGATCACAGATACGAAGAAAGCGAGAAGCGATCCCTGCTGATCGTTACAGTCAGTGAAAATGCAGACAATGTGGTGGAAACCATCCGCAAGAATAATTACGGAACCTATCATCTGGCAGGAATCGTCTTTATGGATTGTGACAAGAAGGGTGCATCCGTCTGTGGAGTACCGGTAGTAGCCGGGAGTGAGGATATGATCTCCTATATCCATAAGAACTGGATCGATGAAGTATTTTTTGCAGTGCCTAAGGAAATCCCGATCCCGGAGCAGATGATCAAGGATTGCTCTGCAATGGGAGTTGTCATCCATATGAGACTGGCAACTATGAAATCTCTTGGCAAGAACCAGGTGGTGGAGGAGCTTGGCGGATACACTGTGCTTTCCAGCAGTATCCACATTGTGACACCGCGCCAGATGTTTGTGAAACGAGCTATGGATATCGTAGGCGGTCTGGTAGGTTGTCTTTTTACAGGGATCGCAGCGATCTTTCTGGTTCCGGCCATTAAGATCAAATCTCCGGGTCCTGCATTTTTCTCACAGGTCCGCATGGGAAAGAACGGTCGTCCGTTCAAGATCTATAAATTCCGCTCCATGTATATGGATGCAGAAGAACGCAAAAAAGAACTGATGAAACAGAATAACGTAAAAGATGGAATGATGTTCAAAATGGATGATGATCCACGAATCATCAAAGGAGTAGGACATTTTATCCGAAAAACATCCCTGGATGAATTTCCACAGTTCTGGAATATTCTGAAAGGAGATATGAGTCTTGTAGGAACCAGACCGCCGACAATGGATGAGTGGGAGAAGTATGAGCTTCACCATCGCAAACGTCTGGCCATCAAGCCGGGACTTACCGGTATGTGGCAGGTAAGCGGTCGAAGTGATATTACGGATTTCGAGGAAGTCGTAGAGCTTGACACAAAGTACATTGCCGAATGGTGTTTGAAGCTGGATATAGAGATCCTGGTTAAGACAGTTATGGTCGTTTTCCGCGGAAGCGGCGCCAAATGATCATACATATTGAGATTCGAATATAATGACCCGGGCTGCGGAGACGCAGTTCGGGGATAAAAATAAATTAGATAAGTTATAAATATAAAAGAGGAAGTAAAAAAATGCAGATTTTATTGATCATGCTGATCGTAGTACTTCTTGCGTTCTTGGTCCTGCTTCTGGCACTGGCAAAACAAAGTCCCAGGGAAAAGCAGACAGAAGACAAAGAGCAGGAAGAATACATCAGGGATTATGCAGAAACAGTAAGACAGACCGGAGGAAGTATGAAGAAGTTAGAACATTGGAAAGTAATTGCGATATATCTGATCATCTATGACATGATAGCTGTTAATTTTTCTTATTTTATGGCGCTGCTGGTGAGATTCGATTTTCGGTATTCCTCGATCCCCACAGATTATTTTGCTGCATGGAGGAGCTTTGCACCGATCTATACCATTATCATCCTGGCAGTGTTCGGATGCATGCATCTGTATAACAGTGTATGGCGTTTCGCAAGCTTCCATGAGCTGATCAAGATCACGGTAGCAACTGTGATCACTGGCGTTCTGCATATTGTGGGTATCACGATCTTCTGGGGACGGATGCCGGCCTCCTATTATCTGATCGGTGTCATGCTGCAGTTTTTCCTGACTGTAGGCGTACGTTTCTCCTATCGTTTTGTACTTCTTGAGCGGAACCGCAGAGAAAAGAGCGAGCGTGAAGAGCGGAGCAAAAACGTGATGATCATCGGTGCAGGAGAAGCGGGCAGGACCATTGTCCGGGAGCTTCAGAATGCAAAGGAAACCAATTCCAGAGTACGCTGCCTGATCGATGACAATCCGAATAAATGGGGAAGATACATGGAAGGAGTTCCGGTGGTAGGCGGAAGAGACGATATTTTTCTCAATGTGGACAAGTATCATATCAATCAGATCCTTCTTGCGATCCCGACGGCAACACCGCATCAGAAGCGGGATATCCTGAACATCTGCAAGGAAACCGGCTGCGAGCTGAAGCAGCTTCCGGGTGTATATCAGCTTGTAAACGGAGAAGTATCCCTGAGCAAGATGAAAAAAGTAGCAGTGGAGGATCTTCTTGGACGAGACACCATCAAAGTTAACATGTCAGAGATCTTTCAGTATCTGAAGGGAAAAAGGATCCTGGTAACAGGAGGCGGCGGTTCTATCGGAAGTGAGCTCTGCCGTCAGATCGCAGGTCATGAGCCGGAGCTTCTGGTGATCTTCGATATTTATGAAAATAACGCATATGACATTGAGCAGGAGCTGAAGGCCAGTTATCCGAACCTGAACCTGAAGGTACTGATCGGCTCTGTCCGTGACAGCAAAAGGATCAACTGGGTATTTGAAACCTATAAGCCGGAGATCGTATATCATGCAGCCGCACATAAGCACGTACCGCTGATGGAGAACAGCCCCTGTGAGGCAATCAAGAACAATGTGGTAGGAACCTATAAGACTGCATATGCGGCAATGATGAACGGCTGCCAGCGATTTGTGCTGATCAGTACCGACAAGGCCGTAAACCCGACCAACATCATGGGCGCCAGCAAACGACTCTGCGAAATGGTAGTCCAGAGCATGAATATGGTCAGCCACAACGGACACACCGACTGGCTGCCACGACTTGGCGGACACAGAAAGGATACCCTGGATGCACTTCACGACAACGAAGGTCAGGCATATGTAAGTGCAAACCATACATCGAAAACAGGAACCGGCACAGAATTCGTAGCTGTACGATTCGGAAACGTTCTCGGCAGCAATGGAAGTGTGATCCCGCTGTTCAAGCGCCAGATCGAAAAAGGCGGCCCTGTCACCGTCACACATCCGGACATCATCCGCTACTTTATGACCATCCCGGAGGCCGTAAGCCTTGTCCTCCAGGCAGGAACTTACGCCAAAGGTGGCGAGATCTTCGTCCTGGACATGGGAGCCCCGGTAAAAATCGACACCCTTGCCCGAAACCTGATCAAGCTTTCCGGCTACACACCGGATGTAGACATCAAAGTCACCTACACCGGCCTCCGCCCAGGCGAAAAGCTTTACGAAGAAAAGCTGATGGCCGAGGAAGGCATGGAGAAAACTCCAAACGACCTCATCCACATCGGCAAACCCATCGAAATGGACGTACAGGAATTCTTCAAACAGCTGGAAGTCCTGGCAGCATACGGCTACGCCAACAGTGAAAAGATCCGAGACATCGTAGCCGCGATCGTACCGACCTATCACTCTGCGGATTCCGACCTGAAGCTGCATAAGAAGGTGTATGAGGAACTGATGAGTGAGGCGGCTGTGGCTGCGGAGAAGAACTGATAACTGATCAATAATTTACATATATACAAAAACGAAGGAGTGTTGAAAAAATGAAAATCCCATTTTCACCGCCAGATATTACAGAGGCAGAAATCGAACAGGTAGCAGAAGCTTTAAGATCCGGATGGATCACAACAGGACCGAAAACAAAAGAACTGGAAAGAGAAGTTGCGGATTTATGCGGCACCAACAGAGCTGTATGCCTGAATTCTCAGACTGCATGTGCGGAAATGACACTTCGTCTTCTGGGAATTCACGAAGGCGATGAAGTGATCACTTGCGCTTATACCTATACCGCAAGTGCATCGGTGGTGTGTCATGTCGGGGCAAAGCTGGTTCTTATTGATACACAGGAAGATTCTCTGGAAATGGATTATAACAAGCTGGCAGAAGCTATTACAGAAAAAACAAAAGTGATCATTCCGGTGGATCTTGGCGGAGTGCCATGCGACTATGACAGGATTTTCTCTATCGTAGAAGAGAAAAAGAAGCTTTTCCATCCAGACAATAAGCTTCAGGAAGCAATCGGAAGAGTCATTGTAATGGCAGATGCAGCCCATGCATTTGGTGCGACCTGGCATGGAAAAACAGTAGGCAGCATTGCGGATTTTTCAAACTTCAGCTTCCATGCAGTGAAAAACTTTACAACAGCAGAAGGCGGCGCTGTGGCATGGAGAGATATCGAAGGAATTGATAATGAAGAAATCTATCATCAGTATCAGCTGTTATCACTTCATGGTCAGTCAAAGGATGCCCTTGCCAAAACACAGCTTGGCGCCTGGGAGTATGACATCATCGGACCTTGGTTTAAATGCAATATGACCGATGTAGTTGCCGGAATCGGACTGGCGCAGATGAAACGGTATAAAGGTCTCCTTGCACGAAGAAAAGAGATCATCAGCAGATATGATGCAGCATTTAAACCACTTGGCATCGAAGTACTGGATCATTACAACGAAGAGCATCAGTCCTCCGGACACCTGTACATCACCAGAATCCCGGGAATCACTCTGGAGCAGAGACACGAGATCATCGTCAAAATGGCAGAAAAAGGTGTTGCTTGCAACGTACATTACAAACCACTGCCAATGATGACTGCTTATAAAAATATGGGATTTGATATCAAGGATTACCCGAATGCTTATAAGCGATTTGAAAATGAGATCACATTGCCGCTGCATACGAAGTTGACGGATGAGGAAGTGGAGTATGTGATTGAGATGTATTGTGGGATTGTGAAGGAATATATTAAATGAAAAAAATCATGATTTTGGGAGCAAGTATATTACAGCTTCCAGCGATAAAAAAGGCAAAGGAAATGGGGCTGGAAGTTGTAGTTGTCGATATGAATCCCGACGCAGTAGGCTTTCAGACAGAAGGAATCGAAAAAGAAATCATCAAGCGGTGTATCTTGACATTCTATTCGCGTTATGCTAACCTTTTTAAGGAATGAAAAGCAGTGATAAGCGAAACGCGATGAGGAAGAGAGTAGTCTGTAACAGATTCTACAGAAAAGTCCTGAAGGCTGTCAGGCCGGATGTTGAGAGGGATGGATGGAAGACAGATGAAGATGGCTTCTGAGCAGCGCAGATGAGCCTGAACAGAGTGAGCAAGTGAGTTGTTTAAGCAGCGATCTTGAATAAAAAGATCCGGGTTAGTCTGTGAAGGGATTCGCCCTTTATAGCGAAGAGTATCAACAGTGAGAAATGCCGTAGTATTCAAAGTGGTTTTGATTAACAAAGCAGTTTTTACTAACGAAAGTGCAGATACTCATAGAGGTTTCTTTCCGCGAGGAAG
>ERZ827197.2315-NODE-2315-length-12870-cov-8.083418_pt1 | contig 12870 bp, 14 predicted proteins | sample MGYA00519867_ERZ827197 | MGnify/ENA primary metagenome ERZ827197 (study PRJEB31778, sample SAMEA3449278) | human gut metagenome | biome: human gut; feature: human-associated habitat; material: faeces | place: United Kingdom | collected 2010/2012 ...
TGTTGTTGCTTGCGTATTTCATATCGGTTTTTCCCTCATTTCCGCCGCACGGAGCGTTCTCTCCGTTTTTGTGGCATATTTTACAAAGATAATACCACATCTGAAACGATTTTTAAATATATCGTTTCAAATTTTAGCAAAAGCGCCTGCCAAACTTCCGGGCACTGTTTTGTGCAAGTTGACATTCGGGTGCAAAACGGGTGGGTAGAAAAAGCAGAACTCCCGGCAGCGCGTACAGGCGCGGAGCCGGGAGTTTTCGTTGCAAATATGCGGTTTTTGTGGTATGCTGTAAGTGCCGCTTCGGCGGTAAGGGCGTTGATTGCATAATCGGTGGTCTAGCTCCTTCCGGCTGCGCGCCAGAGGGGGACGAAAAACTTTTTGCTTCCCCTGACGCGAAAGCGGAAAGGGTGGATGCCTCATGACGTTCGAACAGGTCGTGCTGTTGCTCACGCTTCTTGGCGAAGCAATCTACATTACCTTCGAGATCGCATGGACGATTTCCAACGGCAAAAAGAAATGACCGCTCATGCCCTCAGAAAGCAAGCGGTCATTCTTTACGACTGATTAGCCGGATGAGGAGCTGACCATTGCAGTCAGCGCTCTTTCTATTCGTAGTATAGTCTATTTTTCCGGGTTTGTCAAGTCGCAGACCCGCCGGAAGAGGCAGGAGGTTTTACGCGATGAAGCGCGAGGATTATATCAACTGGGACGAATATTTTATGGGCATTGCGCTGCTTACCGCCATGCGCTCCAAGGACCCTAACAGTCAGGTGGGCGCGTGCATCGTAAGCCCGGAAAACAAGATCCTTTCCTTAGGCTACAACGGGATGCCCATGGGCTGCAGCGATGACGAGATGCCCTGGGAGCGGGAGGGTGCCCCCCTGCAGACCAAGTATATGTATGTCTGCCACGCCGAGCTGAACGCCATTCTCAACAGCGCCCACAACAACCTGAAGGGTGCCCGGGTGTATGTGACCCTGTTTCCCTGCAACGAGTGCACCAAGGCCATCATCCAGTCCGGCATTGCCGAGGTGGTGTACTACGGCGACAAGTACCACGACAGCGATTCCAGCATTGCAGCGCGGTTCATGTTCGAGCACGCCGGTGTCCGGCTGACCCCCTATAAGCCCACCGGACGCCGGGTAGAGCTGGAGCTGTAAGCTCCCTCTTGACCTTCCCGATGCAACGTATTATAATAGGATCAAAGCTTGAATAAATATTCAAGAGCGTTTGCATAGAGAGGGAAATATACAATGGAACTGAAAAACCGCAGCTTTTTGAAGCTATTGGACTACACCCCTGCCGAGATCGGGCAGCTGCTGGAGCTGGCCGCTGACCTGAAGGCCAAAAAGAAGGCCGGTATCCGTCACGACCAGCTGCGGGGCAAAAATATTGCTCTGATCTTTGAAAAGACCTCCACCCGTACCCGCTGCAGCTTTGAGGTAGCCGCCCACGATCTGGGCATGGAAGTGACCTATCTGGACCCCTCCGGCAGCCAGATCGGCAAAAAGGAGTCCATCGCCGATACCGCCCGGGTGCTGGGACGGATGTTTGACGGCATCGAGTACCGTGGCTACGGCCAGCAGATCGTGGAAGAGCTGGCGCACTATGCCGGTGTTCCGGTGTGGAACGGCCTGACCAACGAGTTCCACCCCACTCAGATCCTGGCCGATTTCCTTACTATTCAGGAGCATTTCGGCCATCTGAAGGGCATCCACTTCGTTTACTTCGGCGACGCCCGCTACAACATGGGCAACAGCCTGATGGTAGGCTGCGCCAAGATGGGCTTACACTTTACCGCCTGCGCCCCCAAAAAGTACCAGCCGGATCCCGCACTGGTGGAGCAGTGTCAGGCCATTGCCGCCCAGACCGGGGCGACCCTCTCCTTTGAGGAGGATCCCGTCAAGGCAGCAAAGGGCGCGGACGTGCTGTACACCGATGTGTGGGTGTCCATGGGTGAGCCGGTTGAGGTGTGGGCGGAGCGCATCCACGACCTTGCCCCCTACCAGATCAATCAGGATCTGATGAATATTGCAGGCCCGGATGCAGTATTTATGCATTGCCTGCCCGCCTACCACGACCACAAGACCACCGTGGGCAAGGAGATGGGCGAACGCTTTGGCCGCGACGCCATGGAGGTGACCGACGAGGTATTCGAAGGCTCCCAGAGCATCGTGTTTGACGAGGCCGAGAACCGGATGCACACCATCAAGGCGGTCATGGCAGCCACCTTGGGATATCAGGAATAACGAGATAAGCCCGGAAGGTTCGCAGACCCTCCGGGCTTATTCTATCTGAAAATAATTTTCCGCTTAGCAATCATTCCGAAACTGCATTCTGCAGTTTCAGCACGCCCGCCTGCGTCAGGCGCTTACGCAGCAGCGCACCCACGATGCAGGACACCACGATCTTTGCAAGATCCAGCGCAATGAAGGGGTAGACGCAGACGGTCAGCGCGTAGCCCAGCTCGCACTGCATCTGGAACACGAACCATGCGGTGCCCAGCACATAGCAGGCGGCATCGCCCAGCACCAGACCCACAGCGGAGACCACCGGGTTGCCCTTGCTCTTTTCAATGAACATCCCGCCGATGAAGGCCAGCAGCAGATAGCCCACCAGATAGCCGCCGGTAGGGCCTGCCAGCTTGGCAAGGCCGGCACCATAGCCGGAGAACACAGGAATACCGATGGCGCCCAGTGCCAGATAGATAACCACGCTCAGGGTGCCGAACTTCGGCCCCAGCAGCCATGCGGTCAGGCAGATAACAAAGTTTGCCAGCGAGATGGGCACGGCTCCGATAGGCACGGTCAGCGGGCCCAGCACGCACAGCACGGCAGCCATCACCGCGGTGACAGCCATCTGATAGGTAGTCAGTTTTTTGTCTTTCATGGTCAGTTTTCCCTCTGTTTTTTCGTTTTGTAAGGCATCTGTGCCCGAGTATACCGCACCGGTGCGCCGCAGGTCAACGGAAAAGTTTGCAAAGGGTTTACAATCAATAGATATATTGTAATCCGTCAAAAAATATGATATTCTAAGAATACGGCGCTGATTGCATAATCGGTGGTCATGCTTTCCCATCCCGCAGCACTGCTTCTTCCTGTACATGGAACGAACCAGCGGCTTGTGGGAGGAGAACTTTTTTGAGCCAAGCCTCCCCAAGCCCTGAAGGCGAAGGGAGGGATGTCAGATGGATCTGTCGGAGATGCTGAACCTGCTGATGGTCATTCTTACGCTGTTGGGATTGATCATTGAGGTAATTCGCCTGACCCTTGAGGTCATGGATAAAGCTTCGCAGAAGAAAAACGATGACAACAAAAAAGATTGACCGCCCCAGTCTACCAAACTAGCGGTCAATCCTTTTGACTAATGCGGGATGGAAAGCTGACCTTTGCAGTCAGCGCCCCTTCTGTTTATAGTATAATCGCACCATCGTGTTTTGTCAAGGAGGTTCCCATGGGTGGAGGTCATGTATCACGGCCAGATTTCGGGATGCCGCAGCCGGACGCGGCGTACCCGCTGACCGAGTTCTATCTGCTGGCGCAGCAGGCGCTGGAAAAAAGCGGCAGCTTTATGCTGCCCGCCCTCTACGCAGGGCTGCAAGCCCCTGCCCGGCGCATCTACCGGGAGGAGGCCGCCGGGTATTTACAGCTTGCGGCTGCTCCGGCAGAGGGCCTGACCCGGCTGCTCTCCCCTACCCGGATGCAGCTTTTATACAGCAGCTTGCAGGTGCAACCGGACGGCGCCCCCGCCGCCCTTTTGCTGACCGAGGAATGTACCCGCCTGACCGTGGCGGTGCAGCTGCTGCCGCCCTTTGTATGGGAGGACCCGCTGCCGCCGCTGCCGGATGTTCCGGCGGCGCTCACCCTGCAATTGACCATGCAGGACGTGGTAGCCATCGACACCGCCCCCGCCGCACTGGCGCAGAAACTGGTGCACAGCACCGATGGCAAATGCTGGCTACATCACCCCAAGGCCGAGACCTTTCTCTCCGAGCGGCTGGCGCTGCTGCAAAGGGTCTATAAATAAAGAAGGAGCACCCTCCCCCTCTTTTACTTTTTTGCGATTCCGTGGTATACTGACCGGTAAACCGACAGGATATCCAACCTCTGTCGGAGAACGTGGACGTGCCTTGCGGTCCGGTGCGTCCGGTACACAAAAAATGGAAGGAACCGGGTTTTGTTCTGCAATAATCGGGGATGCTGAGCCGTATATCAAGTGAACGTCCCCGTGAGAACCACAAACATTCCATCGAGAAGCCCGCTTCCGGGCATCCAAGGAGAGTTTATAACAATGGGACAGCTGACCAGAAACGAAGTATTTACCTTGGCGGTGCAGCGTTACAGCGACACCGTCTACCGCACTGCGGTACATAATTGCCGCTGCACAGCCGATGCTGAGGATGTGGTGCAGGATGTGTTTGAAAAACTGCTGCACTACAACGGCATCTTTGAGAGTGAGGAGCATCTCAAAGCATGGCTGCTGCGGGTGGCCATCAACCGCTGCCGGGACCTGACCCGCGCCGCCCACCAAAAGGACACCGAGCTGGACGAGAACCTGCCCGCCCCCGATGTTCTGGAGGAGGACGGCAGCGTGCTGGATGCCATCCGCACCCTGCCGGAAAACTACCGCAATGCCATCTATCTGCATTACTACGAAGGATACACTGCGGCAGAGATCGGGCGGATGATGGCGGTGCCCACAAACACGGTACTAAGCTGGCTGCGGCGCGCACGGGCACAGTTACATACGATGCTGAAGGAGGAGATCGAAGATGAGGTGGTATGAATATAAGATGGAGGTCGATGACCTGACTGCCCCGGACGATCTGAAAGCAAAACTGCTGGCCATGACCGACACCCTGACTGCGGAGGAAAAGGCTGAACCCATGATGGCTGCCCCTGCCCCGCAGACCGCTGCACCCGCAGCACCCCTGAACACCGAAGCCAAGAAGAAAAAGCCCATCCACTTCCCGGTAAAGCAGCTGGGCACGCTGGCTGCCTGTCTGGCCGTGTGCGTGCTGGGTTACAGCACCCTGCATCTGGGCATCGGGATGGGCAGCGCAAAAAGCAGCGCGCCCACCCTGTACGCAGCCGAAGGCGCTGCCGACAGCTCCGCTGCCTCTGTGGCAGCGGGCGGGTTTGATCTCCAGCATGCCGCGCTGGACAGCACCCCCGAGGCGGTGAATTACAGTCTGGATGCAGACGACCGCTCTCTGGAAACGGAATACAGCGGCACCGGCAGCGCCGAGGCTGCTGCCACTGCGGTGGACAGTGCCAAGATCATCTACACCGCCAACCTGACACTGGAAAGCAAGGACTACGAGGCAGCCCGCAGTGCGCTGGACAGCGCCCTCGCCGAGGCGGGCGGCTATCTGGAATCCAGCAGCGAATATTCCAGCAGCGGTTCCAGCCGCTCCGTAAGCCTGACCTACCGGGTGCCGCAGGCCAACTACCAGAGCTTTCTGGATGCTGTGGCCGCTGCCGGTAATGTGACCTATCGCAGCCAGCAGGCCGATGATGTGACCACTCAGTATATGGACGTGTCCGCGCGGCTTTCTAATCTGCAGGCACAGCGCACCCGCTTACAGCAGCTGCAGGCACAGGCCGAAACTCTTTCGGACTTGCTGCAGATTGAGGACTCTCTCACCGAGGTGCAGTCCCAGATTGAGAGTTGGCAGAGCCAGCTGGACTGGTACAGCGATCAGGTGCAGCAGTGCACCGTGTATATCGACCTGAACGAGGTGCAGACCTACACACCCGCCGACGAGGGCTTCTTCTCCCGCATCGGCACGGCCCTTGTCTCCGGCTGGGGCAACTTTGTGAATGGCTTGCAGCAATTTGTGGTGGCGCTGGCCTCCGTCTGGCCGCTGGCAGTGCTGGCGTGCGCTGCTGTTGCCGTGGCGCTTGCATGGCGCAAAAAGCACCCGAAGAAGTGACCCCATAGAAATTCATTTTTCCGCATAAAGGCTTCCCCGGGCTGGGGGAAGCCTTTTGTTCAACCCCGTTGAAAAAACCACCCCTGTCCCGCCGGGCTGCTGCACCGGGAGACAGGGGTGGTTTTGTATATTTTGCAGTACTTATTACACGCCGGAATAGGCCGAGAAGCCGCCGTCCACCGGCAGGCAGATGCCGGTGATGAAACCGGCTGCCTCATTGTTCAACAGGAACAGCAGCGCGCCCACAAGGTCTTTTTCGCTGTCGCCAAAGTGTCCCATGGGGGTGGCGGCAAGGATCTTTTTGGTGCGGTCGGTGGGGGTGCCGTCCTCGTTGAAGAGCAGCTTTGCGTTCTGCTCGCTGGCAAAAAAGCCCGGGGCAATGGCGTTGACCCGGATGCCCACCTTGCTGAAGTGCACCGCCAGCCACTGGGTAAAGTTGGTCACAGCAGCCTTGGAGCCGGAGTAGGCAGGGATCTTGGTCAGGGGCAGGTAGGCGTTCATGCTGGAGATGTTCATGATGTTGCAGCCGGGGCGGCCCACCATCTGCCGGGCAAAGGCCTGCGTGGGCAGCAGGGTGCCGATGAAGTTCAGGTTGAACACCATCTCCACGCCGCTTTCATCCAGGTCAAAGAAGGTGACGGTGTCGCTTTCCAGATCGGCCATCTCAAAATATTCCTTGTCCGTGTTGGCGCGGGCGTTGTTGCCGCCGGCACCGTTCACAAGGATATCGCAGGGGCCAAAGTCTGCCAGCACATCCTCGGCTACCTGCAGACAGTTGGCCTTGTTCATCACGTTGCAGGTGTAGCCCTTGGCGGTGCCGCCCTCGGCTTCGATCTCGTCCGCAAGCTCCTTGAGCTTATCCATGTTGCGGCCCAGCAGCGCCACCTTTGCGCCCGCCCGTGCCAGCGCCTTGGCAAAAATGGAGCACAGCGTCCCGCTTGCGCCGGTGACGACAGCCACCTTGCCGGTGAGATCGGTGTTCAGTACATTCTTTTCCATAACATCCTCCTGTTACAGCTGTATTCATTGGCTAGAGTATAACAGAAAAAGACGGTCTTTGCCAGAACGTTCTTATTATAAAATGGGAAAGTTTTATTCTTTTTGCCGGGCAACAAGCACGATATCCTCCGGATGCGGTGCAGACGCAATCGCGCAAAATTGCAAAAATGACCGTTTTTACCTTGAAAATCTTCTAACGCCTTCTGCGGCAAAGCCAGTATGATAAATGCATGACAAACACATACTACTTCGGCTGCGCTGCCCGTAGCGAGGGCGGCGCAGCCCACTTTGATGTGAACACAAAAAAGCAGGTTGAATTTAAAAAATTCAACCTGCTTGGTGGTTGCGGGGGCCGGATTTGAACCAACGACCTTCGGGTTATGAGCCCGACGAGCTACCAGACTGCTCCACCCCGCGATATTTACTTTTTTGCTTTTCAGCGGCTCTCGCTGACTGCTCAAGTATAATACCACAGAGCGGGTAGAATGTCAACCCTTTTTGAGAAAAATTTTCGTATTCTCCTGCCGCAGCTTTTAACGCACCATTGTCCGGTGCTGTGCGCGGTATTCGGTGGGGGTGATGCCGTACAGACGGCGGAAGGTTTTCAGGAAGCTGCTGTAATCCGGAAAGCCGCTTTCGGTGCAGGCATTCAGGACGGAAACGCCCTCTTCCAGCGCCTTGCGGCAGTGCTGCATCCGCAGATAGATCAGGTAGTTGTGGATACTCTCCATGGTGCACTCCTTGAACGCACGGGAAAGGTGCTCCCGGCTGGCGTAAAGCTCCTGCGCCAGCTGCGCGGTGGTAAGGGTCGGGTTCTGATAATGCGTTTGCAGGTAGGCCACCGCGCGCGCGACCAGCACACTGGTGCTGCTGGGTGTTCTAAGCCCTGACTGTTCCGGGTAAAGCAACGAATACGTTGCCCCCATTTCTCTGAAGATATCCTGCATCTGAAGGGGAATGGGGGCATTTTTTATCAAAAATCAACTGAGAGGAGTAAAAGCTATGGAGATCTGCTCCCGTTTTACCGGCATGGAGCGCAAGAACGGCGCTTTCCTGCTGCATACTGATAACGCTAATGTCAAGGTCTGCTTTGTGACCGATGAGATCGTCCGCGTCCGCGCAAGCTTTGACCATGAGCTGGCAGAGGAGTCCTACGTCCTGATGACCACCGCATGGGAGGATCGGATAAAGCTACTTCCTGATGCAGCCCTTTACAGGTCTACACGCATCCACCACACGCCCGATTCTTACACCAAACGCGAACTTGTCGGGGCGGGCCCCCCTCCATCTTGCTGCGCAAGACCGTTCGGTCGCTTAAAAGCCCCACTGGGGCTTTCATTGCTGCGCTACGCTTCGCAAACGCGAACTTGTCGGGGCGGGCTCCTCCATCTTGCTTACGCAAGACCGTTCTGTCGCTTAAAAGCCCCACTGGGGCTTTCATTGCTCCGCTGCGCTTCGCAAACGCGAACTTTTGAAAACACGTCGCTTTTGGCAGCTTGCTAGAAAAATCAAGAGAAACTTTGGCAAAAAGAGAGAGGGCTGGACGGTGCCGGCCCTCTTGACAAGAAACTAATATGTTGAATTTTGAATTTGAGCCAAAATGAAGCTGGTATGTTGTGAGGCGGCAAATGGTAATGGTGGGACTGATACAACATCCAGTGGAATCAAGGAGATGGATAGTAACTACATAGAATTGATGAACAAAAACGGAAACCGCTTTTTTATCAGCTTTTTTTGCGGGTGGCGATATCCTGAAAGCAGAAATAATCCGGATGGTGGCGCGACTGCGTATACTCAAACAGCATTCCATCGGAGTTGAAGGTCTGGTTTACCACCACCGCCACGCAATCATAGCCGTCCATATCCAGCAGCTTTTCGTCACGGGCGGTCGCGTGTTCCACCGTGATGCGCCGTTTGCTGGTGATGATTTGCATTCCGAGCACATTTTCAATAAAATCATAGATGGAATGGGATGCGATTTCCTCCGTCAGTCCGGGCACAAATTCCTTCAAAAAATAGTTGATGTCCAAAATCAGTGCTTTTCCGTCCAGATAGCGCACACGCTGTACCGCCCACAATTCATCGCCCTCAGAAAATCCGCTTTCTGCGGCAAACTGTTTCGTTGCGATGATGGTCTCAAGCCGAATGACGCGGGTAACGGCTTGCAGATGATTGCGGTTAGCGGTCTCCTGAAAGGTCTCTATTCCACCGATGGTAAAGGTCGTCTTTCCCACCGGCTGGTAGATGACCCGAACGCCCCGTCCCTGCATGGACTGCACATAGCCGTCGGCAATCAGTTCCGCAATTGCACGGCGCACCGTGTTGCGGGAGCAGTCGTATTCTGCAATCAGCGTATTTTCACTGGGAAGCAGGGACTGGTAAGGATAGTCCTGCGCTTCGATCCGTTTTTTGATACTGCGGTAAATTCCTTCATATTTTGCTTTTGGCATGGCTGCTTACCTCAACTTGTTCAAACGTTTGTTTCAGTATACCGTGATTGCGCCTGAATTTCAAGGCATTCTCTTGTCCGAGATGCTGAAAGTTTTCAAACAGAACATAATTTTTTGTAAATCCGCTTGACTTGTCTGAACAAGTGAACTATACTGAAACCACAAACATAACTTGTATGAACAAGTTGGACGAATCATCAAAAAGATAAAGGAGGAAAACATCATGGGTAAATACGAACAGGACGCGCGGCGGCTGCTTGAGTACGTTGGCGGCAAGGAGAACATCGCGGCAGTATCCCACTGCGTATCGCGTATGCGATTTGTCCTTAACGATCCCGCCAAGGCGGACGTTGCCAAGATCGAGGCACTGAAATCCGCCAAGGGCACTTTCACCCAGGCGGGCCAGTTCCAGGTCATCATCGGCAATACGGTCAGCGATTTCTACAATGACTTTATTGCGGTATCCGGCATTGACGGTGTCTCGAAGGAAGCTGTCAAGAGCGCAGCCAAGCAGAACCAGAACGCATTGCAGAAGGTCATGAGCGTGCTTGCGGAGATTTTTGCCCCGTTGATTCCTGCCATCATCACCGGCGGTTTGATTCTCGGCTTCCGCAACTGCATTGACAGCATCTACTTTTTTAATAACGGCACCCAGACGCTGTGCGACATCAGCCAGTTCTGGTCCGGCGTTGACAGCTTCCTGTGGCTGATTGGCGAAGCCATCTTCCATATGCTGCCGGTCTGCATCTGCTGGTCTGTCACAAAGAAAATGGGCACGACCCAGAGCCTGGGCATCGTCCTCGGCCTGACGCTCGTCTCCGGCCAGCTGCTCAACGCCTACTCCGTCGCGTCCACGGCAGCGGCGGACATCCCGAAATGGGATTTTGGCTTCTTCACCATCAACATGATTGGCTATCAGGCGCAGGTCATTCCCGCCATGCTGGCTGCGTTCACGCTGGTCTATCTGGAAAAATTCTTCCGCAAGATCTGCCCGGCGGTCATTTCCATGATCGTGGTGCCCTTCTGCTCGCTGGTGCTGTCCGTCATCATCGCCCACACTGTCCTTGGCCCCATCGGCTGGAAGATCGGCACCTTCATTTCTGACATCGTCTACGCCGGCATTTCCGGCTCCTTCCGCGTGGTCTTTGGCGCAATCTTCGGTTTTGTTTATGCCCCGCTGGTCATCACCGGCCTGCATCACATGTCCAATGCCATTGATATGCAGCTGATTGCCGATTTTGGCGGCACCATGCTGTGGCCCATGATCGCACTGTCCAACATTGCGCAGGGCTCCGCCGTCCTAGGTATGATTTATCTGCAGCGCAAGAACGCGGACGCTCAGGAGGTCAACGTACCCGCCTGCATCTCCTGCTACCTCGGCGTTACCGAGCCCGCTATGTTCGGCGTCAACCTGAAATTCCACTTCCCGTTTATCTGCGGCATGATTGGATCTGCCATCGCAGCAGTTGTCTGTGTGGCTACTTCCACCACGGCCAACGCCATCGGTGTCGGCGGCATCCCTGGTATTTTGTCCATCCAGCCCGCCTATATGCTCAGCTTTGCACTGTGCATGGCCATTGCCATCGTCGTCCCCTTTGTGCTGACCGTCAGCGTCGGCAAAAAGAAAGGCATTGCTTGATTTTGTGAGGTGTGTACCATGAATGATTTTAAAGATAAAGTTGTCTACCAAATTTACCCGAAATCCTTCATGGACTCGAACGGTGACGGCTTCGGCGATTTGAAGGGCGTCACGGCCAAGCTGGATTATCTGGCCGACCTGGGCGTTGATTATCTCTGGCTGACGCCGTTCTTCCCCTCGCCCCAGCGCGACAACGGCTATGATGTGGCCGACTACCGTGCCGTTGACCCGCGCTACGGCACGATGGAGGATCTGGAGGAGCTTATCTGCGAGGCGGACAGGCGCGGCATCGGCCTGATGCTGGACATGGTGTTCAACCACACCTCCACCGAGCATGAGTGGTTCCAGCGGGCACTGGCCGGTGAGAAAAAGTATCAGGATTACTACATCTTTAAGAACGGAACCCCGGACAATCTGCCCACAAACTGGGTGTCCAAGTTCGGTGGCCCGGCATGGCAGTATGTGCCGCAGCTGGGCAAGTGGTATCTGCACCTGTTCGATGTGACACAGGCAGACCTGAACTGGGAGAACCCGGCGGTGCGGGAAGAAATGGCCGACATCCTCCGTTTCTGGAAGGCGAAGGGAATCAAGGGATTCCGCTTTGATGTGGTCAATCTGATTTCCAAACCGGAAGTGTATGAGGACGACTTTGCGGGCGATGGCCGTCGCTTCTACACCGATGGCCGCAATGTCCACAAATACCTGAAAGAATTGGTGGCGGCAGGCGGCATCGACGGCATGGTGACGGTGGGCGAAATGTCCTCCACCTCGTTGGAAAACTGCATCGGATACACTGCTGCGGGCAACCATGAACTGTCTATGTGCTTCAACTTCCATCATCTGAAGGTGGACTACAAGAACGGCGACAAATGGGCACTGATGCCTGCCGACCATCTTGCCCTGAAAAAACTGTTTCAGACCTGGCAGGAGGGGATGCAGGCGCATGACGGCTGGAATGCGCTGTTCTGGTGCAATCACGACCAGCCCCGTGTCGTGAGTCGCTTTGGTAGCGATACGGCCTACTGGAAGGAAAGTGCCAAGATGCTGGCCACCGCGATCCACTTTATGCGCGGTACGCCGTATATCTATCAGGGCGAAGAACTGGGCATGACGAACCCGCACTTTACCTCCATTGATCAGTACCGGGATGTAGAAAGCCTGAATTACTACAACATCCTGCGCGGCGAGGGCAAGTCCGAGGCCGAAACGCTCGACATCATTGCCCAGCGCAGCCGCGACAACGGCCGCACTCCGATGCAGTGGGATGCCAGCGCGAACGCAGGCTTCACCACCGGTACGCCGTGGATCGGCACCGCCGATAACTATCGGACCATCAACGCCGCCGCCGAGATGGACGACCCGGACTCGGTGCGCAGTTTCTACAAGACGCTGGTGCACCTGCGCAAACAGCACAAGGTCATCAGCGAGGGGAAAATCGAGTTCCTCTTCCCGGAAAATGCCGACCTGCTGGCCTACCGCCGCTATGGTGCGCCGGACGGAGAAGAGCTGCTGGTGCTGTGCAACCTGACAGCGCACGAAGTACCCGTCACCCTGCCGGAGGGGTGGGCCGGTACGGAAAAGCTGCTGGGCAACTACACGGAAACGGCTGCTGCGCTGCACCCGTATGAGTGCACAGTTCTGAAAAAATAAAACAGAGTGCGCCCTGCCGGACGCACCCTGCCAAAATCCACACACGATAAGTAAGGCAGGGAGTTCCCCGACGGGAACTTCCTGTTTTTCTTTGGTTGCAATATGAGCCTGTTCCGCCTGCCATGCAGCAAACTCCCGTTGACCTTCCTCGCTGTTCCAGCAGGCAAGGATGGCCGGGTAGAATGCCCGTGCCAGAC
>ERZ827197.2323-NODE-2323-length-12845-cov-2.664973_pt1 | contig 12845 bp, 10 predicted proteins | sample MGYA00519867_ERZ827197 | MGnify/ENA primary metagenome ERZ827197 (study PRJEB31778, sample SAMEA3449278) | human gut metagenome | biome: human gut; feature: human-associated habitat; material: faeces | place: United Kingdom | collected 2010/2012 ...
GAAAGGGACGCCCGTCATCAATTACAACGGTTCGGTGACGATCAACCGCCGCACGGTGACGCCCGATGTGGTGACCGACGGTCTGACGTGGATCAACTGGTGGAAGGATTGCTACAACGGTTATTACAACGGTTCGAAGGCGCTCCTGAACCATGTCGATTCGACGATTCCCTATACCGAGACGATCTATCAGGAGTTGATCCGGCGGCAGGCCGACCCGTCGCTTTCGCGGACCACGACGTTGGAGGGCGATTCGATGTTCGGATGGGCCTACATGGAGTCGACCGACTGGCTGGACCTGTTCTACAAGGACTGGAACCTCTCGCACGAGCACAACCTCTCGATTTCGGGTGGCGGCGACCAGGCCGACTACTATATTTCGGGCCGTTTCTACGATATGGACGGCATCTACAAGGTGGGCAACGACAGCTACAAGAAGTACGACGTGCGCGCCAAGGGAACGCTTAAAGTGCGTCCGTGGCTGCGTCTGACCAACAACATGTCGGTCTCGGTGATCGATGCCTACGAACCCAAGCATCAGAAGAACAACTCGCAGATCCCGCGTCTGATCAACCACACGGCTATGCCGCTTTCGCCGGTGAAGAACCCCGACGGTACGTGGACGGCCGCGGCAGCCAAATCGGGCTATGCCGCCTTCTCGGAGGGGACTTCGTGGCGCACGAACGACTATGTCTACCTGCGCAACAAGTTCGACGTGAACATCGATCTGGTGAAGGACGTGCTGACCGCTTCGGCCGACTACTCCTACAACTACACCAACCGCAAGCGCATGGACGCCCAGACGGTGATCGAATACTCGAAAAAGCCGGGCGAGATTCTCTACGAGTCGAGGCTGCGGGCTCCAATCTCCAAAGCGTCGAATACCAGACGCGCTATCAGTCGGCCAACGCCTACCTGAACTGGTCGCCCAAGCTGGGCGACGACCACACGTTCAAGGCGCTCGCAGGCTGGAATATCGAGAAACAGAAATACGAGACGCTGACGATCAAACGCGAAGGGTTCGTCACCGCTTCCAAACCGTCGTTCGGACTGATGAACGGTACGACGACCGACCCGACCGTCGGTGGATACATCTGGTCTTACGTGGGCGCTTTCTTTCGGCTCAATTACGGTTACAAGGGCAAGTACCTGGCCGAGGTGAGCGGCCGCTACGACGGTTCGTCGAAGTTCCCGACCAACTCCAAATGGGGATTCTTCCCCTCGGCATCGGTGGCGTGGCGCGTGTCGGAGGAGCCGTGGATGAAGTGGTCGGAGGAGTGGCTCGACAACTTCAAGATCCGCCTTTCCGCCGGTTCGATGGGCAACGGCAACATCGACCCCTACAAGTATATCGATTACATGACCCTCAAGTCCTCGACCGTGGTCATCGGCAATGCACTGGGAACCTACACCGTCGCTCCGGGCGCCATTCCGCTCTCGCTGACGTGGGAGACCTCGACCACGTACGACGTCGGCGCCGATCTGGACCTCTTCAAGAACCGTCTGACGATGGGCTTCGACTGGTACCGCCGCTATACGACCGATATGTATACCGTCGGCGTGAGCCTGCCCGCCGTGTACGGCACGGCGGCTCCCAAGGGCAACAACGCTTCGCTGAAGACCAACGGCTGGGAACTCTCCGTAGGCTGGCGCGACAGCTTCAAACTGGCCGGCAAGGAGTTCCGCTACGGCGTCAAGGCGATGGTCTGGGATTCGCGTACGTGGGTGACCAAATACATCAACCCCACGGGCAACCTCGACGACTATTACGAAGGTATGGAGCTGGGCGAAATCTGGGGTTACCGCGTCGAGGGCCTTTTCCGCGATCAGGACGACATCGATTCCCACGCCACGCAGTCCTTCCTGCAATCCTCCGACAAGGTGACGCGCCCCGGTCAGGTCAAGTTCGCCGACCTGAACGAGGACGGCAAGATCGATCAGGGCGCCAAGACGCTCTCCGACCACGGCGACCTGACCGTCATCGGCAACACCTCGGCCCGCTACCATTACGGCATCAACGTCAATCTGAACTGGAACGGCATCGGCATTTCGACCTTCTGGCAGGGCGTCGCCAAGAAGAACTGGTATCCGCGCTACGATTCGGGTTACTTCTGGGGGCAGTACAACCGTCCGTTCGGCTACATGCTCAAGGCCCATACGGGCAGCAACGTCTACAGCGAGGAGCTGGACAACTGGGACACGGCCTACTGGCCCCGCTATTCGGCTTACCAGACCAACGAAAGCTCGGTGAACCGCGTGCTGACCACGCCCAACGACCGCTACATGCAGGACGTGTCGTACATCCGCCTGAAGAACCTGACCGTCGATTACACCTTCCCGGCCCATATCTGCCGCAAGATGCGGATCAAGGGGCTGAAGGTCTATGTTTCGGGCGAGAACCTCTGGACCTCCTCGCCGATGTTCAAATACTGCGACAACTACGACCCCGAAGTCATCAACGCGGGCGACTCCGACTTCCGTACGGCCGAGGGCGACGGTTACAGCTATCCGATGCTGCGCACCGTGACGCTGGGTCTCAACCTCACGTTCTAATTCTCAAACCATGCAAACGATGAAAAAGCTGTTTCTGATTCTGTCGGTCGCCGCGGGGCTTGTCTCCTGCGAGGATTTCCTGACCGCCGGAGATCCCAATAAGATCGACGCTCCCTCCTATTTCCGCAACGAGAGCGATCTGGAGGCCTATGCCAACGGATTTCTGCAAACCATGATCCCGACCGCCATTTCCGTGGCCACGGGCGACGCCCGCGCCGACTACATGGCTTGGCGCGGCGAGTGGCAGTACCTCACCGACAACTTCGACGCCGACGACCAGTCGGGCTGGTCCACGGGCAGCTGGGAGGACCTGCGTAACATCAACTACTTCCTCGGCAACTTCCGCCGGGCTGCGGCCGGCGAGGCGATTCTCGACCATTACGAAGGCGTCGCACGCTTTTGGCGCGCCTATTTCTACATGAACAAGGTCAAGACCTTCGGGGCCGTGCCGTGGTATGACAGGGAGATCGACGCCAACGACCGCGAGGCGCTCTACAAGCCGCGCGATTCGCGGGAATACGTCATGCGCAAGGTGCTCGAAGACCTCGATTTCGCCTCGACGCACTGCATCACCAACGCCAAGCTCGAAGTCAATTCGGTGCGCATCACCCGCAACGTGGCGCTGGCCTTCAAGGCCCGCTGCTGTCTCTACGAGGGCACTTTCCGCAAATACCACGCGAACGATCCCTCGACCGGCAAGCCGTGGACGGCCGACGAGTCGGAGATGTACCTCCGGGCCTGCGCCGACGCCTGCGAAACGCTGATGGGCGAGGGCAAATATGCGCTGGTTTCCGATCCGGCCAAGGTCGCCACGCAATACCGGAGTCTGTTCACCAGCGAGAGCGTCGCCTCCGGCGAGGTCATCTGGGCGCGCGCCTACGACGCTTCGCTCAACGCCACGCATATTCTCAATACCTATTTCGTGAATATGCAGTACGGCAGCTACTCGCTCACGCGCCAGTTCGTCAATACCTACCTCAACCGGGACGGCAGCCGTTTCACCGACAAGGCGGGGTATGAGAAAACCCTCTTTGCCGACGAGTTCGAAAACCGCGACTACCGCCTGATGCAGAGCATCCGCTATCCGGGCTATACGCGCAGGAACAACAACGTCAATATGCCCTACGCCCCCGATTTCGGCTACTGCGTGACGGGCTACCAGCCCATCAAGTGGGTCATCGACGACACCTCGATGGACAGCAATACGGCTCCCTGCGCCACCAGCATCCCGATCCTGCGCTATGCCGAGGTGCTGCTCAACTACGCCGAGGCCAAGGCCGAACTGGGCGAATTCAGCGAGACGGTCTGGAACGCCACGATCAAACTCCTGCGCGAACGCGCCGGGGTGGACGGCACGATGCCTTCGGCCTACGATCCCTACATGGCCGAATACTTCCTCAACACCACGACCGACATGGCCATCTTGGAGATCCGCCGCGAACGCGGCATCGAACTGCTGCTCGAAAACTGCCGCTGGGACGACGACATGCGCTGGGGCATGGGGCGGCTGCTGGAACGCCCGTGGTACGGGGTCTATGTGGGCGAACTGGGCAAGGTCTACGACATGGACGGCGACGGTTCGGGCGACGTCTGCTTCGTGCGCGAAAATCCCCCGGTGACGGAGCCGGGCGTGACCTACCGGGTGCTGGGCGGCGACTATGCGCTTACCGACGGCGACAGCGGCTATATCGAGTGCTACATCCGCATGAACCGCAAGTGGGACGACAAGAAGTACGTGCGGCCGATCCCGACCACGGCCCTCAACGACAATCCCGCGCTGGGCCAGAATCCGGGCTGGAAGAAATAAACGATTGCGAACCTGAAAAATGAAAATCATGAAACGAATATATCAGTTTTTGCTGCTGGCCGCCGGGTGCGCGGCGCTGACGACGGCGTGCAGCGACGACGATGACAGCTATCTGGTCCGCGAGACGGATTCGATCCGCTTCGCCAGCTGTCTGGCCTCGTCCAAGCAGATCACGCTCCGCTGCAACGGCAGCTGGCGAACCGTGATTCCCGAAGACGCCGGATGGCTTTCGACCTCTCCCTCCGAAGGCGTCGGCAGCGGCGCGTTCGAGTGGATCGCCGTTTCGGCCACGCACAACCGTTCCGCCGAGCGCACCGCGACCATCTACCTCGAAAGCGGCGGCAGGCAATATCCGATCACGGTCACGCAGGCCGACGGCGCTGTCGTTTACGGCGCGCCCTATGTCGAAGGCAACCTCATCGAGCAGGAGGCTTCGAAATCGCGGCTCTGCTTCACCTACGCCAATGCCTACGGCGACGAGACGATCGACGTGAGCTGCACCCTGAGCGGCGATTCGCAGGGCCTTTCGGTGGCCGGCGCCTCGGTCCGGCTCGTCAACGGCGGCGCTACGGTGGCGCTCGACATTGCGGGAACGCCGACCGTGCCGGGCTATGCGGCCTTCGCCGTGTCGGTGGACGGCGTGCAGATCGGTACGGCCCGCGCCAAGGTGTACGCCATGAGCGAAATGCCGATCGAGGGGCTTCCCGTGACGTGGGAGTTCTGTCCCGTCAAGGGCAGTACCGAGGACGTCAATGCCCTGAAAGCCCGGCAGCCAGACTGGGTAACCGCGTCGCACAGTCTGGTTTCGGAGGACGGCCGCGCTTACATCACGGTCGTCGAAGCCGATGCCAAGACGGCTTCGGCGGTCAACAGTTGGGGCTACAACGACGGGCACGCCTATCTCAAGGGGCTTTATACCGGCGATTACTGGCTGCAGAAGATTCCGGTGAAATACCTCGTCTCCGGCACGAAGATCAACTGTACGGGCAGCATCGGCGGTTCGGGCTCTTCGGCGGGGTTCTTCCTGATCGAGTACTCGGCCGACGGGCAGACTTGGCGGCAGGCCGGCGGTGCGAAGAGCGGAACCTTCAACAATACCGAGGTGACCTACCATGTCCGCGCCTACGACAGTCCGCTTTTCGAAGGCGGGAATACGGGCTATTTCTCGTACGACTTCCCCGTCGAGGTCACGATCAATTCGGGTACGCTCTGGATACGCTACCGGGTCTCGGCCAACGTGCGCATTACGGCGAACAATACGATCACTACGGGCGGAGGCGGTTCGACGCGCCTGAAGGGCACTTTCTCGGTGTCGGTCGTCGATGAGAACATGAACTGATGAAAACAACGAACAGTATGAAAAAATACCTCACTCTGCTGTTGCTGGCCGTCGTTTCGGCCGCAGCGGGCGCCGGATGCTCCTCGGATGACAGGCCGGTGCAGATCACGTCGCTCAAACTCAACGAGAAGGATCTGGAACTTACCGTCGGGCAGTCGTTCCAACTGGTCGCCGCGACCCGTCCCGCCGATGCCGGAGTCACGCTCAAGTGGAGCTCTTCCGACCAGACGGTCGCCACGGTCGATCAGACCGGACTGGTGACGCTCCGCGCCTTCGGCACGGCCGTCATTACGGCCCGCTACCGCAGCTATTCGGCCCGCTGTACGGTCGCCACGCTGCAGGAGCCGCCGCTCGACCCCTCGGCTGCGCTCGCGGCCCCGCTCTCCGATGGGATTATCTACAGCAAGAACGTACTGCTGTACGCTCCCCGGCGCATCATGCAGGGCTTCGACCTGACCGAAAGCGGCAGCATCTACTACTCGCAGGTCGGCTCCGACGGCGCGACGCTCAACATCTGCCGTGCCGCGGGTCCGGGGCTGAATGCGCAGTCCGACTGCATGATCCTCAAGTACTTCGGTCACGGCACGCAGATCGTCGCCGAGGAGGCTTCCGACGGCAAGACCTACATCTGGCTTAACAGCAACGCCTCGGTGGACAAAAGCGGCGAGTACGGCGACAACTGGTCCGTGTCGCGGGTCGAATTCGTTCCGGGCGCGACCTCCGACGCCGGCTATGCGGGAGAGACCTTCTTTCTCAACAAGGACGGACAGTACGACCAGCAGGTCTCGATCGACTTCGGGGCGCGCCGCCTGCTCATCGGTTCGCGCAGGTCGGGCGTGCGCTACTTCTGGATTTTCGATCTCGACGAAGCGCTGGCCCTGCCGCTCAAGAAGATGACGGCCACGGTGACGGTCGGTTCGGCGGGCAGCGACCCCGTGACCCGCGAGATCGAGGCCCGCGACCTGAACGACTGCCGCGTGCTGGGCAGTTTTTCGGTGCCCGCCGGGTCGGACAAGGAGAATGACGTCTACTCCTATTCGCATCAGGGACACGAAGTGGCGGGCAACTACGTCTACTTCTACGAAGGCAACGCCGTCGAGACGGGCGCCGATTCGTTCGAATCGAAAGCCTATGTCACGGTCTTCAACTACAGCGGCAAGATCGTCGTGCCGCGTACCGAAGTGGCGGCCATCGCCGACAAGGCGGGACTTGCCGCCGCGGGACTTACGACCACGGGCTATGCCGAGGGCGAGAGTCTGAAGGTGCGTGGCGGCAAACTCTATCTGGGCGTGGCGTGCCGCGACGGATCGTCGAGCAACCGCCGGGCCAATATTCTTGTCTATGACTGCGTGCAGGGCGAATGACGCTTCTGCGCCGCAAAACGACGAAGCCGGGGTTCGATCCCCGGCTTCGCTGTTTTTTTGCGAGTGTGGTTTTGTCCGTGCGAACGGCGGTTCCGTCTGCGTGTACGTATGCGGTCTCACTCTGTCCGGGCGGCCGCATTCGCCTTTTCCTCCGGATTCCCGCCGGCTTATATCGGCAGGTGCTCTTCGAGCGTGCGGCGCAGGTGGTCGCTGTCGAGGTGGGTGTAGATTTCGGTGGTGAGGATGCTCTCGTGTCCCAGCATCTCCTGCACCTGACGTATGCTGGCGCCTCCTTCGAGCAGGTGTGTGGCGAACGAGTGGCGGAAGGTATGGGGACTGATGTGCTTGTCGATGCCCGCGCGCTCGACGGCCCGCTTGAGGATCGTGAAGACCATCACGCGCGTGAGCTGTCCGCCGCGGTTGTTGAGGAACACCGTCTCCTCGCCCGAACGTGCGCTGCGCCGCTCTTCGAGATACCGCTGTATCTTGTCCCGCGCCGTGTTGCTGATCGGCACCAGCCGTTGTTTGTCGCCTTTGCCGATGACGCGGATGTATCCTTCGCCGAAAAAGAGGTCCGAAAGCCGCAGCGAGGTCAGCTCCGAGACGCGCAGGCCGCACGAGTAGAGCACTTCGAGCATGGCGCTGTCGCGCAGCCCCTTGGTCGAGCGCATGTCGACCGTGGCGATGATGCTGTCGATCTCGTCGGTGGTGAGGATGTCGGGCAGCGGGCGTCCGAATTTGGGCGTGTCGACGAACTCGGCGGGCGAACTTTCGATCTGGTCGTTTACCAGCAGGAAGTTGAAGAAACTGCGGATGCCGCACAGGCAGCGGGCCTGCGAGGTCTTTTCGCGCCCACGGTCGAAGAGCCATGCCATATAGCGCTCGATCATCGTTCCCTCGACCTTGCGGGGGGCGACGTCGTACTGGCGGAGGATGAAGTGCGCGAACTGGCGCAGGTCGCGCATGTACGATTCCACGGTATTTTGCGAGAGACGTTTTTCGAGTTTGATATAGGTCCGGTAACGACGTCCCGTCTCTTCCCACTTTTTCGTATTTTCTGCCATCCTTTGCCTGCTATATTCCGAGATTATCGCTAACTTTGTCCGGGCTAAGATAGATAAATTTTACATAATATGAACTATATAGCGTTGAATATTGCCTTTTCGGAGGATGAGCAGGCCGAAATACTGACCGCCGAGCTGGCCGACTATCCCTTCGAGAGTTTCGAAACCGAAGACGGGACGCTCAAAGCCTACATTCCGCAGGAGCGGCTGGCCGACTGCAAAGCCGGGGTCGATGCCCTGCTGGCCCGCTACGGCGTGCAGGGACGCTATATCGCCATCGAGACCCAGAACTGGAACGCCGTATGGGAGAGCAATTTCCCGGCCGTCGATGTCGAAGGCCGCCTGCTGATCCGCGCGCCGTTCCACGATCCCGCCCCCGAAGGGGTCATGGAGGTGGTCGTCATGCCCAAGATGTCATTCGGGACCGGACACCACGCCACCACGTGGCTCGTTTCGCGCGCCGTGCTCGATCTGGGCGTCGCGGGCCGCCGGGGGCTTGACATGGGCAGCGGCACGGGCGTGCTGTCGATCGTCGCCGCCAAATGCGGCGCGGAGCATGTCGATGCGGTCGATATTGACGACTGGGCCGACGCCAACTGCCGCGAGAATATCGCCGCCAACGGTGTCGCGGACCGCATTACGCCGATGCTGGGCGACGTGCGCCGCATCGCCGGACGGCATTACGGTTTCATTCTGGCCAATATCAACCGCAACATCCTCTTGGCCGACATGCCGGCCTATGCCGCCGCGCTCGACGCCGGAGGCGATCTGGTGATGAGCGGATTTCTGGAACCCGACGTTCCGGCGATCACGGCCTGCGCCGAAAAACTGGGACTCAGGCCCGTTGCTACGGCGGTGAAGGAGGGCTGGGTGACGGTACACGTACGCAAGGAGTAAGTTGAAGACGTACAAGGGGCGCGGGGTAGTTCTCCATACGCTCAAATACGGCGATTCGTCGATGGTCGTCTACCTCCTGACCGATGCCGGCGGCCGCCGCAGTTACATGGTGCAGGGCGTGCGCAGCCGCAATGGACGCGGTTCGAAGCTGGCGCTGTTCCAACCGATGTTTCCCGTCGAATTCGAAGGGCTGGAATCGCCGCGGCAGCAGATGCACCGCTTCAAGGAGGTGCGGGGCGGATTCGTCTTGCAGAGTCTGCCTTTCGACGTGCGCAAATCGACCATGGCGCTCTTCATGGCAGAGGTTTTGTACCGCCTCGTCAGGGAGTACGACGAACCCAACGAAGCGCTTTTCGACTTCGTGTGGAACTGCGTCGGGGCGCTCGACTCGATGGACGAGGGGGTGGCCAATTTCCATTTGTGGTTTCTCGCCAACCTGAGCCGGTTTCTGGGGTTTTGTCCCGGCAACGAATACGCCTCCGGCGACTGGTTCGATATCCGCGAGGGGCTTTATACGAAAACCCGGCCCGCGCACGTTAGCTATATGAACAGGGAGTGCGCCTGCATGTTGCGCGATTTTCTGGAGTGCGACGTGCGCTGTCTCTCGGAGATCGGTCTCAACCGCGGCCAGCGGGTCGAGTTTCTCAACGCCGTGCTGGTCTATTTCGGGTACCACCTCGACGCCATCAGCGCCGTGCAGTCGGTCCGGATTCTGCGGGAGGTTTTTTAGGAAAAGTGCAACAGAAAATAGAAGGAAAGTTATGAAAAGGATGTTTATGATCGCCGTCGCCTTGTTCGCGGCGTTTTCGCTTTCGGCGCAGGAGCCGGGCAAGTTCCGGCTCGTGCGGCCCGATTCGACCCGTACCGGCAGTTTCAGGCTTCCCGATTCGCTTCGGGTCGAGATGTCCGTTCCCGACTCGCTGGCCCACATGTCGCCGTGGAAAACCGACTTCCGGACCGCTGCGCCGATGAAGGTCAAGCCGGCCGTGTCGATGACTTCGGTGGTGGTGATTCAGAAGGAGAACCTGCCTTCGCGCGTGACCGTGATCGACAATAACTCGCTGCGTCTTGGGTCGCACTTCAACCTTTCGAACGGTCAGGCGTGGAACTGGAGTCCGTTCCCCGATGCGTTCCTCGACGCACGGACGCTCTCCTTCCCGATGCCCCGATAAGTGGGGTATGCGGATATGCTTAGGACGCCTTCTTGACCGCCTTTCCGGCGGTTTTGCAGGGGTATTTCTCCGAATACGGGCGTGAAGCCGCGCGGCTGCCGGTGTTGCCGTCGGACGCCGCGATCCGTCGTAGGGGCGCATGATGTGGGTGCACAACGTTCGGACCGATGCCCGAACCGTCGGGCTTGGCGGTGAAGGACGGTGTGTCGTGAAGAACGGCCTGAAGATATTTTCGTATTGCGGCGGGGATTGCCCCGCCGTTGTCGTTTGTTGCGGTCGCGGCTTCTCTTCGGCGTCGATGCGCGAGATAATTTCGATGCCCGCACCGACCTCGATACCCGTGATGCCCGCATCAACTTTGATGCGCGACGACCTCGATGCCTGCGCAGTATCTGGCGCCACCGCCTCGCGCGCATTTTCGTGCAGGTTCACGACCGACTGCCCCGCGAGCGTTCGCTCCTCTTTTTTCGAGTGTTTGCCGCAGACCTTCTGCCCCTCCCTATTTGCCTCGCAAACGGCCCTTCTTGTCCGTTTTCAGTCCGGTCGCTGCTGCGCTCGGATGCCTTTCGGACCCGGTTTTGTTCTTTTTAGGTATTTTCGCGTATTGATCGGTTGCGCCGAATTTGCGACTTTTGCAGACCCAAACGATTCTGTTTATGAGATTGATTTTACCAGTTTTGCTGTCGTTCGGGCTGTTTTACGCTTCCTATGCCCAACAGCCCGATACGCTCTGCACGGCTACGGTCGCGGAGCTTTCCGCAGAGGTCGCGGCGCTCAAGGCCAAAACGTCCGCATGGGACAAGGTGCTGGCCGCCCTGCCTGCGATTTCGGGATACCTCCAGACCGGCTACGAATGGAGCGATAACTCGTCCTCCTTCTTTATCAAGCGCGTGCGCCTGAGCCTGTCGGGCAACATCGCTCCCAAAGTCGACTACCGCGTTCAGATCGAATTCGCGTCGCCGAAGATCGTGGACGCATATTTGTGTTACCGACCGTTCGACGAGCTGAATCTCCAGCTGGGCGAATACAAACTGCCCTTCTCGATCGAGAATACCGAATACGTGCCGCTCAGGTACGAGTTTATCGAGTATCCGCTGTCGTTGTGCAAGCTGATGGGCTTCAACGATCTCTGCGGACTTTCGGCCACGGGGCGCGACATGGGAGCGCAGCTTTTCGGCGGATTTTTCCGCCGCGACGGATACAGCATCCTGAATTACAACATCGGCGTCTTCAACGGCGAGGGGCTGAACGTCAGGGACAAGAACAAAAGCAAGGACGTCGTGGCACGTCTGACGCTGAAACCCGCCGCCGGATTGCAGCTGGCCGGGTCGTACTATTGGGGCGAATACGGCGCGGATTACCTCAAGCGCGTCCGCTACGGGGCCGGAGCCTGCTACGACCGCGGTCCGGTCGTCGTGCGCGGCGAATATATCTGCGGCACGACGGGAGACCTTGACAGCGAGGGTTGGTACGCCGTGGCCGGGTGGCGCGTGACGAAGACGCTGCTGCCTGCCGTGCGCTACGATACCTTCCTCGAAAACAGCGCCCGCAGTTCGAGCCGCCAGACCAACTATACGGCGGCCCTTACGTGGCAGCCGGTGAAGTACCTGCGCTGCCAGCTGAACTATACCTACGAAGATTACGCTGCCCGCGACGTCTCCGGCCGCAATGTGGTTGCGCTGATGCTTTCCGGCATATTCTAATACTGAAAAACCGAACGCCTTATGAAAAAATGGATGGAACAATTCCGGGTCGAGGACTGGGTGGTAGTCTGGGTGAGCATACCCCTGCTGGCGCTTGCGGCGATCGTGCCCGCCGGACTTCCCAAGGTTCCCGCGACGCTGCTCGGCGGTGCCGCATGGAGCAATATCGCCTACCTCTTCGCCGTCGTGCTGGCGGTGCTTTACATCGGGTGTCTTCTGTTGCGCCGCCCGCTCAGGGGCCTGCTGCCGTCGCTCGCGGTGGTTTTCGCCGTCTCCCTGCTGGCGCAGATCGTGGCCAAGATTCCCGCCGTCTCCTATTACGGCTTCGAGTCGGTTTTCTTCTCGGTGCTCTTCGGTCTGCTGATCCGCAACGTGTGGCGGGTCCCGGAGTGGATGAAACCCGCGATTCAGGGCGAATTCTACATCAAGATCGGCGTCGTATGTCTCGGTGCCACGATCCTTTTCAGCGACGTGATGAAGTCGGGCGTCTTCGGTCTGGTGCAGGCCTGTCTGGTGGTCGCCGTCGTGTGGTTCTTCGCCTATTGGGTGTCGCGCCGCATGAAGGTCGACGAGCGTACGGCGATGATCCTTTCGAGCGGTGTCTCGATCTGCGGCGTCTCGGCGTGTATCACGGCAGCCCGCGTGGCGGGCGGCGACGACCGGAAACTCTCCTACATCGTTTCGCTGGTGCTGATCGTCGTCGTGCCGATGATCTACCTGATGCCGTGGCTTGCAAATACGATTCTGCCCCTGATTTTCGACGATCCCCATGTCGTACAGGAGGTCGCCGGCGCATGGATCGGCGGCACGATCGACACCACGTCGGGCGTGGCGGCGTCGAGTACGATCGTCGGCGAGGTCGCCAACCAGCATGCCGTCATCATCAAGGCGGCGCAGAACGTGCTGATCGGCGTCGTGGCTTTCTTCATTGCGCTTTACCTCTCGA
>ERZ827197.2345-NODE-2345-length-12718-cov-3.533523_pt1 | contig 12718 bp, 11 predicted proteins | sample MGYA00519867_ERZ827197 | MGnify/ENA primary metagenome ERZ827197 (study PRJEB31778, sample SAMEA3449278) | human gut metagenome | biome: human gut; feature: human-associated habitat; material: faeces | place: United Kingdom | collected 2010/2012 ...
TTCTGGAATCCCAGATGGGCGTGGGCAAAACCGAGGCCGCGCTGGCAGCGGCGGAGGTTCTGGCACAGCGCTGCGGGGAGGGCGGCATCTTCTTTGGTCTGCCGACCCAGGCCACCGCCAACGGTATTTTTGGGCGGCTGCTGGACTGGGCGCAGAAACAGTCGGATGGGCTGGAACACTCCATCCGGCTGGCGCACGGCATGGCGCAGCTGAATACAGACTATTTGAAATTGCAGCAGGAACCGGTGCCGGTGAAAAACACCGTCGACGACCCGGAGGAACGGGTGATGGTGCACCAGTGGTTTCAGGGCAGCAAACAGGCGCTTCTGGCCAACTTTGTCATTGGCACGGTGGATCAGCTGCTGATGGCGGCCTTGCAGCAGAAGCATGTGATGCTGCGGCATCTCGGCCTGGCGGGCAAGGTGGTGGTGATCGATGAGTGTCATGCTTACGACGCCTACATGAATTGTTATCTGGACCGGGCACTGAACTGGCTGGGAGAGTACCGGGTGCCGGTGATCCTGCTTTCGGCCACACTGCCCGCCAAGCGGCGCACCGAACTTGTGACCGCATATCTCAACCGGAAAACGCTGCCGGATGCACCCTGGAAAACCTGCCGCGGCTACCCGCTGCTGACCTGGACCGATGGAAAACAGGTGCAGCAAACCGGCATTCCGCTGCACACACCGCCGCGCCGGGTGACGATGGAATCCCTGACGGAGGAACAACTGCCGGAAATGCTGCAGAACGCGCTGCGGGAGGGTGGCTGTGCAGGCGTGATCGTCAACACGGTGCGGAAAGCGCAGGACCTTGCGGCCCTCCTGCGAGAAGAGCTGCCGGAATTTGAAGTGCTTGTGTTCCACGCACAATTCCTGATGCCTGACCGCGCCGAAAAGGAACAACGCCTGATGGAGCGCATCGGCAAGCGCTCGACCCCGGCGCAGCGCGACCGGCTGATCGTGGTGGGTACGCAGGTGCTCGAGCAGTCACTGGATATCGATTTCGATTACATGATTACGGAACTGTGCCCGATGGACCTGCTGCTGCAGCGTATCGGACGGCTGCACCGGCATCCGGGCCGGGCGCGTCCGCAGCCGGTGCAGGAAGCCCGCTGTGCAGTGCTGGACACCGGGACCGAGGAATTTGACGAGGGCAGTGCAGCCATCTATGGCGAATGGCTGCTCGGACGTACCCGGAAGCTGCTGCCGCAGGAACTGCAGCTGCCTGCGGATATCGCCCGGCTGGTACAGGACACCTACGGCTGGGAGCCGGACTGCCTGCCCGCAGACCCGCAGAGCACGGCGGCACGGGGAACGTATGAGCTGGAACAGAAGAAAAAGCGGGAAAATGCGGAGACTTTTTGTATCAAAAAGCCGGAGAAAAACCGAAAAATGCCGCAGCTCAATGTGCTGGATGACTGGATGGATGACAGAGCAAAGACCAGCGACGCCGGTGCCCGTGCCGCTGTGCGCGACGGCGACCCGTCCATTGAGGTGCTGGTCATGATGCAGGACGGCGCAGGCAATGTCCGCTTTCTGCCCGGAGAGGGAGAAGCAGCCGGGCCCTGTGTAGCGGTGGACCAGCCCCCGCAGCCGGAAGAAGCCTTGCGGATCGCGCGGCAGAGGCTGCGTCTGCCGGGGTACTTCAGCAAGCGATGGAGCGTGCAGCAAACCATTGACGCGCTGGAAGCCGAGACCCGGAAGCATTTTGCGGCATGGCGGCTCTCCCCGCTGCTGCGCGGGGAACTGGTCCTGCTGCTGGACGAGCACCGCACGGCACACCTTGCCGGGCAGGTGCTGCACTACGACCGTGAGAACGGCCTGACCTATCAGAAGGAGGATGAGGATGGAGACGATGGAGTTTAACCTGCTGCGGGAACGGTGGGTCCGGGTGCGGACACAGGACTGCACTGTGCAGGAAGTCTCGCTGACCGACGCCCTGCTCCATGCACATGCGTATGTGGACCTTGCGGGCGAGATGCCCACACAGGACGCCGCCATGCTGCGGCTGCTGCTGGCGGTGCTGCACACGGTGTTCTCCCGCGTGGATGGGAACGGTGTACCGGCACCGTTTGAAGAACCCCGGGATGCTCTGCAGCGCTGGGGCGAATTGTGGCAGTTGGGGCACTTCCCGGAACAGCCGATCCGGGATTACCTGGACAAATGGCAGGACCGCTTCTGGCTGTTCCACCCGGAGCGCCCCTTCTGGCAGGTGCCGGAAGCGAAGATCGGCAGTCCGTTCGGAGCGAAAAAGCTGAACGGAGAAGTGTTTGAAAGCGAGAATAAAAGCAGCCTGTTTTCTGCCTGTGCGGGAACAGGAAAGGAAAGCATGGACTACCCGCAGGCTGCACGATGGCTTGTGTCTTTAAACAATTATGACGATGCGGCGGCTAAGAAAAAGGCAAAAGACCGGCCGCTGCCGTCGATGGGGCCGGGGTGGCTCGGCCGGATCGGTGTGATCTATGTAAAAGGCAGTAATCTGTTTGAAACACTGATGCGGAACCTGATGTTCCTGCAAGATGGCGGAGAGCTCTGGGAACCGGATGTTCCGTGTTGGGAGCTTGAGGATGCAAGAAGCGGCGAACGAACTGAGGTGGCATGCCCAGATAACTTTGCGGAGCTGATGACGACGCAGTTTCGACGGATCCTTCTGGAACGGAAGGAAAACAAAGTTGTGGGCTATACGGTCTTGGGAGGAGACTTCTTTGATTCCAAGAATGCATTTGCAGAACCGATGACGCTCTGGAATAAAAAAGAGGACAAAAAGACAGGGCTGGTGTATTACGATCCGCGGAAACATGAGATGGGAAAACAGCTCTGGCGGGAGTTTTCCGCTATCAGTGATAGGGGCGGCCATAAACCCGGCGTGATCTGGTGGAATACCTATTTGCAGGGCCGGAAATTGCTGAGCAGAAAAGAAATTCTACAGGTTTGTGCAGTTGGGGTGGAATACGGAGCGCAAAGTGCCTCCATGAAAGATTGTTACACGGATGCGATTTCGATGAATCTTGAACTGCTAAATGAATTGGGCCGTACATGGCAGATCTGTGTTGACGATGAGGTGAACAACTGTGAGCAGGCTGCATGGATCGTGGGTCGTCTGGCACAGAACCTGGCCCTTGCGGCAGGGGACAAGAACGACACCGGTGCCGAAGCCGCCCGCGCGCAGTTCTATTTTGCGGTCGATCAGCCGTTCCGGCGGTGGCTGCAGAGCATTGACCCGGAGACGGATGAACCGGTCGAGAAGGCGGCCGAGTGGCAGGTGCAGGCATACCGGCTTGCGGCAGAATTGGGCAAGCAGATGGTGGAGCAAGCGGGAGCTGCCGCCTTTGTGGGCCGCCGCATCCCGGAGGCAAAGAACAAGGATAAGAGCTGCCTGTATACGGCACCCAAAGCCTATAACAGCTTTCTATATTACCTGCGGAAGCTGTACCCGAAACAGAATGAAGGAGGGTCAGAATGAAAACCAATGAGGTGAAAGCCTGCGTGACACAGCAGCTGCGTCGGCTGCAAGTTCTGCCGGAGCCGCAGAGACGGGCCGAGCTTGCCGAGCTGCGCCGGGGCGTGGGGCGTCAGCCCGGAGACCTGCCTGCGTTGTGGGGCGCTCTGCTGGCCGACATGCCGGAGCAGCTGCAGGGCAGCAATGGCCCGTCAAAGGCGGAATGGGCCGTCTATACGGCGTTGACCCTGTTTGCCCTGCATCAGCAGGGGGAAGCCGGTGTTTCCATGAACCAGCCGGGCAGAACACTGGGCGGTGCAGTGCGGCAGCTGGCCGAAAAAACGGCTGCCGGGCAGGACTGGACCGAGAGCAGCGTGCTCCGGCGGTTCAACGCGCTGGCAACGGCGGATTCCATGCCGGAAGTCTCGCACCACCTGCGCGGGATGATCCAGCTGCTGCGGCGGGAAGGGATCCCGCTGGATTATCCGCAGCTGGCCGAGGATCTGTATCAATACCAGTTTGTGGACGGTGCGCCGAATGTCCGTTTGCGGTGGGGCCGGGACCTTTATGCGAGCCCCACGGAGAAAACCAAAGAGAACGAAAAGGAGAATTGAGATGGATACCAAACGCCTGTATGTTGATTTTCATGTTCTGCAGACCGTGCCGCCCAGCTGCGTCAACCGCGACGACACCGGCAGCCCCAAGACCGCTGTCTATGGCGGGGCCGTCCGTGCCCGGGTGTCCTCGCAGGCGTGGAAGCACGCCATGCGCGTGATGTTCACCGAGGAGATGAGTGGCGAGGTGGAGATTGGCAAGCGCACGTTAAGGGCAATTGACCTTGTAGCGGATGAACTGGCTGAACTGCTTCCCGGACAGGATCGGAAAAAACTGGAAAAGATGTCCCAGGATGCGTTGAAAAGGGCTGGAATTACCTTCAAAAAAAGCGATAAAAAGGATGGGGAAAAGAGCGATAACACCTCTGCATTGCTGTTGATTGGAAAGGCACAGGCCACGGCGCTGGCAAAACTGGCTGCAGAAAACTGCAAGGACGATAGTGCCTATGAGGATGCGTTGAATGAAAATCCGACCGTGGACATGGTACTGTTTGGTCGGATGGTTGCTAGTGCCCCGTCGCTGAACTACGACGCTGCCGCACAGGTGGCCCACAGCATCTCCACCCACACCGTGCAGAACGAGTTCGACTATTTCACCGCCGTGGACGACTGTGCCCCGGAGGACAACGCCGGTGCCGGGCATCTGGGCACGGTGGAATACAATTCTGCCACCCTGTACCGCTATGCGACGGTCAATGTTCTGGAGCTGGTGCGCACGCTGGGCGCAGAGCAGGCAGCGCAGACGGTCCGGGCGTTCGGTGAGGCGTTCATCCGCTCCATGCCCACCGGCAAGCAGAACAGCTTTGCCAACCGCACCCTGCCGGATGCCGTTTACATCACCCTGCGGCAGGACCAGCCGGTGAACCTCTGCGGTGCCTTTGAAAAGCCGGTGCGCAAGAGCGAAGAAGGCTATGCAGAACCGTCCAAGGCTGCATTGAAGCGGTACGCACAGGAGCTTTACGCCACCTTTGCCGAGGCACCGGAGCAGAGCTTTACGGTGGGTACCGGGCTGGAAGAACTGGCACAGCCCATGCCGCTGAACACCATGCTGGCGGTACTGGAAAAGGCCGTAGAGGAGAAGCTGTCCGGGAATGAGGTGTGACCATGGCAACCTTATTGCTTCGGCTGGCTGCACCCCTGCAGGCCTGGGGTTCGGACTCCAAGTTTGAGACCCGCAAGACCGACCGGGAACCCACCAAGAGCGGTGTGGTCGGCCTGTTAGCGGCGGCGCTGGGGCTGCGCCGGGACGACACGGAGGGCCTTGCCCGGCTGAACGGCCTGCGCTTTGCCGTGCGGGCGGATCAGGAGGGCAGCCTGCTGGTGGATTTTCACACCGCCAAAAGTCGGGACACCTCCTATGTGACCTACCGCCACTATCTGCAGGACGCCGTTTTTCTGGCAGGGCTGGAAAGCGGGGACGAAGCTCTGCTGCGGGAGCTGGAAGCGGCTCTGCGGCACCCGGTCTACCCGCTGTATCTGGGGCGGCGCTCCTGCCCGCCCACCCTGCCGCTCTGTCTGGGCATCCGGCAGGGGAGCCTGCTGGACGTCCTCCGGACGGAACCCATGCAGGGACGAAAACCGGAAACAGGGAAGCTGCGCATCGTGGCCGACGCCGACCCGGCAGACCCTGCGGCAGTGCCCCGGCAGGATCTGCCGATGTCCTTCAGCCCGGTGCACCGGCAGTACGGGTTCCGACCGGTGCGGGAATGGCGGCTGGAACGGCCAGAAATGCCGGAACCGACGGAGCACGACCCCATGGCGGAATTGCAGAATTGAGGTGAGATGCAATGTATTTGTCCCGCGCAGAACTTGACACCACCCGCCGCAGTACCATGATCGCGCTGACTTCTCCACAGAAGTTCCACGGCGCGGTGGAAAACTCGTTCTCCGGCGAACGACGCCGCAGGCTGTGGCGGCTGGACAGCCTGAACGGAAAACTGTATCTGCTGCTGCTCAGCGAGGAGCTCCCCGACCTGACCGGACTGTGTGCGCAGTTCGGGACGGGTGCCGCACCGGAAACGCGCCGCTACGAGCCGCTGCTGGAACGGGTGACCCCGGGCAGCTGCTGGCAGTTCCGTCTGACGGCAAACCCGACCCGCACCCGGAAAGACCCGGCGGACCCGCTGGCGCGGGGTGCCCTGAAGCCCTGCTATCTGGAAGCGGAGCAGGAACAGTGGCTGCTGGAGCAGGCCGGGAAGCACGGCTTTGCCCTGACGGAGGGCGCTTTTCAGGTGACCCGGAAACAGACCTGTCACTTCCGGAAGAACGGAAAGCGGCCGGTCACATTGCTGGCGGTGACCTATGAGGGCATCCTGCAGGTGACCGACCCGGAAGCGTTCCGGGAGATGCTGTGTCAGGGCATTGGCCGCGGCAAAGCCTACGGCCTTGGCCTGATGACCATCCTGCACGGAGGAAGCAGCCATGGATGATGTGCCGGGCATTTCGGTGTTGCTGCTCGGCCCCGGCACCCGTGTGACCCACCGTACATGCCTGCCTGTACGGGCTGGCCCATGCGGTCATTGTGGCGCTGGGGTGTGCGCCGGGGCTGGGATTCGTGCACGTCGGGCATGAGTGCTCTTTCGTGTACGACATTGCCGACCTGTACAAGGCGGAGGTGACCATCCCAATCGCATTTGAGGTGGCGGCGCAGGCCCCGGAGGACCTGCCTGCCGTCGTGCGCCGCCGTGTCCGGGATGCTATGGTGGAGCATCATATTCTGGAACGGATGGTCCACGACATCCGCTGGCTGCTGCTGACCGAAGAGGAACAGCTTTTCCCCGCATACGCGGGGGTGATCCCGGCCCGCCCCGCAGGGGCTTGGCCTTGCATTGCTTTTCCCCGCACACGCGGGGGTGATCCCGTTTCGCAGGTCATCCAGACGAGTGAAAGCGGCCTTTTCCCCGCACACGCGGGGGTGATCCCTGGGAATAGTTTACCACAAAGGTGAACCAAAACTTTTCCCCGCATACGCGGGGGTGATCCCGAGTGGTTCCGGGACCAGAATGTGGACGACCCCTTTTCCCCGCACACGCGGGGGTGATCCCGCTCATCCTGCTGGTTTACTCTGCCATTGATTCTTTTCCCCGCATACGCGGGGGTGATCCCTATGGAGGAAGCAGGTGACTAAAGTTGGCTGACTTTTCCCCGCATACGCGGGGGTGATCCCTTCTGCGGGATGACGTTCTCGCCCGCCCCCAGCTTTTCCCCGCATACGCGGGGGTGATCCCCACAGCGACCCGCTCATTACAAGACTGTACGCCTTTTCCCCGCACACGCGGGGGTGATCCCTTGGCGCAAGACCTGCGCACAGCTGGCTGGCTCTTTTCCCCGCATACGCGGGGGTGATCCCGGTTACAACCGGGGCAACAGCTACGCCAACCGCTTTTCCCCGCATACGCGGGGGTGATCCCCTTGGCGAACAGCCGGTAAAGAAAAAGGAAATCTTTTCCCCGCATACGCGGGGGTGATCCCCTGATACTGCGTTGAGACTCGAACGTATATGGCTTTTCCCCGCATACGCGGGGGTGATCCTGAGCTCATCCCTGAAGGGAACACTGTAGAGATCTTTTCCCCGCATACGCGGGGGTGATCCTAGCCCGTGAATACCTCGCCGTTAGGCAGCGGATTTTTCCCCGCATACGCGGGGGTGATCCCGACAGCGCGGTAGCACCGTACACGGCCAAAAACTTTTCCCCGCACACGCGGGGGTGATCCCACCTACGAAAAAATCCAGAGCTTCCGTGAGGCTTTTCCCCGCATACGCGGGGGTGACCTCAAGGGCAAGCGGCGCATGGTGTTCCTGCCGGGGAGACTGGTGACGGACCGGAAAGCCGCGGCGGATGAAAAATCAGGTTGTACAAATTTGATGGAAAAAGTTTATGCAAGACTCCATATTGTAATATATGAAATTTTGTATTATCATAAATCTGCAAGCGATCTGTCTCTTGTGAGGAGGGGCGGAACGCCCAAAATACGCTTCTTTCCTGTGGAATTTCCCACGGTCCACCTGATGCGGATTGAAAGATAGGTCGAGAAGGGAAGAGCAACCATGATGAACACAAGTCTGCTCCAGAAGTCTGGTCTGGCAACGCTGCAGGTCGCGCAGATCCTGGCAGGGCTGGAACCGGGAGACCGGATCCCCACGGTGACGGAACTGAGCGAACAATGCGAGATGGCACGGGGAAATATCCAGATCGCGCTGAACAACCTGAAACAGAATCATGTGATCCGTCTGGAATCCCATGGGCAGAACGGCACCATTGCAACAGAGATCGACTATGTGGCAATGGCGCAGTATTGCAGCAATACGGGTCTGACCTGCGTGATGCCTATGCCGTATGGCCTGCGCTATGAAGGTCTGGCCAGCGGACTGTATGAGGAACTGAACCAGAAAGGGGTCACGGGTGCGATCGCATTTATGCGCGGTTCCGGCTACCGGCTGAACTGTGTGGAAGAAGGGCGCTTTCATCTGTGCGTCATGAGTCAGCTTGCATTTGAACACTATGCGCAGGAGGGCAAGGACATCCAGCTGATCGCGGCCTTTGGCCCGCAGAGCTATGTGGAACAGCATCGGGTCTTTGTCCGCCCGGACTTCAAGGGCGACTGGCAGAACTGCAAGGTGGGCGTGGATGCCTCCTCGGTGGACCAGGAGATGCTGACCCGGTTCTGTTTTGCCGATAAGCCGGTGCAATATGTGCCCATCATCTATAGTCAACTGGTGCCGTTTCTGCACAGCGGCGTCATTGATGCCGGCGTCTGGAGCGCCGATATGCTGCCGGAGGGGCTGAGCTATTATCCGATGCCCCGGCTGGATGAGCAGGAAAAAGATACCGTGGCCGTGCTTGCCTGCCGGAAAAGTGATAACATCACCGCGCAGCTGGTGCGCAAGATCCTGTCGGTGGAGCGTGTGGACCACATCCAGCAGCAGGTGATGCGCAAGCAGATCATTCCGCGCTACTAAGCAAAGGTGCTGTCAAACAGAAGTCACATCTGCATGGAGGACATGCGGATGTTTCTTTCGGGATGAGAATACAAAATATTGTATAAAACATTTTCTTCCGAAAACCGATACAGGATGTCTGATTTTTTTTTACAGAAAGAAAAGGAGATCTCGCATGAAAAAGATCACTCGGCGCAACTTCCTGATCGCATCCGGCAAAACCGTTGGCACACTGGCAGCTGCCTCTGCCTTTATGGGGTGTGCCAGCCCGGAGCAGGCGGAGAACTGCTTCCCCCGGTCTGCAATGCCCGTCCGGACCGATGACCGCCTGACGGCCATCGACAACATTGTGGAAAACTACATGGGACAGGGATATTTCCCCGGCGCAACGATCGTGGTGGCACGCGGCGGCAAGATCGTGTATGAAAAGGCATACGGCTACGCAATGCTCAACGACATGGGCGTGCGGCTGGACGATCCCCGCCCCATGCAGATGGATACCATGTTCGACATGGCATCCTGCACCAAGATCATGGCCACGACACAGTCCATCATGAAGCTGTACAGCGAGGGCAAGATCGACCTGAATGCCACGGTAGCAAGCTACATTCCGGAGTTTGCCAAGAACGGGAAGGAAAACGTCACCGTGCATCAGCTGCTGACCCACACCTCCGGTCTGCCGCAGTGGAAGGCGATGTTCCTCTACATCGAGAAGGACAAGGCCAAGGTGCTGGATTACATCTGCAACTGTGAGCTGATGTTCGCCCCCGGCGAGGAAAAGTACAGCGACCTGGGCTTCCAGATGCTGGGCTTCCTGGTGGAGCGGATCACCGGGCGCTCGATGGACGAATACGTCAAGAACGAGATCTACAAGCCTCTGGGGCTGAAGCGCACCACCTATCTGCCGCTGGCCAACGGCTTTACCACCGAGGATGTGGCAGCCACCTCCTTCGGCAACCCGTATGAGTATGCCATGGTGGACGAGATCGACTACCCGGGCTTTGGCTACGACTGTACCGCCGATCTGGACGCGTTCCGCACCTTCACCGGCTGGCGCAACTACACCCTGCAGGGCGAGTGCAACGACGGCAATGCATGGATGGCAAACGGCGGCGTGGCCGGTCACGCGGGCCTGTACTCCGACGCGGAAGATCTGGCCGTGCTGTGCCAGGCCATGCTGAACGGCGGCATCTACAAGGGCATCCGCCTTTACAAGAAGGAAGTCATCGACGAGTTCACCAGCGAGCAGAACGGCAAGCCGTCCCGCGGGCTGGGCTTTGAGCGGGGCTCCTCGTTCATGGGCCGCGGCGACCGCCACTACGACGCCTTTGGCCACGCAGGCTTTACCGGCACCCATGTGGTCATGAACAAGACCAACAAGACCGCCGTCATTTTCCTGACCAACAAGCAGAACGTCGGCTTCAAGCCGGACTCCACCTCGTACTACAGCCCCTATAGCTGCTGCGGCGAGATCTGTGAGCTGGTCTGGAACATTTTTGGAACCGAAGCTCCGGCTGAGACGCTGGCCGACAAGATCGGCACCTGGCTGTAAGCAAAACAAAAAATCATTGGGAGATGTCAGAGATGGATTTTGAACCGAGATTAACGATCCTGCGCCAGGCAGGGATGCTGTCCGAGGAGGATTGCCGAAAGGTACAGGATGTGATCCGCTTTTTTCAGGAGAAATACGGTCTGACATTGACCGAAGAAAACGCTTCCGCCATGATCACGCACCTGTGCGCTGCGCTGGGGCGCATCCACCGCGGAGAGCCGGTGGAGCCGCTGGACGAGGAGGTCTACGAAGAGACCAGCCAGGAGCCTACCTTCCCCAAGGCACTGGAAGCAACGCAGGCGCTGGTGCGGGAGATCCTGCCGGACCTGCCGGAGGACGAGCAGAAGTTCCTGACCATGCACATCGGGGTCGTGCTGGCACAATCGTGACAGCATTTGCATAAAACCCACATCAGAAAGGAGGGCTAGCTTATGAAAATCGTAGTAGGCGGCCAGATCGACAAGCAGAAGGTTTATGACACCATCAAGGGTGTTGTAGGCGACCGTGCCTCGGTGGAGATCAAGGATGACATTGCGGCGGCAATGGCGGTCAAGACCGGGCAGGCAGATTACTACTTCGGCGCCTGCAAGACGGGCGGCGGCGGTGCGCTGGCAATGGCCATTGCCCTGCTGGGCATGAACCAGTGCGCAACGGTGTCCATGCCGGGCAAAATGCTGAGCGAGGACGAGATCCTGGCACAGGTCAAGGCCGGCAAGAAGGCATACGGCTTTACGGATCAGCACATCGAAAAGGTCGTGCCGATCATTCTCAAGGGTCTGGGCTTCTGATCCGGATCGTCAAATAAGGAGGATTACATATGGAAACCATTCTGCGCTACGTTATCATCGCGGCAGTTGGTGCGTTGGCATCGATCCTGGCAAACCAGAGCATCGCCGTGTTCAACGACGGCCTGCGCCCGGTCCTGCCGGAGTATCTGGAAAAGCGCATGGACCGCAAGGCTCTGGCAGCCACCAGCTTTGCCATCGGCTTTGGTCTGGTCATCGGCTACGGCCTGCCCACGTCCATTGCCGCAAGCATCATCCTGATCCACTGCATCCTGCTCACCACCGACATCATCGGCACCTGGTGCCCGGACACCAAAAAGGGCATGATCGTTTCCGGCGTCATCGGCGCTGTGTACGGCGTGGCCCTGCTGTTCGGCCTGCAGGTGATCATCGACCTGTTCAACCTGCTGCCGGTCAACTTCCTGGGCAGCCTGGGCCAGGTCTCTGCCGGTATCACGCTGGCCTTCGCCATCTTCCCGGCTGTGACGGTTGCCCTGCAGTTCGGCGCTGCCAAGGGCATCATCACCGCCGTTGTGACCCTGCTGGTCCGTCAGATCGTTGAGACCTACGGCAAGATCGCACTGGACGCCGAGCACACGATCAGCCTGAACAAGGACGGTATGGCCCTGCTGGCCGGTATGATCATCATGCTGGTGTTCGCTGCCATGGATAAAGAAGGCAACGACCAGAACTCCAACGAAATGCTGACCCAGATCTTTGCCGACAAGGTCGCACGCATCCGCAAGTATATGCCGGTTCTGGCCCTCATGGGCGGCCTGATCGCAGCAGGCACCAGCATGAGCATCATGGCCGGTGACCCCATCAGCCTGGGCCTGCTGGCCGAGGGTGACCGCGTCAACGCAGGTCTGACCGCTCTGGCCCGTGCCATCGGCTTTATCCCGCTGGTTGCCACCACCGCCATCACCACCGGCGTCTACGCTCCGGCCGGCATGACCTTCGTCTTTGTGATCGGTCTGCTGATCCCCAACCCCTTTATCGCCCTGATCGCCGGTGCAGCCTGCATCTGCGTGGAGATCCTGCTGCTGAACGTCATCGCAAAGGGTCTGGACAAGTTCCCCGGCATCAAGCGCTGCGGCGACAACATCCGTACCGCTATGAGCTACGTCATCGACATCGCCCTGCTGATCGGCGGCATCCTGGCTGCTCAGGCGATCATGCCCACGACGGGTCTGTTCATCAGCGTGGCATTCTGGTGCATCAACAAGTGCAGCAAGAAGCCTCTGGTCTCCATGGCGGTCGGTCCTCTGGGCGCGATCCTGGTCGGCCTGATCGCAAACGTGCTGTTCCTGCTGTCTCTGTACACCCCTGCCGCCTGATCCCCGGATAAAATGAGCGCCTCCCGGCCTGCGTCGGGAGGCGGCTCTGGTTA
>ERZ827197.2349-NODE-2349-length-12706-cov-2.730851_pt1 | contig 12706 bp, 10 predicted proteins | sample MGYA00519867_ERZ827197 | MGnify/ENA primary metagenome ERZ827197 (study PRJEB31778, sample SAMEA3449278) | human gut metagenome | biome: human gut; feature: human-associated habitat; material: faeces | place: United Kingdom | collected 2010/2012 ...
CACAAATACCTTTTCACGCACTCTAAATTATAATAAAAGCTACTATAAATTGCAACCAAAAAATGTCTTCCCTTTCCCCTTTTTTCAAAAACATTACCATATCATTACATTTTTTACAAATTCCACTTTTGCTTTAAATAGTATACCATCATTTGCTTCTATCTGATACAATAGATGTATGGGATTTTTATCCAAATTTTGACTAAAAGGCAGGTACTAGAATATGTGGGCTTATGAAGGAATTTTTTATCAGATCTATCCAATTGGATTCTGTGGCGCTCCGACCGCAAATGACGGCAAAACCGTATCCCGGATTTTAAAATTAAAGGACTGGAGCAGTTATCTGGAATCCTTAGGTATCTCTTCTATATTATTAAATCCAATTTTCGAATCAGACAATCATGGTTATGATACCAGGGATTATAAAAAAATCGACTGCCGTCTCGGAACCAATGAAGATTTCGCAGAAGTATGCAAAGATCTCCATGCACACAATGTAAAAATCGTTCTTGACGGTGTGTTTAATCACGTAGGACGCGGCTTCTGGGCATTTAAGGATGTACAGGAAAAGAAATGGGACTCTCCATACAAGGACTGGTTCTGCATCAATTTTGACGGTAATTCCTGCTACAATGACGGATTCTGGTATGAGGGATGGGAAGGACATTTTGAACTGGTCAAACTGAATCTTGCCAATTCTGCTGTTGTAGATTATCTCCTGGAATGTGTAAAAGGCTGGATCGATGAATTTGACATCGACGGTCTCCGGCTTGATGTTGCATACTGCCTGGACCGCAATTTCATGAAACGTCTGCGCAGTTTCTGCCAGGAATTAAAACCTGACTTTGCCCTGATCGGAGAGGTTCTCTTCGGGGACTACAATCAGATCGTCAATGACGAAATGCTGCACAGCTGCACCAACTATGAATGCTATAAAGGTATTTATTCCAGCTTCAACAGCATGAACATGTTTGAGATTGCGCACTCTCTGAATCGTCAGTACGGACCGGAACAGTGGTGCATTTACCGCGGAAAACATCTGATGTCTTTTGTTGACAACCACGATGTAACCCGAATTGCAAGTATCCTGACCAACAAGAACCACCTGCCGCTGACTTACGGACTTCTTCTTGGTATGCCGGGTGTTCCTTGTATTTATTATGGAAGTGAATGGGGTGAGGAAGGGGTAAAAGCACCAAATAATGACTACGCCCTTCGTCCATGCTTTGAAGAACCAAAGCCAAATGAACTGACCGAAGAGATCAAAAAAATGATCCACGTCAGAACCGGAAGCAATGCACTCTGCCACGGAAGCTACCGTAATGTTGTCCTGACCAACCATCAGCTCATCTTTGAGCGTCGGACCGATGATGAACGGATGCTGGTTGCGATCAATGCATCGGACGCACCGTTTACTGCGCACAATGGAGAACTCGGAGGCACAATGACCGACCTGCTCACCGGAAATGAAATCCAGATGAGCGGACAGCTTGAGATGCCGCCGTACAGTGTGCAGTATCTGAAATAATATCTCCGGACATTTTCCAAAGCAGACCTCTTTGGTTTGCCATGAGAATGATTGATATTGCTTAACAGCACAAATGCCAGTTCCGGCTTGCTGTCGGTTCTGGCATTTTTTCAAAGAATCTCTGTTCCAGTAAATACAGTAATTTCGTTTGAGATTTCCTGTCATTTAACGGAACTTCGATTTTCTATATTCCCTCGGAGTCATTCCATAATTTTTTCGAAAAAGCCTGTAAAATTGTGTCCGATTACTAAAGCCAAGGTCCTCCATGATTTCTGCAATCGTAAGATCCGAATCCAAAAGAAGTCCCTCCGCCTTTTCCATTGTAAATTTCGTGCTATATTCATACAGAGACAACCCGGTATATTTTTCAACCGTTTTATAAAGATAATCTCCTGAATAACTAAACTTTTCCTCCAAATCCTTTCTGCGCACCTGTCCATCCTTTTCCCGGATATAACTGGTTATCTGATCAAATAGTTCTCTCTCAGACGTATTTCCGAAAGCAACCGGCGTATTTGTGTAAAGCGCTCCGTCAAACAATGCAGATAACATTCCTATCATTGCTCCTGCAATCTGAAAATTTGATTTAGGCGTTCTCTTCTGCAATCCTACTGCAATTTTGTCAAAACAATCATGCACTACTTTTGTCTCTTTCATCGGAATAAAATCGATATAAGCCCGTTGTGATGCCTCTTCTTTATCCAATTCATGTAAAAAGAATTTCCTTACCATCTCATATTCCTTTGTGCGTTTCCCGGAAAAAACACTTGGAAATTGTAGTAAATTCAAAATATATTCTTGTGTAAATTCCAGAAAAATCACTCTGCAATACTCATCGAATTCCTCCAGATGGCGAATATTCATATTCATCAGACAGCAACTTCCTTTCGGATAAAGATGTCTGGTATTTTCAATGTTCTGATATAGCCTTCCATCTGCAACATACATCAACTCATAGAAATTATGTCTGTGCATACTTTTCCTTTCAAGAATTTTGTCCGATTCCTCCTTGTCCATACAAAGATATCCTAAATCCTTCGGTCCTATAAATGTAAGCACCTCTCTTCCTTCTTCTTTTTCCGGATAATAGGAATCTAAAATAAAAGAAAGACTATCTTCTGTAAAATGATTTTCTCCAAAACCTTTTTCATATGCCTTCATTTCTTTAATTAAATCCTGATACATCATAGGACGTGTAGATTGAAAATACATAATTTATTCCTCTTTCTGATAAAAACCAGTTTTATCTTTTTATAGTGATCATTCCTGTTCATCTCGAATAGCTCTTAACAATTGAATCTGATACACATAAGGTTCAATCCCATCATTTATGCCATTTATACTCTTTTTCATATCATTTATAATAATATCATATGATGTGGATGTCAAAATTTTTTACCACTCACTAATTAACCGAATTGTTCTATTCAATAGTAAAAGCGAGGAAAACTTATGCAAAAAACAGATTTCAACCGTGACTGGACCGTACAGAAAGACGGATCCAATGAAATACTTCATGTCAATCTTCCAGATGACGCCATGATCCGTGAAGAGCGCTCAAAAGAGAATAAAACCGCAAGTGCAAGTGCCTATTTTGCCGGTGGCAAATATATTTACACTAAAATTTTCGATCTTTCGGAAAATGAAACCAGACAAACTCTGATCTTAGAATTTGAGGCTGTCTATCAAAACGCAACCGTATTCTTAAACGGCAGACAGGTTGCCGAACATCCTTACGGATACACAAACTTTTTTGTTGACATCACCGGAAAAGTTATTGCCGGAACAAATGAACTGAAAGTCGTTGCAGACAACGCAGATGTCCCGAACAGCCGTTGGTACTCCGGATCCGGTATCTACCGCGAAGTGCACCTTTACCGTTCCGGAAGTTCTTATATCCGCCCGGAAGGGTTAAAAGTGCAGATTGTTGATCTTAATACAATCCACATTTTTACTGACGCGGTTATGCAGCCTGATGAAAAAATTGTACTGGAAATTTTCAATGACACTGGCAAAATCGTATCTTCCGAAGGCACAGATGTCACCATCACCATCCCAGATGCACACCTCTGGTCTGCCGAAGATCCTTATTTATATACCTGCAAGGCAACCCTTCTACAAAATGGAACTGCCATTGATACTGCCAGAACCTCTTTCGGAATCCGTACCCTTTCCTGGGGAAAAGATGGATTTCTTGTAAACAGCAAGTCCGTCCTTTTCCGGGGTGCCTGCATCCATCATGATAATGGGGTACTCGGTGCCTGTGGCTTCCATGATGCTGAATGTCGGCGGGTACGCATTTTAAAAGAAGCCGGATTTAATGCCATCCGTTCTTCACACAATCCCATTTCAAAGGCAATGCTGGATGCATGCGATCAACTTGGTATGTACATTATTGACGAAGCTTTTGATATGTGGCTGATCAAGAAAAATCCTTACGATTACGCCGGTGAAACATTTTCCAAATGGTGGAAAGCTGATATTGCTGCCATGATTTCAAAAGACTATAACCATTCTTCTGTTGTGATGTACTCTGTTGGAAACGAGATTACAGAGCTTGGACTTGCAGACGGGCAGGAACAGGCCCGTATCATGACTGAATTCTGCCATACCAAAGATCATACAAGACCTGTCACAGCCGGGATCAATCTGATGCTTGCTACCATGGCCGGAAGTAAAAAAAGTATTTATGGCACGGACGAAGACGGTAAAGTCAAAGACAGTGGTTCCGGTGGACTGGATAACGCTCCGACCTCTGAATTTTTCAATATCATGATGAACAAAATGGGCGGACTCATCAATAAAGCAGCCAAAACAAAAAAAGCGACTGCCATTGCTGAAATTATGTCCGGTATTTTCGATATTCCCGGATATAATTATGCATCCAGCCGCTATAAAATTGATGCCAGAAATCATCCGGAACAGGCGACAACCGGCTCTGAAACTCTCCCGCAGACCCTTTACGATAACTGGCAGCTTGTCAAATCGATTCCTACCATGACCGGCGACTTTATGTGGACCGGATATGATTATCTTGGTGAATCAGGCATTGGCACCATTCAGTACAAAGACAAAAAGACGAAGCAAAATGCCGATCCGGGCCTTATTATTTCCGGTGGTGCCGGTATCATTGATATCTGTGGAAAAAAACGTCCGGAAGTTGGATGGAGCAAGATCATCTGGGGATTACAGAAAACTCCAACAATTGGTGTTGACCCTTATACCCGCACAGACTATTTCCAGTCTCTTTCTATGTGGCGTGTCACAGATGCGGTGGAAAGCTGGTCATGGGAAGGCTGCGAAGGGAAAAAAGCTTCTGTAACAATCTACTCAGATGCAGACAAAATAGAACTTCTTGTCAATGGAAAAAGCGCAGGTAAAAAGAAACCGAAAAAAGATATTGCAAAATTCAGGAAAATTCCATATGAAGCCGGCAAAATCGAAGCCATTGCTTACGACTCCTCCGGAAAAGAAACAGCCCGCACCACGCTTGTCTCAGCCACTGGAAAAACTTCGATAAAACTCACTCCTGAAACAACAAACCTCTGTGCAAATGGTCAGGATCTCTGCTTCCTTAATATCGATCTTATCGGTGAAAATGGAATCACAAAATCCTCTGTCGACCAGGAGCTGAAAATAGAAATCTCTGGTCCTGCAACACTTCAGGGATACGGTTCTGCAAGACCAAATGTTGAAGAAAGCTTCTGCAACGATACTTTCAAGACATTCTATGGCAAATCCTTAGCCGTAATCCGGGCCGGCTATGAACCAGGCACTGTCACTGTAAAAGTATCCGGAAAAGGATTAGACACCCAGGAACTCACACTAAATATCTGTTAAAACTCTACAGATTTCTAAATAAAACCAAAGGAGAACATCAGAACTCTTTTTCTGTTCTGACGTTCTCCCTTCTGGTCATTTATCCCATTTTCTAATAAATATATTTCTTCATTTCCTGATATACCCTTGCAAGAGGAAGTCCGACGATCGTATTATAATCACCTTCAATCCCACAGATATACACGCCAAATGCCCCTTGGATTCCATAGGCTCCTGCCTTGTCCATCGGCTCTCCTGTCGCAATATATTCCCTGATTTCTTCCTTGCTCATCGGATATACATGCACATCACTGCATTCATGAAATGTCTTCCGGATCTTTTTCCCATCCTTCTTTATCAGAAGCGTAACACCGGTGTAAACCTGATGTGCTTTTCCCTGAAGCATGGAAATCATCTGATATGCCTGCTCTTTATCCTTTGGCTTTCCGAGAATCGTTCCATCCGCTGCAACCACCGTATCTGAGCCGATCACCAGAAAATCTCCTGTATTTTTCGTTTCATACTGCTGATAGACATCTTCTGCTTTCTGTACAGAAAGTTCTTCCACAACCTGGCTTGGAACCTGGGATGTAATTACTTCCTCACAGTGTGACGGCATGACTACATGCTTTATATTTCCCTGTTCCAGCAGTTCTGTCCTGCGCGGTGATGCAGAGGCCAGAACTACAGTCAGCTTCTGTGTCCTACTACACATAGCCTAATCCTCTTTCACAAGAATCTTCTTAATTTCTCCCATATACATGTTATGCATATCTTTGTCAGCATACCATTTGTCAAGATTTGCTTTCTCAACAAAATTTTCTTCTCCCATGCGCTGTACATAAACCTTCTTGCATACAAAGATCATTTTTGCTTCTTCAAACGCAACTGTTCCATCTACATAATATGGTGTCAGACCGGCTTCTTTGATCTTATCTTCGTCCCTTCCGGAGACTCTTCCACAGAGATTTAACGCTTCTCTATGCTCTTCTCCAAAGAATGCCAGTGTAAAATAATCTTCTCTGTCTACAAATTCTTTTGTATAACGGGAATCACGGATATAGGCTGTTGCAGTTGGTTTTCCCCACATGATTCCGACACCGCCCCAGCTTGCGGTCATGGTGTTACATTTTTCTTCATTTCCTGCTGTGATCAGCATCCACTGTTTTCCGATCAGGTCAAATGGATTATCCTTTAATTCTTCTGCTTTTATTTCTGTAAAACTCATTTTTCTGTCCTCTTATTTTGCGATTACTTTACGGAAATTCTTCTTTCCTTTTCTTACAACTTTTCCTTCTCCTTCAAAGTCTGCTTTTGCAAATGTTGCTGAAATATCAGAAACCTTTTCTCCGTCAACGGCAACTCCGCCCTGCTGTACAGCACGACGTCCTTCTGATTTGGAAGCAACCAGTCCGCTCTTATGAAGAAGTGTCAGGATATCGACAGACCCGTCTGCGAAATCTTCATCAGAAAGCTCTGCTGTCGGCATATCTGCTGCATTTCCTGAGCTGAACAGTGCACGTGCACCTTCCTGTGCCTTCGTAGCTTCTTCTTCGCCGTGAACCAGCTTTGTCAGTTCAAATGCAAGGATTTCTTTTGCTGTATTCAGCTGTGCGCCTTCCCATTTATCCATCTCATCAATCTGCTCAAGCGGAAGGAATGTCAGCATACGCAGGCATTTGAGAACATCTGCATCTGCCACGTTTCTCCAGTACTGGTAGAATTCAAACGGAGAAGTCTTTTCCGGATCAAGCCATACAGCTCCAGACTGTGTCTTACCCATCTTCTTTCCTTCTGAATTCAGAAGCAGTGTGATTGTCATCGCACTTGCATCCTTACCAAGCTTACGACGGATCAGCTCTGTACCACCAAGCATGTTGCTCCACTGGTCATCTCCACCAAACTGAAGGTTACATCCGTATTTCTGGTATAACATATAGAAGTCATAGCTCTGCATGATCATGTAGTTGAATTCAAGGAAGCTCAGTCCCTTTTCCATACGCTGTTTGTAGCATTCTGCTGTCAGCATACGGTTTACGGAGAAGTGTGCTCCGACTTCACGAAGTACTTCCACATAATTCAGATCCATCAGCCAGTCCGCATTATTAACCATCAGTGCTTTCCCGTCTGAAAAATCAATAAAACGGCTCATCTGCTTCTTAAAGCAGTCACAGTTGTGCTGGATTGTCTCCGGTGTCATCATCTGACGCATATCTGTTCTACCGGACGGATCCCCGATCATAGCAGTACCGCCCCCGATCAAAGCAATCGGCTTATTGCCAGCCTCCTGCAGTCTCTTCATCAGGCACAATGCCATAAAATGTCCAACATGCAGACTATCCGCCGTCGGATCAAACCCAATATAAAACGTAGCCTTCCCATTATTCACCAGATCCCGGATAAGCGGCTCATCCGTAACCTGTGCAATCAATCCTCTAGCCTGCAGCTCTTCATAAATACCCATTTCTAATCTTTCCTTTCTTTTTCAAAACCTATATCTTACTCACAGCCAATCTTCTCCGCCAGGAGAAGGAGGCGTCCCTGTCTGGAACTCTTTGAAGTTTTTAAGGATGTCAGCCATCCGGAAACCATTTCTATTTGACTGCATGTGCAGGCGGATGCTCATACTTCTTAGGTTTTGGGAATTTGTGTTATGATTGAAAATCCATCTGTCTGAGCGCAGCGAGTTATGGATTTTCAATCATGCCCTTAACAAATTTACAAAACCTTAGAAGTATCAGCTGCCGAACCCGCAGACAAATAGAAATAGATTCCGGATAGCGTCCGTCCTGAACCCCTTCAATTTTTCCAATAAAAAAACCTCGTCCTCCGGCCAATCAGCCTTTAAGGACGAGGTATATTCTCTCGTGGTACCACCTTAATTCACATCCGGCTCGCACCGAATGCCTCAGTCAGTAACTAACATTACCGTAGCAGGTATAACGTCCGCCACTCCGTCACAGCTTACTTGCGCTTCCGTGCGTTCGGTGTGAAACTCCAAGATGTATTCACATCTGACTCTTCGTGCACCTCTCATCAACCGGTTACTTTCTGTCTGAGCCTTGTCATCTGCTACTTGTTCTCTTCATAGTCTGTAATTTTCTCTTCTTTTGTCATACTACCGTATCCTTCAAAATTTGTCAAGCCGGATTTCACGCCAAATTATCACAAAACAACTTTTGTCAAATCCAATTCACAGCCTTCCATCATTTTCCGAACCACTCTCGCAGATTCCCTAATTCCAGAAATCCGTCTTCTGCTCCAGCTCAATATTTGCACTTTTAAACACCGGATTAACTCCCCGCTTCAACTGATCCTCATAATCCCGGATTGCCTTAAATGCCGTCCCGGACAAAATCAGGATCACCGGAATATTGATCAGAGCCATCACGCCCATCAGCACATCCGAAAGATCCCACAAAAGTGACATTTCCATTCCTGCACCTAAAAATACAACAAATGCCGATACCAGGCGGAATCCGCGCATAAATTTTTTCCCCGGTTCCTTTTTATGGATATAGGTCAGAAGATTGTCGCAATAGAAACAGTTTCCAAGCAATGTTGTAAACGCAAAAAATACCATAGCCACCGTTATAAATACCGGACCAAATGCTCCCAGGGATTCCTGAAGAGATGCCTGAACCCACGGTGCCCCCTGCATCTCCCTGGTTGGATCAATGCCAGACGACATACACATCATCGCCGTTGCCGTGCAAAGAAGAAGTGTGTCGATAAAGACAGACAGCATCTGAACCAGTCCCTGTTTGACCGGATGGCTGACATTTGCAGAAGCAGATGCATTCGGTGCCGAACCGATTCCGGCTTCGTTGGAATAAAGCCCACGGCGGATACCCTGCATCATAGCAGAACCCGCAAACGCTCCGAAAATCGCCTTGAAATCAAACGCTTCCTCAAAAATACGCAGGAACATTTCCGGCACATTGCGGATATTGATGATAACCACAATCAGCGCCATACCGATATATGCAAGTCCCATCACCGGCACAAGCGTCGATGTCACCTTTACAATACGGCTTCCACCGCCAAGCAGACACCATCCGGTCAGAACTGCCAGAATCCCACCAATGATCCATGGGCTTACCTTCGGATCATAAAAAGAAAATCCGGAAAATGTAGACTGCAGATTGTAGGATGCCAGCATATTGAATCCAAATGCATAAGTCAGGATCATGGCAATACAAAACACGATCGCCAGTGGTCTGCAATGCAGCGCCGCCTCGATATAATAAGCCGGACCACCATAGCATTTCCCATCCTCTCCCTTTTTCTTGTAAATCTGTGCCAGCGTACTTTCAATCAGTGCAGACGCACTTCCAATGATCGCAATCACCCACATCCAGAATACAGAACCAAATCCCCCAATACAAATTGCCGATGACACCCCGACAATATTTCCCGTTCCTACTCTCGATGCCGTTGAAACCATAAGCGCCTGGAATGATGAGATTGCCTCTTTGTCGTCCGGCTTCTCCATCACGGACTCACAAGCTCTCTCAAATAAACGCACCTGTGGAAATCTTGTCCGGATTGTAAAATATAAACCTGCACCGATCAGAATAATCACCAGAAGTTTGCTGTACATAAATGAACTGACCGCCCCAATAATCGTCTGAAACATACCTTCTTTCCTTTCTCAATGTTTTCTACCATTTTCGCTATATCTTAACGGAAACTCTCAAAATTTGCAAGCTTTTTCTATTTAAAAGCGGACAAGCAACGCCTGTCCGCCAAATTTATACTATATTTTTCTATCCCTTTACAGCTCCGGCAGCAACACCCTTGATGATGTACTTCTGTCCTGCCAGATATACAATGATGATTGGGATTACTGTAAGCATAATGCTTGCCATCATCGGTCCCATCTCAACTCTTCCGTAACTTCCGCGGAAATACTGGATCAGCATTGGGATTGTTTTATACTTCTTAATATCAAGTACAAGAGTTGGAAGCAGGTAATCATTCCATACCCACATTGCTTCCAGGATACCTACGGATATCATGGTAGGCTTCAGGATATGGATATCGATCAAAAAGAAGGTCTGCAGCGGATTACATCCGTCGATCATGGCAGCTTCTTCGATTTCTACAGGAATCGATTTTACAAATCCGCAGAACATAAATACCGCAAGACCTGCGCCAAATCCGAGATAGATCACCCAGATATTCCATGGCATATTCAGCTTTAAGGTATCTGCTGTCTGCGACAAGGTGAACATAACCATCTGGAAAGGTACAACCATTGAAAATACAAACAGATAATACAAAATCTTTGAAATCGGACTATTTACACGGGTTATATACCATGCACACATGGAGCAACATACAAGAATAGCAACTACAGAAGTAATCGTAATAAATGTACTGTATCCAAGACTGCTCAAAAATCCTTTTGAAGCAACGGCATCTACATAGTTTGCGATTCCTGCAAATGCATCTGCAGTCGGAAGTTTAAATGCAGTTCCTGTACTGATCGCTGATTCTTTTTTCAAAGAGTTCATCAGGATCATAATGATCGGATAAATCCAGGCGAGTGCCGCAATTGTTAATATAACTATCCATATTGTATTTGCAATACTTTTCTTCTTTTTCATTACTGCTGCACCTCCTTAGATCTTGTTGCTTTCAGCTGTACCAGTGAAATAATGATAACCAGAACACAGAAGATCACTGCTTTTGCCTGTCCATAACCTTTCCACTGCATTCCGGCACGTGCGTAGAATGTCTGGTAAATATTCAGTGCCAGCATTTCTGTCGCATGGTTCGGATCTCCACCTGTAAGAGCCAGGTTCTGGTCAAACAATTTAAATGAATTGGTAAGTGTCAGGAAGACGCAGATCGTGATGGAAGACATTACCATCGGAACTCTGATTTTCCAGAGGATATCCCACTTTGCTGCTCCGTCAATCTCTGCTGCTTCGATCAGATCATCCGGTACATTCTGAAGACCTGCGATGTAAATGATCATCATATATCCGATCTGCTGCCAGCACATCAAAATGATAAGTCCCCAGTAACCGGCTGAAGAATTCAGTGCCAGAAGCGGCTGTCCGATGATCGTAAGCAGACAGTTGATCAGGATCTGCCAGATATATCCAAGTACGATTCCACCAATCAGGTTCGGCATAAAGAAAATAGTTCTGAAAATATTGGTTCCCTTTAACTTCTGTGTCAGAAGCAGTGCCAGACCAAATGCCAGTACGTTGATCAGTAAGATCGATACAATCGCAAATAATACTGTAAATTTAAATGAACTTGTAAATGATGTATCCTTGATTGCTGCGGTATAATTTGATATTCCAACAAATGTTGCATTTCCTACTGTTGTAAACTTACAAAAAGAAAGATAAAATCCCTGTGCAAACGGAATAATAAATCCGATCACAAATGCAAGAAATGTTGGGAGAACAAATATTGGTGCATGTTTTTTCAGTGCCTTCTCCATAGAAATCCTCCTCTTTTCCTTTTGCCCGGAAGGATCTTCCTACCAGGTGGCTCTCATTTCACTTTTTATTTTTATATGGAAAAACGTAGGTTCCCATATCCAGAAAACCCGCTTCGTACAGGCTCTCCTCTCACTTAAAAGGGGCAGGCAAGCCGCCTGCCCCTAGGTCAGTTCTTTTTATGCAACTTATTTATTCATTTGCAAGCTTGTATTCAGATGCCCATCCATCTACGAATGCACTTACTACTGCATCCCAGTTAGCATCTGTCTGATCTGCCGCATAAGCTGTCAGTGCAGATCCAACACCATTTTTCCACTCTTCTGAAGGCATTGTTGAGAAGTTCCATGCTACCGGAGTCTTTCCGTCTTCGGTCATCTGTTTGTCTTCTTTGATAAAGAGATTCTTAGATTCCTGAGCTTTCTTAAACGGAATGTTGAATCCCATATCGTCTGCCATACATTTTGTTCCTTCATCTGAAGTTACACACCAGTCCATAAAATCTAATGTAGCCTGAATATCAGCTTCGTCTGCGTCTTTATTTACGCACCAGTAATTTTCTGTACCTGTGCAGAGTCCCTGGTTTGCTTCATCGCCTACACCAAAGTAAACCGGAAGCATGGTCATGTCATCATCTGTCAGACCGCCATCGATCAGCTGTGTATATTCCCATGTACCATTCTGATAGAATACAGCTTTTTTATTCAGGAATTCATTTCTTGCATCGTCACCTGTCTTTGCAGCAAGATCCTTTGGATCGCATGTGCTGTTGTTGATGTACAGATCCCACATATCGCGATAATTGTCAAGATATGTGCCTTTGATTGCATCTGTTGTGTTAATTCCTTCATCCTGATATTCAAAGTAGATCGGAAGGTTTGCAAGGTGCGTCTTGAAT
>ERZ827197.2357-NODE-2357-length-12685-cov-4.257245_pt1 | contig 12685 bp, 10 predicted proteins | sample MGYA00519867_ERZ827197 | MGnify/ENA primary metagenome ERZ827197 (study PRJEB31778, sample SAMEA3449278) | human gut metagenome | biome: human gut; feature: human-associated habitat; material: faeces | place: United Kingdom | collected 2010/2012 ...
CCGAGATAATTACTCAGTACAGTTGATGTAAACTGTTGGCAGATTGTGCTGAGGTTAAAAGAAACTTGCTAGCAGTCGTTGACTGTACTGTCCTAATGCTTGAAATACAATCTATAAAGGAGTACAGTTATGCGTTATATAAAAGAAATATTAAAGAAAAACAGAATATGGGTATTAGTCTACATTGGGCTAGGTATATTTAATGCATTTATGGCTAATTACAAGGCTGACTATTTCCAAAAGGTCATTGATGGATTGGCTGATAGAACACTTGCATTTGCAGGAGTTGCAACATATGGTTTTATTTTGCTGGTAAATTATTGTATGAATTATTTGGATAATTATCCTGAAAAGAAATTGGAACATGGTATTTATCTGGATTTTAAGCTTTTGTCCTTTAGAAAAATAAGTACAATTGATTATACAGAATACCAGAAAATAGGTACAGGCAAACTTGTTCAAAGGATTGAGAATGGTTCAACAGCAGGAAGAAATGTATTATTCAATTTCTGGTTGCGTTTGATTCGTGACTTACTTCCTACCATTGGTTTTAGTATATACTTTATTTGGAAAATAGATGAAAAAGTCACTTATGTACTGTTTGTAGGCTATGCGTTTATTTTTATAATAACCAACATTCTATTAAAGTTTCTTTACAAAATAAAAGAAAAGATTTTGAATAGTGAAGAACTATTAAATCACTATTTGGTCAGAGGCTATATGGAAATGTTGGTATTTCGTATGAGTAAACAGTTCCCGAATGAAATAAAGAAGACTTGTAATGCAAAAGAGGATATTGTTTCGTCAAAAGTAAAAATGAATATGATTCATGAAGCATTCTTCACAATATTTGCACTACTTGTGGCAATGTTAGACATTGGTATTCTTTTTTATGCATGGAAAACGAAAAACCTTACAGTAGGTTCTGTGGTTGCACTAATTGCACTGATTGAAAATGCTTATACACCAATTGCCATTTTTAATGTACTTTATGTCCAATATAAATTGGACAAGGCGTCGTATAAGAGATTTGAGGAATTTTTAGGCTTAAAAGACGATGTTCAATTAAGAAACGGTAACGCAATAAATACAAATGTTGGAAAAATTGCAATAAGAAATTTATCATTCCAATATGAGGAACGAAAAATTATTGATGGCTTGAGCCTGTCAATACAAAAGGGAGAAAAAATAGCTTTTGTAGGAGAAAGTGGTTCTGGAAAATCGACCTTGATTAAGATTTTATTAGGGTTGCTAAAATATAATCAGGGAGAAGTTCGCTTAGGAGACATGGAGTTAAAAGAAATTTGTCTTAATAATCTGTATGATAGAGTTAGCTATCTATCACAGGATGCCCCTGTTTTTGACGGAACAATAAAAGAAAATCTGGTATTTGAGAAACAAGTGTCAGTAGAACAAATGCTAGGGGTATTGAGTGAAGTGCAACTATCTCATTTAGTTGAAAATCTTGCGGAAGGTTTAAATACTGAAATTGGTGAGAAAGGTACTTGTTTATCGGGTGGAGAAAAACAAAGACTTGCATTAGCTCGCTTGTGGTTTGAAGACTCCGAACTTGTCATTTTGGATGAAGCAACATCTGCAATGGATAATTTAACAGAAGAAAATGTAATGAAATCAGTTATGCAAAAAATGAAAGATAAAACTGTCATTGCCATTGCACATAGATTAAATTCCATTGCAGGTTTTGACAGAATTATTCTCTTTAAAGAAGGGAGGATTGTTGGACAAGGTACTTTTGAAGAACTACTACATACAGATTCTTATTTTATGGACTTGTATAATGCGAATGTGAAATAATTGTTTTTTAGGTCGAAACTTGTAAAAATACAAAGGGGCTGTTGCTCTTGCACTTTTTTAATTGTTAGAGTAGCAGTCCCTTAGTGTAAGTTTCATGTATGTTTACCTAAGACAGATTCAGGTATACGCACTATTCCCATGACAAATGAAGTAAAATCGGCTTTTCAGAGACAGAGACAGGTTAATTTTATGATGGGAATTGACAGAAATATTACAGTGGAAGGATATGACGGATTTATATTTACGGCAAAGACTGGAAGACCATTACAGCCGTCAGCAGTTAACAATATTTTGTATAATATTGTAAAAGCATATAATAAGGATGAATTGAAGAAAGCGAAAAAAGAACACCGTAAGGCAGAACTGCTTCCAAAGTTTTCAGCCCATGTTTTAAGACACACAGCCTGTACAAGAATGGCTGAAAAGGGAATGGATATAAAGGTGCTTCAATATTTGATGGGACATTCTTCCATTGATATTACAATGCAGGTGTATAACCACATTACGGATATGTCACGTGTTAAAAATGAAGTTGTGAAGATGGATGAAGCAGTAAACGCATGAAAAAAAATAAAAATTGGTGTCAAATTGGTGTCAAACAGCAAAAATGACAGATTTTCAAAAAATTAAATGCACGCAACCCCAGTAAAATCAAGGGTTGCAAAAATTAAATAAAAAAATTAGCACTCACCTCTTGACAGTGCTAACAACATGTGATATAACACAATTAAGCCTTGGGTGTTACATAACAAATAGAACAATAAAACAGCAATCATAAAAACAAAAATCCTGCATGAATCGAAGAAGAAAAAGGCTGGCAGGAATGGTTTCAAAGTGATTGTATACAATAGAGAATGAGAAAAAGGAGGCAGAAACTATGAACATTAACAAGTTTACACAGAAGTCCATTGAAGCGGTGAACCAGTGTGAAAAGATTGCTTACGATTATGGCAATCAGGAAATTGACCAGGAACATTTTCTTTACAGCTTAATGACAATAGACGATAGTCTGATTGCAAACCTGATTGAAAAAATGCAGATTAATAAAGAAGCATTTATTTCCAATATTGAAACACTGCTTTCACAAAAAACAAAAGTATCCGGCAACGTACAGCTTTACGTGAGCAATGACTTAAACAAAGTATTAATCAATGCCGAAGACGAAGCAAAGCGCATGGGAGATGCGTATGTATCTGTTGAACATCTGATGCTGGCAATGATTGCATCACCCAATAAGCAGATTAAGCAGCTCTTTAAGACCTACGGTATTACAAGAGATTCGTTCCTTTCCGTACTGGCAACGGTCCGTGGTAATCAGTCCGTAACAAGTGATAACCCGGAAGCAACGTATGACACACTGGCAAAATACGGACAGGATTTAGTTGAAAAGGCAAAGTCCGGCAAGTTAGACCCGGTTATCGGCAGGGATAATGAAATCCGTAATGTTATCCGGATTCTTTCAAGAAAAACAAAAAACAATCCGGTGCTGATTGGTGAACCGGGTGTCGGTAAAACAGCCGTTGTTGAAGGCCTGGCAGAACGGATTGTACGTGGCGATGTACCGGAGGGCTTAAAGGATAAGAAAATCTTTGCGCTGGATATGGGCGCACTGGTAGCCGGTGCGAAGTATCGTGGTGAATTTGAGGAACGTTTGAAAGCGGTGCTTGATGAAGTCAAGAAAAGCGAAGGGCAGATTATTCTATTTATCGATGAAATTCATACAATTGTCGGAGCCGGTAAGACAGAAGGCTCTATGGATGCAGGCAATATGTTAAAGCCAATGCTTGCGCGTGGTGAACTCCACTGTATCGGTGCAACAACACTGGATGAACACCGTCAGTACATTGAAAAAGATGCGGCACTGGAAAGACGGTTCCAGCCGGTTATGGTTGATGAACCGACCGTTGAAGATACCATTTCTATCTTACGTGGTTTAAAAGACCGTTATGAAGTATATCACGGTGTAAAAATTACAGACGGCGCACTGGTATCTGCGGCAACCCTTTCAGACCGTTACATTTCTGACAGATTCCTGCCGGATAAAGCAATCGACCTTGTCGATGAAGCCTGCGCAATGATTAAGACCGAACTGGATTCTATGCCGGCTGAGCTTGATGAATTACAGCGTAAGGTCATGCAGTTAGAAATTGAAGAAGCTGCATTGAAGAAAGAAACCGATAATCTCAGTAAGGAACGTCTGGAAGCTTTGCAGAAGGAATTATCGGAAATGCGTTCTGAATTTAAACAGCAGAAGGCAAAGTGGGACAATGAAAAGTCCAGTGTTGACCAGATTAGCAAGATCAAAGAAGAGTTAGAACAGGTCAACCATGAGATTGACGAAGCCAAGAGAAATTACGATTTGGAAAAGGCGGCTCAGTTACAGTACGGCAGACTGCCGGAGGTTCAGAAACGTCTGGAAGAGGCTGAAAAGAAGGTACAGAATAAAAATCTGGATTTGGTACATGAGAGTGTTACCGAAGAAGAAATTGCTGAGGCATACGAAAAAGTAGATTCTCATCTGATTGAAATCATTCGTAAGGCGTTAGTGAATATTCGTGATTACCACCAGAAACAGGTTCGATACAGTTGGTTTGACAGCAAACCGGATGGCACGCTGTTAGGTCAGAAAGTAACGGCACTGGAACGTGTTGGTGTATATGTTCCGGGTGGCAAAGCAGTATATCCGTCATCGGTTCTGATGAATATTGTTCCGGCAAAGGTGGCAGGAGTAGAACGTATCGTTATGACAACACCGCCGGGAAAAGATGGCAAAGTATATCCGATCACATTGGTTGCAGCCAAAGAGGCTGGCGTCGATGAGATTTATAAAGTGGGTGGAGCACAGGCAATCGGTGCTTTGGCATATGGAACCGAAAGCATCAAAAAGGTTGATAAGATCGTGGGACCAGGTAATATTTTTGTGGCACTGGCCAAGAAAGCGGTATATGGACATGTCAGCATTGACTCGATCGCCGGCCCGAGTGAGATTTTAGTACTGGCAGATGAGACAGCCAACCCACGTTATGTAGCTGCTGACTTATTGTCACAGGCAGAACATGATGAGATGGCATCTGCGATCCTGATCACGACTAGCGAAGAGCTGGCTGATAAAGTATCCGAAGAAGTTGATGGTTTTGTGAAAAAATTATCCCGTCAGGAGATCATCCAAAAATCATTGGATTCTTACGGTTATATTCTGGTTGCAGATACGATGGAAGAGGCGATTGAAACAGCTAACGAGATTGCTTCAGAGCATTTAGAGATCGTTACGAAAAATCCATTCGATACAATGACGAGAATCCGTAACGCCGGAGCGATTTTCTTAGGAGAGTACAGCAGTGAGCCTTTGGGTGATTATTTTGCAGGACCAAACCATGTGCTTCCGACAAATGGCACTGCGAAGTTTTTCTCTCCACTGTCGGTCGATGACTTTATTAAGAAGTCCAGTATCATTTCCTATTCCCGAGAGGCACTGGAGCTGGTACATCAGGATATCGAGGACTTTGCAACTGCTGAGAAGCTGACTGCACATGCAAATTCAATCGCTGTTCGATTCGAACAATAATTGGAATACAAATTGCAAACTTTTGAAAAATCGGGTAAAATAAAAGGAAAAGCAAAGAAATGAGGATTCCTATGGAACAGAACGTGAAGTGCCGTCAGGCTGAGGTGACAAGAAAGACCGGAGAAACGGATATTACGATCCGTTTAAATTTGGATGGAACAGGGAAAGCTTCTATTCAGACCGGGATTGGATTCTTTGATCATATGTTGAATAGTTTTGCCAGACATGGGTTGTTTGATCTGGAAGTACAGGCAAAGGGTGATCTGGAGGTGGACTGCCATCATACGATAGAGGACACCGGAATTGTTTTGGGTGAGGCGATCCGTCAGGCTGTAGGGGATAAAAAGGGCATCTGCCGTTTTGGCGAGTGCATCTTGCCGATGGATGAAACGCTAGTACTATGTGCATTGGATCTGTCAGGCAGACCATACCTGCGCTATCATCTGGACCTTACAGTTCCATCTGTGGGACAGTTCGATACAGAGATGGTTCATGAATTCTTTTATGCAGTAAGCTATGCAGCAGGAATGAATCTTCATGTAAAACAGCTCGATGGGGAGAACAATCATCACATTATTGAGGCTGCTTTTAAGTCGTTTGCAAAAGCATTGGATCGTGCAGTGAGTTATGACGGACGTATATCCGATGTATTATCAACCAAAGGAAGCCTATAGGAGGACGATTATGAACCACAAAAAGATAATTCCTTTTATTAATGCAGAGAATGAGTATCCTGCAAATGTCATTCAGTTGGCAAACCGCTATTCCTGTGAGGGAGCGGACGAATTGTTTTTATATAATTATACCGGAGATGAAGCTTCCAGAGAGGAGTTTTTGTCTACCGTGCGGGAGATTGAAAAACAGATCGACATTCCATTTACGGTTGGAATCTATGTATCACGGTTTGAGGATGCCAAAAAGGCACTCTATACCGGAGCAAGTTCTGTTGTGATCCGTAAGGCTTTGCTGCCGGAGGAGAAAGAATTAAATGAGATCCTGCGCCGTTTTGATCGTGATAAACTGGCTGTGGAAGTCGACATGAAGGCTGATTTTCAAAATGCGGAACAGCTCAATGCTTTTTATGAGCAGGGATTTGGTACGGTCGTGTTAAAGCATATTGATACGACAAAGAGTTTTAGTGATGCGATCGATCAGTGCAAAATGACGGTTTTGATCCGAGATGGATTGATCCGTAATGATCTAAGTGAGTTGCTTTCCTATAGCAATGTATACGGTGTATCAACTAATTATTTTGAGGACAAAGATATTTATAAAGCAAAACGTGCATTGAAGCAGAATGGTATAGCTGTGGAAGTTTTTGAAAGCCTGATTGATTTTGCTGATTTTAAGCTGGATGCCAATGGGTTGATCCCGGCAATTGTGCAGGATTACCGCACCGGTGAAGTTCTTATGCTTGGATATATGAATGAGGAGTCTTATGCGAAGACGATCGAAACAGGCCGCATGACATATTTCAGCCGAAGCAGACAGAAACTTTGGTTAAAGGGTGAAACTTCCGGTCATTTTCAGTATGTTAAATCATTGTCGTTAGATTGTGATAATGATACGATTCTTGCTAAAGTGCGTCAGATCGGTGCTGCCTGTCATACCGGCAATCGAAGCTGTTTTTTCAAAGAATTGGCCAAGAAAGAATATATTCAGACGAATCCTCTTACCGTATTGATGGAAGATTACAACGTTATTATGGAACGAAAAAATCATCCAAAGGAAGGTTCGTATACGAATTATCTGTTTGATAAGGGAATCGATAAGATTCTTAAGAAATGTGGAGAAGAGGCAACGGAGATTGTGATCGCTGCCAAAAATCCGGATGCAGAAGAGCTGCGCTATGAGATTGCAGATTTCCTGTATCATATGATGGTCCTGATGGCAGAATGTGGTTTGGACTGGAATGATATCACGAAGGAATTGGTGAATCGCAGGTAATAATAAGAAGGAGGAGAAGATATGATTGGTGTTTTGTTAGCAAAGGGGATTGCTGATCTGTCCTTTGGAGGTGCGCTGCTTTGGTATGTCGTTAAATATATCGTCAGTGCTGCTCTTGCCGTCGCAGCGGTTATGTTGGGAATCCGCCTGCGCAAAAATAAAAACGCAAAGACAGAGCAGTTAGCAGTGGATAAGGAAAGTGCTCATGGAAATTGAGAAAAAATATCAGATCAAAGAAATGCCTTGTTTGGATGGAGCTATGACAAAGGAAATGGAGCAGGGGTATCTCTGCACGGATCCGGTAGTGCGTATCAGACGAAGCAATGACAAGTATATTTTGACCTGCAAATCCTTTGATGGAATGATTGGCGAAAGACGGGCGGATGTTCGTATGTGCCAGGAGTATGAGATAAACCTGTCGGAGGAAAGTTATAAGCATCTGCGCCAGAAGGTAGATGGCGGCTTGATCTCTAAGACACGGTATATTATTCCGTTAGCAGATGGGCATATTGCGGAATTAGATGTATTTCATGGTCCCTTAGAGGGACTTCGTTTTGTTGAAGTGGAATTTCAGGATGAGGAAGATGCAGATCTGTTTGTTCCGCCGGAATGGTTTGGTCAAAATGTAAGGGGTGATAAACGTTATTCCAACAGTTTTTTGTCAACGCAGACAGGGCTGGAATCGTTTTTGTAAATACAAAGTAAATCCGAATGAAGACAAAATAATGCGACTACAGGGAAATTCGGTTACTGCAATAAAAAATAATGGAGGCACATTATGTTTAAAATTTTGAAGAAAGAATACCTTGCCAATAATATCTGGCTTATGGATATTGAGGCACCAAGAGTGGCAAAACACTGTCAGCCGGGTCAGTTTGTCATTGTCAAGACCGATGAAAAAGGAGAGCGTATTCCACTTACGGTATGTGATTATGACCGCGAGCAGGGAAGTGTTACGATTGTATTTCAGACAGTTGGAGCATCTACTACGGAGATGGCAAAGTATGAGGTAGGAGAATCCTTTATGGATTTTGTAGGACCGCTTGGATGTGCATCTGAGTTGATCAAGATGCCATTAGATGAGTTGAAAAAGGAGAAGATCCTTTTTGTATGTGGTGGTGTAGGTACTGCACCGGTATATCCACAGGTAAAATGGATGAAAGAACATGGTGTTGATGTCGATGTTATTATCGGCGCCCGCACAAAAGATATTATTATTTTGGAAAATGAGATGCGCGAAGTAGCTGCGAATCTTTATATTGCTACCGATGATGGTTCTTATGAGTTCAAAGGTAACGGCTGTGACAAGATCAATGATCTGATCGGACAGGGTAAGGAATATACGAAGGTTGTAGCGATTGGACCGATGATCATGATGAAATTTGTATGTAAGCTTACAAAAGAGCTCGGTATCCCTACGATCGTCAGCATGAACCCGATTATGGTCGATGGAACAGGTATGTGTGGTGCGTGTCGTTTGAAAGTTGGCGATGAGATCAAATTTGCCTGTGTAGATGGACCTGAGTTTGATGGACATTTGGTTGACTTTGACCAGGCAATGCTGCGTCAGCGTATGTACAAGACAGAAGAAGGCAGAGCAATGTTGAAATTGCAGGAAGGTGATACCCATCACGGTGGATGTGGCCAGTGCCATTAATGATAGAACAAAATAGAATAAACACTTCGAATGGAGGATAACAATGGAAGTAGATGTAATGAAGAGAGTTCCTGTACGTGAGCAGGACCCGAAGGTACGTGCCAAGAACTTTGAAGAAGTATGTCTTGGATACAATAGAGAAGAGGCAACGGCAGAGGCATCTCGCTGCCTGCAGTGTAAAAATCCGCAGTGTGTGAAAGGCTGTCCGGTAAATATTGATATTCCGGGATTTATTGGCAAGCTCGTAGAGGGCAGTGTAGAAGATGCTTATCATGTGATCAGTAAGTACTCTGCACTTCCGGCTGTATGTGGTCGTGTATGTCCACAGGAGAGCCAGTGTGAGTCCAAATGTATCCGTGGAATCAAAGGTGATGCTGTTTCTATCGGTAAGCTAGAGCGCTATGTTGCAGATACAGCAAGAGAAGAAGGCATTAAGCCGGCACCTGCAGAGACGAAGAACGGCAAGAAAGTTGCTGTGATCGGTTCCGGACCTGCAGGACTTACCTGTGCAGGAGATCTTGCAAAGCTTGGTTACGATGTTACTATTTTTGAGGCGCTGCATAAGGCTGGTGGCGTATTATCTTATGGTATTCCGGAGTTCCGTCTGCCAAAGACAAAAGTAGTAGATAAGGAAGTAGAAAACGTACAGTCACTGGGCGTTAAGATTGAGACAAACGTTGTGATCGGTAAGGCAACAACAATAGATGAGTTATTAGAAGAGGAAGGATTCGATGCGGTATTCGTAGGATCCGGTGCAGGTCTTCCTAGATTTATGGGCATTCCGGGCGAGAATGCCAATGGCGTTTTCTCTGCCAATGAGTATTTGACCAGAAGTAACCTTATGAAAGCCTTTGACGAGAACTATGACACACCGATCATTGCCGGCAAGAAAGTTGCTGTTGTTGGTGGTGGTAACGTAGCAATGGATGCAGCTAGAACTGCACTTCGTCTGGGGGCTGAAGTTCATATTGTATATCGACGCAGCGAAGAAGAACTTCCTGCACGTGTCGAGGAAGTACATCATGCAAAGGAAGAGGGAATTATTTTTGATCTCCTCACAAATCCAACACAGATCTTTACCGATGAAGATGGTAATGTTTCCGGTATGGAATGCATCCGTATGGAGCTTGGTGAGCCGGATGAATCCGGAAGACGCAGACCGGTGGAGATTGCCGGATCTGAGTTTACGCTGGATGTAGATACCGTTATCATGTCTTTGGGAACCAGCCCAAATCCATTGATCTCTTCGACAACGAAGGGATTAGAGACAAACCGTCGTAAATGTATCGTTGCAGAGGAGCAGAATGGTCAGACATCAAAGGCAAAGGTATATGCCGGTGGTGATGCTGTTACCGGTGCTGCTACGGTTATTTTGGCAATGGGAGCCGGTAAAGCTGCTGCAAAGGGTATTCATGAATTCCTGAGCAAGTAATACGTATAAGTGAGTTTGCTGCCACGTAAGACCATGGACTGCAAATGGCGAGATCGTATTAACGAATAAACCGGATATCGGACTGTCGGAAGAGAGAACTCTTCCGGCGGTCTTTTTTACTTTAATTAATAACTGAAACTGCTGTTGTGTAGCGTGCGATCACCGCACAGAGTACTTGAAAGTACGAATTTATAGGGATTCTTCGGAATTTTAGGAAAAAAAATTGTGCATATTGTATGGTTTGAAAGAGCAAAAAAGACAAATTGCACAAAATCAGGGTTGTCAATTGTTGTATTATCTGATTTTCTTTGTGAGAATTGCTATTTATGAGCATTTTTATTAGCACATACGTCCATTGCCCGGATGATATCATTTTGGTACGATATTATTAGTCCAGTGAGTGAGAAACATACACAAGATTTCAGTTTGCTGGACTGGAAAATCCAATTGTCAGGCAGATCATCTGATTGACATTCTAAGTTTTTGAAGGGTCTTTTGTTCATAATCACATTGAGAGAGTAAAGCAGCTTTCATATAGTATTTCTATTCATGATTTATTTCAGAATAAGTTCCCATATCGGACAAATCTACCTTTTACTAAAACACGATTTCTTCCATCGCTGTGCAACAGGGCAAAGAGAGGGATGATAGCTGTAGACAGCATAGAAGAGAACCGGATTTTCAAATGGAGTCGTTCATTAGGTTTCTCGAGGTTATAAGCTTTGATAGGGTGGGAGTATCGGGAAACCTCAAATTCAGCACAGATGAAACGGGCTGTTATAGCTTGTTTTGTCGAGAGTACATCAAGCAAATAGGGTATGGAGGAGATTATAGGATGTATGATTTTGAAGAGTTTAAAAATGTTATGGAACAGATGGTAAAAGAAAAATTTTCGGAGGGATATCAGGTCGAACGGCATAAAGTGATCAAAAACAATCAACTTGAATTGGATAGTTTGGTAATATTGGCAGAGGATACTAATGTATCACCACAGTTTTATATGCAGCAGCTCTATCCAAGATATGAACAGGGAGAGACGATGGAACAGTTAGTAGCTGACATTGTTTCGACCTATCACGAAACAGCCAAAAACAACCGGTTCGACAGTGAGAATCTTACATTGGAGGCGTGTCGGGAACAAATTATTTACCGCGTGGTATCTTTAGAGAAAAATGAAGAGCAGTTGGCGGAAGTTCCTTACATTCCATTTATGGATCTGGCAATCACCTTTCATTGTCTGATGGTGCAGGATGAACATGGAATTGCCTCTTTCCGGATCAGCCTTGATCTAATGCAGAAATGGGGATTGGATCATCAGACGTTGTTTACGATCGCACAAAACAATACGATGAAGCGTTTCCCGATTTCTATATGTCGTATGGAAACTATGTTATATGAGTTCTTTCAGCAGACAGATCATGAAAGCTCCTTGGATGATATTATGCAGACGGGGGATGAAAATATTTGGGGGAATCGAGCGTTTTGGGCAAAAAGTCGCGAAGGTGATCCCTATGTTCTAACAAATTCGTCGAAGATTAATGGTGCGGCGGTTGTTTTGTATCCGCAATGCTTACAGCATATAGGAGAAAATATAGGAGGCAATTATTATTTGCTGCCTAGCAGCATCCACGAAATGATCATTATGCCGGAAAATGCAACAATGTCTCGGAAAGAATTGTGTGAGATGGTTACGGAGGTCAACGCGCAGTATGTTGAGCAGGATGAAGTATTATCGGATGCCGTTTATTATTATTCCTGTGTCAATAAAACATTGCAGATCTGCAACGGATAGCTTAATACATATCACTTATTAAGCAATATGAGGTTGTGAAAAAATTTGAGGAATGGGAAGTTATTACAAGTTTGTACTAAGTAGCTATTTAAAAAGAGTTGGAAATCGTGTATAATAGGAAAAAGAGTTTTGCTTAAACAGCAAAGGAGTGGATTTTATGGATATGGTAAATAGTATTGCCGATATGTCGATCGCGATGGCAGGCAATCAGTTGATGACTAATGTCAGCACGGCAGTTCTTGATATGACGATGGATACCTATCAGGAACAGGCTGCGGAACTGACTAAAATGATGGAGACTTCTGTGACTCCCCATTTAGGACAGCATATCGACATGACGATTTAAGAGGACAATGAAATGGAAACGAGACAGTCTTACGACTGGCTCGTTTCTTGATGTGCGCCTTGCGGCGCACGTCGCCAATGGGTGAAAGTCCCTAATCCGCCCTAGTAGTGGGAAGGATACAGCCAAGACCA
>ERZ827197.2361-NODE-2361-length-12664-cov-6.170275_pt1 | contig 12664 bp, 14 predicted proteins | sample MGYA00519867_ERZ827197 | MGnify/ENA primary metagenome ERZ827197 (study PRJEB31778, sample SAMEA3449278) | human gut metagenome | biome: human gut; feature: human-associated habitat; material: faeces | place: United Kingdom | collected 2010/2012 ...
TAATATTTTTTTCGATATAATCGCCATTGTCCTGAATTCGGGATAACGGGGACTTCGGCGGCGTGTGGTTTGGTGACAGCCGCGACGATGAAACGCTGGACTGGCTGGAGAGCTTACCTTTCACGGTGGCCTTCGTAGATGGTAACCATGAGAATTTCGATGCCTTAGCTGCATGCCTGACGGAAGAATGGCACAGCGGCAAGATCCAGTGCATCCGTCCCCATGTGCTGCACCTGATGCGAGGTCAGGTTTACGAGCTGGAAGGATACCGCTTCTTCACGATGGGCGGTGCAAAAAGTCATGACATCGAGGATGGAATTTTGGAGCCGGATGCCCCGGATTTTGAGCGAAGGCTCACGATGCTCCAGCGCAAACCAAGAGCGAGATACCGCATCAACCACATCTCATGGTGGGCGCAGGAGCTTCCCTCCGATGAAGAATACACCGAGGCACGGCGAAACCTCGACGCGGTCGGCTGGCAGGTGGACTACATCATCACACACTGCGCCCCCACCAGCATTGCCCTCATGGAGACCCGTCACAACGAGGCAGATCGGCTCACGGACTTCCTGCAAGATGTACGGGAAAGAGCAAAATACCACTACTGGCTGTTCGGCCACTATCATGACAACAAAGCCGTTGATGAAAAGCACATCCTGCTGTGGGAGCAGATCGTGCAGATCTGCTAAGATCTGGTGGAAAAGGCAGTAAAGGAAAGAGCGGTGCAGCGCCGCTTTTTCCTTTGCGGCTTTGCAGCAGAGTAGAAAAACCGAGTAACGGCTTGCAAGTTGAGCGGATCTGTTGGAAAAGTAGAAGAATGCTTTCGATGCTTCCTTTTGATAGGCTGTGGATCCACAGCCTGATATACTGAAATCAACAAACGAACAGGAGATAGAGATATGGATACGTTAATGGAATTCAGCATTCAAGGAGACATCTTCTTTTTCTGTGATACATTGTCAGAGGAAGAAAAGGAAACCGTTCGCAAGTGCATGAGGGCGAGGTATAAAGGCCATATAGTAGGCGACCCTAAAATCGATGAATTTTTAGAAGAACTCGAGCGTAATCATGGCATTCGGTTGAAGAGGCTGCCGGTAACGAGCGTCATTGCGGTGTAAGAGCAAAACCGCTTTCCTTCAAGTTCCTGTAGACTTTCTCTGCCGACGTGCTATCATACTAAATGCTTGGCTTAGGCAGTAAGACGAATATCTACAAGATTTGCAGAAAGGTGACTCTATGAAAAAACAAATTCGAGCCGCGGCGCTTGCGCTATGCACCCTTATGCTCTTTGCCGCGGCTACCGGCTGTGGCAAGCAGGAAAAACCGACCACAGAGCAGCCCGCGCTGGAGACGGTGGAATACTCCAACCTGACCGATGATGATTCCCGCAAACAGCTTTCACAGCTTCTCTCGGATGCGGGAATCGAAGAATTCCGCATCACCGCTCTGATGGATCGGGTGGAACAGTTTAACGCCAGTGTCAAGAGCGAGTGGCTGACCGATGGCTTCGAGAGTGCTGCGCCGACCGACACCAAGTACGATCCCTATGAGATGCAGGATGAATGGACGGTAGCAAACGGCAGTTTTCCCGGCTATAACTGCCGTATCACGGCATTTGGTCTGTTCAGTGAACGGATAGCAGCTGGAGCCAACCAGCCGGAGGTACAGGGCGAGGATTCCCTCTTTACTAATCTGGAAACCATTTCCGCCAATCCTGACGCGCTCTGCGGGGACAGCACCGCCAAATTCTGTGCGCTGTTCGCACCGGTGAATGCCGTGGACAGCACGGAGGTCGAAGCACAGGTCAAAGCGCTTCAGGAGGGCTGGGCAGCCCGTGGTATCACATTTACAGACAGCAAAACAAGCATGATCTCGGTCATCTTCCACAATAAATTCTCGGACGAGGACAACACGCTGTTCGTTGGTCATGTCGGCGTGCTGCTGCCTGCGGAGGACGGTTCACTGTACTTCATCGAAAAGGTGGCGTTCCAGGAACCATACCGTTTAGTGAAGCTCCAAAACCGCACGGAACTGAGCGACTACCTGATGGAGAAATACGATACCTCCTGGGGTCAAGATACGACGCGCCCCTTCATCATGGAGAACGATACTCTGATGGATGGGTACAGATCGAACCCTCTGAAGGAAACAAACCCTTAAAATTGAAACAGCAGCAGCGGGATGGCTATTTCCATTCCGCTGCTGCTGTTTGTAGGAATAAAGCTATGAGTTGTATGAGTGGCTCAAAATTAAATGGTTATTCCTGCTGATACCAAATATCCCCCTTTTTGCTCGGAATCGGAGGGGGCTTTTGGCCGTAGTAAGTATTAGGTAATGCAGAAATCAGTTCTTCAAATTGATCTGCAGAAATATTTCCTCGTCTCAGTTGGTTTCCGAGACAATCAGGGTCATCGGTATTTATTGGAATCAAATGGATAAGCAGTCGGCACATTTGTTCTTTGGTCATATCCTTAGCGATTAGGCGGATAGTGTCTTCGCTAACCCCCTGTTGGTATATTTGGGTTTGTGTCACAACGGAGCCACCGTCTGCTCTAATTGAATTTTTGATTTTCTGAGCAGCACTTAGACTTTGGGCACCGACAATACCAACAATAATTCCAATGATCCCGACAATGATTCCCATGATTCCAACGACTGTATTGATCGTAGTGCTCAACTTTATCTCCCCTTTATTGTAAGATGCATTGGCAGGCTAATTATAGGCCGCAATATTAATAAAATTATATCATGTTTACCACAAAAGGACAATGTTTTGAGAATCTCAACTGATTAGAAAAATGATATTGAAAGATGGATGCACAGCGCCGGAAAGGAGAAAGCCCATGAATATCCGCAAGCCCGCAGATTACAGTGTCCTGTTTTCCGAACTGGACAATCTCATGGCAGCACAGCTCCCGCAGATGGAATTGTACTGCGAGATTGGTCGGCTGGTCAGCAGCAAAGCAGAGAAAGGCGCGGCTGTTGTAGCCTCTGAACATCTGCGAGCGGCCTATCCTGCGGCTGATGGCTTTTCTCCCCGCAACCTGCGCCGTATGCGGGCGTTTTACGCAGCCTACGAGAAATCCCCTGAGATCATGCGGCTGGCAATGAACCTCGGCTGGACGCAGAATGTGGCGATTTTAGAGCGGTGCAGCAGCAACGAGGAACGGGCATGGTACATCCGAGCCGCGCTGCGCTTCGGCTGGAAAAAAGCAAAACTGCTGGAAGCCATAGAATCTCAGGCGCGGCTGTATTCTTCTCTCGACGAACAGGCGTTTTCCTGCTATACTGGTGAAAAAGAAGCAACGCGGGAGAGCAAATGCAATGAAAAAGATACTCTTTGTGTGTCACGGCAGTATCCTAAGAAGCCTCGAAAAAGCCTGTTATATCAATGATTTTCATCGCTCAAACGGCGCTTACTACACCACAATTACACCATTTGCGAAAGAGCTTTGATGTGACAGATAAGAATAACAAGAAATACGACAAGACGGTTTTGATCCAATAACATAAAAATGGCACCATATTCAGTGCGAATACTGAATATGGTGCCATTTTAATATAGTCAGAATGAAGCCTCACTATATCAATCGAACAATACTTTTGGGGGTTATAATATTCTTTTCATGCTGATAATAGAGGTGTTGTCCACAGCATTTCTTGAATTTAATCCCACTACCGCATGAACATGGCTGGTTTCGTCCAACTTTTGTAATATCTTCACGCTCTCGCGTTTCAAGAATTGACTGAACCGAAAAACGCTGCAACGGTGGCAAGTGCAGGTCAAGAAACTTGACAAGCTTTGCAAATTTGTCTTCTTCGCTTCTATTATCGTCGCTCAGTTCAATCACACATCTTTTATCTTCTGGATGCGGGACTAAGCACACAGCCTGGAACTCCTGAATTTCGTCGATTACCTCTGTTGCAATTTCCCCATAATAGAGATTTCCTCGGACATGGGGGCAAGACGGAATTTGCATTGACTTACCACATATGCTGCAATGAGATTTACTTATTATGTACTCACTGCTTGCAAACAAAGTATATGGGTAGAGCGACTCATAGTCTTCCAGTAATTTATACAAATCCGGAAGTTCTTTGCGCCCGTCAATGTCTAAGAATTTTCCTGTGAATTTAATGCCATCGAGACAATCCTGAAGTATTGTCCAAGATGATCTATATTTTCGTGTTTCAAGCAACCCCAAATATGTGGATAGCGTACAAAATACCTGAAAATATGATTTATAGACAAACTGCGCGTTTGCTAATGGTTCATTTTTTGATGTGATTGCACGTTGCTTGATAGCGTCGAATAAGCATTGACATTCATCAAATTCCTTCTTAGGAGTGGTATAATCCCCTAAAGTGATACGTCTCTTTAAATTGCCCAACTTTGCACAAATTGTGGGTATTTCTGGGCAACTAACTTGTTCACAGAAATAGTCAAGCATCGTTATCATCGCTCCACATTTTGTTCAAGTCGATTTGTTCAAAGGCTTCTTTAAATGCCTTTGCATCACCCGAATAATGAAGACTTTTTTCTTTTGTTCCGTTTTTTACCAATAACGTAACATCAACTTTGGCGGGTTCTTCTTCTCTCCCTTTCAGTTTCTCCCAAATATAGTTGCTAATCAACTCTACCGCAAGTGGGAGAAGTACATTGGATGCAACCCATATAACGGGCATCCAAATGTCAAACGAATGAAGAGATCGTATCTGGGCAGTCTCGTCCGATAGAATATCAAAAGTATGTTCTGGCGACTCGATTCGGCAATATTTTAGAAAATCTACCGTTTCTTGCGCAAAATAATATCTCTGATCTTCGTATCGTGTTGGAACCGCCAAAAAATCGATTGTTTCCATTTTGGACTGCGTATTGGCAGAAATACTGCTTTTTGAATAATAATCAGAGAAATCGGCAGTTGAGTTTTGAATCTCAAAAGTATTTTTCATTGTTGCTCCTTTCGTTATTTCATGCGAACCTACATACTTCATACTCTTCATTTGCGTTTCCGTTTCATATTTCCATGTGGCATCTGCGGTCGAGCTTTTCCGCGCTGGTTGATGGGACTTTTCAGGTACTTGGACTTTTTAAGCCCGCTGATGATTGAGACAAACTCTTCCTTCGTAAGTGTGTCATAATCAAGCCCGATTGTTGCCATGAGCGCACGGATTTGCTTTTCCTCGGAACTGCCCTCAAAATTCATCGCATCCTGCAACTGACCCTGCACGGTTGCAACAAGGGATGTTTCATCTGCCGTCATGGTATCGGGACGATGTTCATTCCGAATATCACGGAGAATACCTTTCAGGTCATCTGCAATCAGGCTTCCGAAATACTCGTCCTCTCTGATCTGCGCGACTTCCAGTGTCCGCAGGTACAGATCATTTTCCTCGCCGCCGTTTTTCATCAATGCCATCTGCCGGACTGCTTCCAGCACGGCGTTCATATTGTTGACGCGCATATCTGCGATCCGGTCAACGTAAATCTCGGCGTCCAGCATGAAACGCTGGAAATCCTTGTGGCAGATCAGCTCCGACAGCAGCCGATGGTTGAACTTGCCTGTTTTCAATACTTCGATTACATCATCACCCAAATGCAGAGCGTCCAGCTCTGTGTTTGGGTGATTTTTTTGTTCTGTCAGCCCCAACAGGTAATCGGTGGACACTCCGTAGAACTTTGCCAGCTCTACCATGCTGAACGGGCTGATGTCCTTAAAATCATCGGCTTCGTATTTTCCCAGCGCAGACTTTGAAATACCTGTTTCCGCAGAAAGCTGTTCCAGTGTCAGACTGCGCTCTACGCGCAGGTCTTTAAGCCGTTCCTGAATGGTGAGTTTTGGCTGCATAGCGGTGTCCTCCCTTCAATTTTCTGCCCTTTCTGGTCTTGTCCATAAGCGTGGAAATCTGCGTTTTTCGGCGCGTTTTCCGACCTCTTGGATATACGGGAGAGGGCTATATTTTTCGCTAAAATGGTCTTGCAATCGCACCTGAACCTTGAAAATTGCATGACCGTCCGAACGGGATATGTCCTCTGGCGAAGTGCCGCATCCAGCGCACCAAGGAGAACGAAACGCCGGGAGCGATCCTCCGGGCAGGAACGACGTTCGGAAAGAGCGGCAAAATCGAATGTAAAAATCAAAGCAAGTGAAAACGGCGAAATAGTTTTCTGCTCTGTGCGGTTATCTGCACGGAATAGAGCGCTATTCAGCAGTGAACGACGTTTGTCGTTCAACATGATATTTCGCCGTTTCACGCAAAGACACATCAAACGGCAAAAGCGGAAGGTGCCGCCTGTGACCAACGCATCATCGGCGGTATTTCCAGTGAAAAGCCGTACATCAAAAATCAGCGCCCTATGGCGAACGGGTGTCACGATTTGACAAACCCATTATACCATAGGGCACATCGAAAAAACAGGAGGAAAGTTTGAATATGAGAAAATCTGAAACCTATCGCAATGAGATCAAGTCCTACATCGTCCGCACCGGCATGACCATGACCGAGGTGGTGGACTACCTCTCCGATGAATACGGCTGGAGCCGCAGCGTCCCCAATCTCTCCGGCAAACTCAAACGCGGCTCGCTTCGCTACGGCGAGGCGGTAGAGCTGGCAGACGCGCTGGGGTATGACATTGTGTGGGAAAAGCGGTGAGACACATTCCAAAAAGCAATATAGTAATAAAAATAATTAAGCACTATATTGACAAAATCGTTTTCTAATTGTATCATGTAAGCGAAGAGGTGATTTACATGAACCGGCTTATTTCAAAATGTCCCGCCTGTCATGGGACACTGCGAGTTAGCACGCTACAATGCCCTGATTGTGGCATGGAGCTAAGAAACACGTTCGACCTTAGCCCTTTTGATCGGCTCGACAAGGAGCAATTCGAGTTCTTGATTACTTTTTTGAAAGACAGAGGAAACCTGAAGGAGGTACAGTCTGATATGCAAATATCTTATCCAACTGCAAAAAAGAAACTGGATGAATTGCTTGCCGCCTTAAATCTTGGCGGTGGAACGGAGAAGGTAATGCCAAAGGAAATTGATGTAAGCCGCATGGATGTGGACTATACAAGCACACTCGCGTCCGAAATCATCAAAGCAAAGCTGAAAGCGCACGGTGGTCACATCACCGTATACACAGCCAGAGGTCTTCCTTGTGAGATCTACGCAGAGTCAGACGGAACAACTTTTACAAGTGATAAGTTGCCTGTTAAGCCAGCCTACGACTATAAGGTGTTTGACGATATTGTAGAACTCCTTATAAAACAAGGCGGCAGAGCAAAGAAAGGCAATGGAAGAAACTATAAGCTCGGTGAACCCGGCTGTGAGGAAAATACCGTTGTCGGTACAATAGCGCTTCACCGCGGTCGAACAATCGGAGAATCGGTTTTTGATCCCGTGTTTGTAATAGCTGCAATTTTAGAGTGGGCGGGGATTGCTAAGAATGGACGTGGCGAGTTAATTCTAACTGAGGAGCATAACGATTTATGATACAATTCTTACTCATTGCTTTTGTTAGTTTCTGGTACAACCTCTTATTTAAGAACAAGTACTAAATCATACTGTGCCTATTGGGAGGACGCGAAAATGGCGCGAAGGATTTGCTGCCCGAATATTTTTTGCAGAAGCACAAACATTGTTCCAGTGTCAACCAAAACAAAATTTTCCGTTGGAAGAGCTGTTGTCGGTGGAACTGTGGGGAGTTTGTTTAACCCTCTTGGCACGATAATCGGTGCAGCCAGCGGAATAAACGGAAAAAGGGGAAAGACTAAATTTCTATGTCAGGATTGCGGGAAAGTTTTTGAGCGAAAAATATAAAATGGGGGCGGTTATCACATGGAGATATTGACAAGAACATTTGAAGAAGAACTGCGTGAAAAAATGATACAAGCAAAGAAAGAGTGTAAATATAACCCTACACGGTTCAACCAGATGTTAGCGCAATACGGAGGTGTCGAAACCGCACGGCGGCTGATTGCAAGTGCGCAGAAAACAGGAAATTTATCAGAAGGGCTATCTACACTGTGGTCTTGTGGGCGCTTGGACTTATCAATGGAAGAATCGGTATGCAAGCCGGAATACGCGGCACTTTTTTCTGAAACAGAAATCATGTATTGCAAGAACATCCTTAGAGAATTGGGATGCTAAATAATCCCTTGGTAACAAGGGCGCACTTCTATACTCTCCTGACGGGAGTATGTGCGTCCTGCGGAGCAGACAGCCCGGATAGTGAAATGTCCGGGCTGTTTTGCGTTGCGTTGCTCCGTACAAGGGAGTGCCTCCCTTGCGCTGCCTATGCAGCTATCCCAGCGCACTTTGCAGCGGAAATAGTCTGCTGGCGCAAACCATTCCCGCCGCAAAGTCTGAAAAAACCATACCGTGAGTTAGACCGTCTACCGAAAATGTAGGCGGTCTTTTTGTATCTATCCATCCATCATTTATCAGTCAGGAGGTTAAAATCATGCACGAAAAAGGAATTGAGAAGCTGCAAGCCGAGAAAGAGAAAATCGAACGCCAGCTTGTACAGGAACAGCACATAATCCAGCGGCTTGAAAACCGCGCCGCCTACTACGAAAAGGGAGAACGGCGCAAGCGGGCGCACCGGCTTATCACTCGCGGCGCTGCCATTGAGAGCGTTGCACCGCAGACGAAGGATTTGAGTGAAACCGCGTTTTACGCCTTTACCGAACAGGTCTTTGCGCTGCCAGACACACAAAGATTGCTCAAAGAAGCCGGTGGCAACCACGCGGGAGGTGACTGAGTATCGCACTCTTTCATTTTCATGTGACGCAGATCAAGCGCAGCGCGGGGCAATCTGCTGTGGCTGCTGCCGCCTACCGTGCCGGGGAAAAGCTGCACAGCGAATACTACGGCGAGATCAGCGACTACACCCGCAAAGGCGGCGTGATCTGCTCGGAAATCCTGCTGCCGTCCCATGCGCCGCCAGAGTATGCAGACCGTGAAACACTCTGGAACGCCGTGGAGAAAGCCGAGCGCGGAAAGAAAGCGCAGCTTGCGTCAAACGTGTTTCCTGTCTGAAATCCCATATCTGCACAGAATGCCATGCTTCCAGAAAGTATACCTTATGCAGGCGCTGTTCCATGTGCAATGCTTTCTGTAAGGATTTCGAAAAAAAAACCTGCAGACGTCTTCTAAAGCCGCCCTATGTCTGTAACGGCTGTGGAAAACGCTCTGTATGTAGTCTGGAAAAACGGCTATATATAGCTGACTTTGCCCACCGGGAATACCGTGATATTCTTTCGGAATCCCGCACCGGTCTTTCTTATTCCGAAGATGAGATCCGTTATCTTGATGAATTCATTTCTCCTCTGATCCGTCAAAACCAGTCTCCACATCACATCTGCGCAACCAATGCGGATTATCTTACGGTAAGTGAAAGAACCATTTACCGGCTGATCGATGCACGCATCATCTCAGCCATGAATATCGATCTTCCAAGGAAAGTACGCTACAGTGCGCGCAAAGTGGAGTGCCACCTGAAAGTCGACAAAGCCTGCCGGATTGGACGCACTTACGAGGACTTTAAGGGATATCTTCTGGAATATCCTGATCTCGCTATCACCCAGCTGGATCCTGTGGAAGGGAAAAAGGGCAACAAGGTCCTTCTTACCATTCACTTCGTAAAAGCAGAACTTATGCTTGCTTTTCTCCGTGATCACAATGATTCCCAGTCCGTGATCGATATCTTTGAACGGCTTTACTTTGAACTGCGTCCGGACCGTTTCTGCTCACTGTTTAAAGTCTGTCTTGCAGATAACGGCACCGAATTTTCAAATCCGAAAGCAATCGAATACGACCGGCAGGGAAATCTGCGCTCCCGTATTTTTTATTGTGATCCGAGCGCTCCTTATCAAAAGGGCTCTGCGGAACGTAACCATGAATTTATACGCTGTTTTCTTCCGAAAAGAACTGACCTTGCTCCCTATTCGCAGGAGGATATCCGTCTCATGATGGATCATATCAACTCTTACAGCCGGGAAAGTCTGGGAAATAAATGCCCTTATGATGTATTTTCTTTTCTCTATGGACAGGAGATTCTGGATCTTCTTGGGTGCCACAAAGTTCCTCCCCAGGACGTGACACTCAATCGATCCATTTTTCACAAAGAGGGCAGCCATGAGAGTAGATAAGGATTCCATTGATTACCAGGTTAATTTAGTCGCCTTACAGGAGATGGAAGAAACCGTTCCCATGACGCTAAGAGAACGACGGTGTCTCCGAAAGTGGGTTCATAAAGGCAATGAAGTCGAATCAAATCCATGGAACTACATGAATTCTGACGGAATGCCCCTGAACTACCTGCAGGCTTTTCGCATCAGATTTGGCTATTCCAACGGTCCATGGGACTACTGGAAAGGCTCTGACACAGAGCTTCTTTGGGATGAACAGCACCACTGCTTTCTCTCCAAAGATGAATTCTTTTAACTGACATGACAAACCGGGACACAGCTGCATAGGCCTACTCATACGGGTGGAATTTACTAAGGCGAAAAAACAGGAAAATCCCACTTGCGTTTTACTATGCCCTTTTTTCCTTGTTTAAGATCTATTTTACGCTATATTTTGGGAAAAATCATCTGTTTTTAAGCAGTTTTCACACAGAAAAATCCCCGTCCGACATGCGGACAGGGATCAACCAGACATTTACTTTGACAAACCGGAATTCACTTTGTCATTTGACCTTTTTAATTGATGTTCTACTTATTTATTATTCTGTTTTAAATACAGAAATCTCCGATTTCAGATCATTCATATTATCACCCAGTGACTGAGCCGTCTGATTCATGGTATCTACATTCTCCTGCAGTTTTGCAGCAACACTCTGAACCAGTTTTGTTCCCTCTGCTGTTTCTGCAATAATATCCGAAATATTCTTTACTGCAGCCAGAGTATCTTCACGCTCTTTATCTGCCTGCTCTGTACTGGATACGATTTCTTTTAACGCATCAAACAGTTTCTGCATGCATTGGTTCATATCATCAAACACTCCAACTACTTCCTGCACTGCCTCTGTCTGAAGTGCAACCATATCCCGTGCCTGTTTTGCATTTTCTACACTGTTTACAGTCTGATCTGTGATATGAGTTACATTGTTCTGAATTTCTCCGGCTGCCTCTGCAGAATGATCTGCAAGTTTCCTGATTTCCTCTGCAACCACTGCAAATCCTCTTCCTGCTTCTCCTGCTCTTGCAGCTTCGATGGAAGCATTTAAGGAAAGCAGATTTGTCTGTTCTGAAATATCTGTAATTGTCTCTACAAACTCGTTGATAATCTCAGATTCTTTTTTGAGCTCCTCAATACTGGTCTCAACTTTGATTGTTACATCTGTTGTCTTTGTTGCTCGTTCGCCCAGAGTCTGAACCATCTGCATACCATGATTGATCATATTTTCAGCTTCAGAAACCAATCCTTCAACCTGACCTGCAATACTGCTGACATTCTGGATCTCTTCGGAAAGCGTATCTGTTTTTCTTACACATTCCTCTGCATGTTCGGACTGTTTTGTAATGCCATCATTGATCTCATCAATTGCCTGAATGATATTCACGGAATAATCTTTCATAACATTCGATGCCTGACGTACTTCCTGTGCCGATGACTCTAATGTATCGGTTGCTCCGCTTACCTTTTGGACAAGCTTTTTATTATTATTAATCATATGATTTGCAACCACTGCAAGGTTATTAAATTCATCATGACCTTTTACGCTGACTTTTGTTGTAAGATTTCCCTCTGCAACCTCTTCAAGTCTGCCGGAAATGCGTTTCATATTTTTCTGGATTCCTGTACTGATGATAATACCAATCAGCACTGCAACAACGCACGCAATCAGTACGACTGCAATCGTCACATTGCGGATATCATCTGCCTGTCCATTAACGATCTCCATTGGTACAAGTGCACATACAGCAGCATTTGTACGCTCCATCCTGCTGTAAAAGAACAGATAACTTTTTCCGTTTATGCTGACTTCTTTCGTGGTCTGCTGATCTTCAAGATTATTAAAGAAATCCTGTCCATAAAATACAGTTTCTCCATCTGCTCTTGTACTTTCCTGACCATCCGGAAGTTTTTCTGAAATAATCTCTCTTCCCGACTGTGTCACAAACCCAATAATACTGCCATCTCCCATATCGAGGCTGTCTAAGAACTGCTGGATTGCAGATGCCTTGACATCAATAACAATAAATCCTTTACCAGACTGTGGTGTCGTCTGATATGCCATAATATAATCTGACTGTTTTAAACCAAGGGTTTCGTCTAAAGTCTTATGATAATCAACCCATTCTGGTAATTTTTTTCCATTATCAGAATATCCCAGCATTTCATTCTTATAATCTTTGTAGATACCCATCACTGTTCCGCCTGCCTTTGTGGATAACATCTGGACATCTTCTTCTGCCACAATATGTATATTACTGATAAAGTCATTTCCTGCCTGAGACGCACGAATACTTGATCCAACGCTGTTAATAACCGTTTTTCTCTGAACCGCATCTGTTTCATACAACCCTATCATGTATTTTCCCAGATCCGATTGGAATGCATACTTTAATGCTTCAGCTTCAATAAACGAGTTACTTACGTCTAGATATTGGTTTGCCATATTAATGGTCTGTTCATTGGAATCCCGGAAT
>ERZ827197.2388-NODE-2388-length-12568-cov-3.487733_pt1 | contig 12568 bp, 11 predicted proteins | sample MGYA00519867_ERZ827197 | MGnify/ENA primary metagenome ERZ827197 (study PRJEB31778, sample SAMEA3449278) | human gut metagenome | biome: human gut; feature: human-associated habitat; material: faeces | place: United Kingdom | collected 2010/2012 ...
CGCCGAGCACGAGGTTGTAACCGTTGCCGCGCTGCGAAGTGCCCAGGGCCAGTTGGGCGAACGACATCATCAGCGCAGCGCGGACGACCGGGGCGGAGAGTCCCGCTACTACCGCGTAGCTCCACATGGCGAGGATGACCAGTACGTTTTTGATCAGGTGTCCGCGGCGAAACAGCACGATCCATCCGAGCAGCAGGTTGGCGATCACCAGTACGAAACCCATGTGCAGGCCCGATACCGAAAGGATATGTGCAACACCGGTCACCGCATAGTCGTTGCGCAGTTTCGGGTCGATCCCCCGGCGTTCCCCGGCCACCAGTGTGGCGACGAGGTTGCGGTCGGCTTCGCTTAGGTCTAGCCGCATGATCCGTTCCACGGCTCCGTGCTGGACCTGGGCGGCCCGATAGCCGGCTGAACGGTATTCGGAGGTTGTCCGGGCAATCAGTGCACCGGGGGTGAGGAAGCTTTTGGCGCTCATGCCCCGGCTGCGCATCAGTCTGCCGTAACTGCTGCCCGTCGTGTCGATCGGGTTGAGGTATCCCCGGAAGGTAATTTGTTCGCCTGCCCCGATCCGGTAGCAGGTGTCTATGTAGAGTTGTATCTTTTCCGATACGGAGACCCACTTTCCAGGGTTTGCCGGAGATTCGCCCGCCTTCGGGTAATTGCCGCGGGTGGTATCCCGTATTGTTCGGGAACGGGCATATTTCCTGGGAGGAGCGGCATGTCCGGGGGTAAGGGACATGGAAGGGTCGGAGGCCGATGAAGCAGGCCCTTCGGGCCGGCGCGGAAAGGATCGGAAGTAGCCGATATGCGCCGTAGTGCGTTGCCACCGCCCGTGGGTATACGGCGTATCGTCTATTTGGACGACCATAAGCAGCCGTTCTCCACGCGGCACCTCTTGCTGCGTGTCGTCCAGTTGCATGATCAGCACTCCGGTGACGAAAACCGCGGCCGTTACATACCACCAGCCCGCATCGGTTTCCCGCAGCAGCCATGCCGCACCGTAAACCCCGGCGGTGATGGCAATGACGAGCCACAACGGGGCCGTTACCCGGGAAGAAAGGATAATGCCAACTGCGAGCGGTACGATAATTCGCACGAACGGAGAGAGGGCGATTTTGTCCGGGAGTTGCATGGCGTTGAGGTGCTAGGCGCCCCACGATGCCCGGTCGAGGCTGCGGTAGCGAATGGCTTCGGCGATGTGGTTGGAACGGATGGCTTCGCTTCGGTCGAGGTCGGCGATCGTGCGCGCCACTTTGATAATCCTGTCGTACGCCCGGGCCGAGAGGTTCAGCCGCTCCATCGCCGTTTCGAGCAGGCGAGCCGATTCGGTGTTGAGCGGGCAGAATTCCCGCAGTTGACTGCTGCCCATCATGGCGTTGGAGTGGACCGGCATCCCGTCGAAACGTGCCTGCTGTATTTTCCGGGCCGCCACGACGCGTTTGCGAATGGTTGCGCTATCCTCTTCCGGGCGATTATGCGTCAGGTCCGCAAACGGAACCGGAGTCACTTCGATATGCAGGTCGATCCGGTCGAGCATCGGACCCGAAATATGGTTCAGGTACTTCCCGACACTTCCCGGCGAGCAGACGCACTCCCGGGTCGGATGGTTGTAGTAACCGCACGGGCACGGGTTCATCGACGCGATCAGCATGAAGTTGGCCGGGTACCGGGCCGTATACTTTGCGCGGGAGACGACGATTTGTTTCTCTTCCATCGGTTGGCGCAGCGATTCTAGCGCATTGCGGCTGAATTCGGGCAGTTCGTCGAGGAACAGGATGCCGTTGTGCGCAAGCGAAATTTCACCGGGTTGGGGATTCTCGCCGCCGCCCACCAGTGCAACCTGCGAGGTGAGGTGGTGCGGCGTGCGGAACGGCCGCACGGTGAGTAATCCCTGCCGATAGCCCATTTTCCCGGCTACCGAATGTATTCGTGTCGTTTCGAGCGCTTCCTGCAGGGTTAGCGGCGGCATGATCGACGGCATGCGTCGGGCGAGCATCGTTTTGCCCGAGCCCGGGGGGCCGATCATCAGCACGTTGTGCCCGCCTGCGGCAGCCACTTCGAGTGCCCGTTTGACCTGGGCCTGACCTTTTACGTCGCAAAAATCGCCGTCGAACGATTGTTGGGCTTCGGTAAACGTTTCGTCCAGATTGATCCTGGCAGGAGTTAAATTGGTAAATCCCTGCAAGAAATTGACTACTTCGCGCAGGTTGCCGATACCGTATACGTCCAATCCTTTCACCACTGCGGCTTCACGGGCGTTTTCTTCGGGTAAGATGATGCCGGCGAATCCCTCTTTGAGTGTTTGCATTGCGATCGGCAATGCCCCTTTAACGGGCAGGATCGATCCGTCGAGCGACAGTTCGCCGAGCAGGACATAACGCGATAGCGGGGCTGCATCGATCTGTCCCGAGGCGGCAAGCATCGCCACCGCAATGGGCAGGTCGTAGGCCGATCCCTCCTTCCTCAAATCGGCGGGGGAGAGGTTGACGACTACTTTCTTGCCGCTCATTTTATATTCGCAGTTTTCGAATGCGGCGCGGATGCGCTCCTGGCTTTCGCGTACGGCGTTATCGGGCAGGCCCACCAGGTACATGCCGATCCCCGCCGTGATGTTGACCTCTACGGCGACCGTCACGGCTTCGATGCCGGATATCGAACTGCAATAACTTTTGACGAACATAAATGTTCCCGGGGAAAGTTGGGTTAGTAATATTGTGTTCGTTATCCCGAAACGGGTTTTCGTTTGTGTCGACAGTCGGTTAATAAAACAATCCGGTCATCAATTCGTCGATTCGTGTGAATTACCGTATCGGTCAACCGGGGAGCGTCGCAATGCGGCTGTATGCGGATGTTTTCTGTTCTCTCTTTTGATTCTCTCTGCATACTTCTCTCCTCTCTCTCTCTCTCTCTCTCGTGCAGGGAAGCCGTGTCAGCCTTCGTGTGTTAACGGTTATATCTGTTCAGTGGAATGTCAAAACGGTGATCCTTCGTCGTCGGGCGGCGTGTTGCTGCCGAAGGTTCCTCCCAGCGATGAGGGCGAGTTGCCGAACGTGCCTCCGAAAGATCCTGACGGCACGCCGAAATTACCGTATCCTCCCGGATCGTTCAGGCCCTGTCCTGCGCCCAGCGTAGAGCTGAATTCGGTGTTCATGCTGCTGTCGATCGCGCTGTAACTGTCCGTATCGCTGTCGAAATCCATGAAGCGCGCCTGTTCCTTGCGGAAACGCAGCTTGACCGTATCGACCGCTCCGTTACGGTGTTTTGCGACGATAATCTCGGCCATGCCCTGCGTCGGTGTGCCGTCTTCGTCGACCGTGAGGCCGTAATACTCCGGACGGTGGATGAAGGCCACGATGTCGGCGTCCTGCTCGATGGCGCCCGACTCGCGGAGGTCCGACAGCTGGGGACGCTTCGAGCCGCCGCGCATTTCGGTGGCGCGGCTCAACTGCGAAAGGGCGATCATCGGCACGTTCAGCTCCTTGGCGATGGCCTTCAGCGTACGCGAGATGAAGGCCACCTCCTGCTCGCGGTTGCCCTTCGTGTCCTGATTGCCGGTCATCAGCTGGAGGTAGTCGATGATGATGATCTTGATGTCGTTATGAATTTTCAGACGCCGGGCCTTCGAGCGGAACTCGAAGACCGAAAGGGCCGGAGTGTCGTCGATGAACAACGGCGCCGTGCCCAACGGCTTGGTGGCCGATTCGAGGTGCCGCCACTGCTCGGGCGTCAGACGCCCCGACTTGACGTCGTTGCCCGAAAGTCCCGTCTCGGCGATGATCAGACGCATCATCAGCTGCACGGAGGACATTTCGAGCGAAAAGAACGCCACGCCCTGCTCGTGGTCGACGGCCATGTTGCGGGCCATCGAGAGCACGAAGGCTGTCTTACCCATCGAGGGACGCGCGGCGACGATGATCAGGTCGGACAGCTGCCAGCCCAGCGTCACGCGGTCCAGAGCCATGAAGCCCGACGGCACGCCGCTGAAGGCGCTGGTGTTCTTCGACGCCTCCTCGATCTGCATCAGCGCCCGGGCCAGGATGTCCTTGGACGACTGCACCGAACGTTTGACGTGCCCCTCGGCGACCTTGAAGATCTCGCCTTCGGCGTAACCGATCAGCTCCGTGACGTCGGTCGACTCGTCGTAGGAGCGTTTCTGAATCTCGGTCGCCGAGCGGATCAGCTCGCGCTGCACGTATTTCTGGGCGATGATCTTGGCGTGAAACTCGACGTTGGCCGCCGAACCGACCTTCTGGGTCAGCTGCGCGAGGTACGAAGCGCCGCCCACCTTCTTCAGCTCCTTCTTGGCCTTGAGCCGCTCGGTCACGGTATAGAGGTCGATGGGTTTCAGCTCCATCGACAGTTCGTTGATCGCCTTGTAGATCAGGCGGTGTTCCTCGGTGTAGAACGCCTCGGGGGAGACGAACTCCTGCACGGTGATGATGCAGTCCTTTTCGAGCATCAGCGCACCGAGCACGGCCTCCTCCAGCTCGACCGCCTGCGGGGGTACGTTGCCGACGGTATCGGTCATCGCCTCGAACGCCTCCCGGTTGCGGGAGGAGGGTGTAAAATCTTTCGCCATGGATAATCGGATTCTTTCAAAGGTCAAAAGTAAGCATAAGCGGGGAGAAATCAAAACCGGGCGGAACCCCGGTTTGTCGAAAACTATGTTTATAACACAGCTTCCGCCACCGAATGCCGGAACGGACCGGATGCCGGTCCCCGGCGGGCCGCCGCGTTTCGGGGCCTGTCCTGCCCCAAACCCCTTTCGCGGAAGGGGTTCACGGCCTGCGGCCGGAATAACGTCCTGTTGATAAGTTTTCGAATCGCCGCCTACTCCTTCACGCCCAGTTCGCGCTGCGAGACGGCGAGGGCGGCGATGCTGATGCGGCAGCCGGGCGCATCGCGCAGGATCGCCGAGGCGCACGAAAGCAGCGTCGAGCCGGTGGTCATCACGTCGTCGACCAGCAGGACGTGCCGCCCGGCGAGCCGTTCGGGACGGCACACCGCAAAGGCGTCTTCGACGTTGCCGGCCCGCTCGCGGCGGGGCTTGAGGGCCTGGCTGGCGGTGTTGCGCACCCGGCTGACGCTGCGGCGGTCGACCTCCACGCCCAACTGCGCGGCGATCCCCTCGGCGATGTATTCCGACTGGTTATACCCCCTCCGGCAACGCTTAAAGGGGTGCAGCGGCAGCGGAACGACCACCTCCACGTCGTCGTAGAGTCCGCTTTCACGCAGATACCGCCCGTACCACGCGCCCATCTCCCGGGCCGTGCGCCACGCCCCGCGGTACTTGAAGCCGTGGATCAGCCACCGCCAGCCGCTCGCGCGGACGAAGAACAGAAAGCCCGAAGCCTGACAGACGGGGACCATGCCCCAGCATCGGCGCACCACGGGGTTGTCGGCCTCGCGCCAGTAGCCCGTCAGCGGCGCCGTGGCGCGGCACAAGGTGCAGACCGTGCGTTCGCCGCGCGTAAGCGGCTCCCCGCAGACGGCGCAGCGGGGCGGGAACAGCAGCGACGCGACATCGCGGACGAGGTCATTGAGGATCGACATTGACGACGACGGTGATCGACTTGAACGCCGGGTTTCCGGCAAAGGTTTTCAGCTCGGCCGCGAGCAGTTCGCGGGCGCGGGCCGAAGAGGCGCCGCTCTCGATTTTCAGCAGAAGGCCCACGAGGTATTCGCCGCGGATGCGGTCGACGGGCGGGGTCATCGGCCCCAGCAGACGGCGGCCGAAACGGGTGCGCAGGCGTGCGGCGAGGTCCATGACCCCGTTTCGGAGCACCGAAGGGTCGCGGTGGCGCAGCGTGAGCGACGTGAGCCGCGCATAGGGCGGATAGAAAAAGGCTTTGCGCTCGGCGAGCTGTGCGCGGGCCATCCCCTCGAAATCGCCCGCCGCGACCTGCCGGATCACGGGATGCCCCGGTTCGGAGGTCTGGATCACCACCTCGCCCCCGTCGTCGCGCCGTCCGGCGCGGCCCGCCACCTGCATCATCAGCTGGAAAGCCCGTTCGGCGGCCCGGAAATCGGGGTTGTTCAGCAGGTTGTCGGCATTGAGGATGCCGACGAGCGACACCCCCGCGAAGTCGAAACCCTTGGTGATCATCTGCGTGCCGACCAGAATATCGGTCCGGCGGGCCTCGAAATCGGCGATGATGGCGCTGAACGCCTTTTCGGAGGTCACGCTGTCCCGGTCCAAACGGGCAACCCGCGCTTCGGGGAAAATCCGGGAAATCTCCTCCTCGACCTTCTCGGTCCCGAAGCCCATCGGGAGCACATCGGTGACCTTGCACGAAGGGCACTTCGCCGGCACGTCCTCCGTATGGCCGCAGTAGTGGCAGACGAGTTTCCGCCCGCCCTTGTGGTAGGTCAGCGTCACGTTGCAGTGGGGGCAGCGGGCCGTCCAGCCGCACTCGGAACACGCGACGTAGGGCGAAAACCCGCGGCGGTTCTGAAACAGCATCACCTGCCCGCCCCGGTCGAGGGTCTCGCCGATCCGGTCCAGCAGGAGTTTGTTGAAATGGCCCTTGCGCTCGCCGCGCCTGGCGGCGCGCAGGGTGTCGGAAACGAGGATTTCGGGCGGGCGGGCGTCGCCGTAACGTTGGGTCAGCTCCGCGCGCCCGTATTTGCCCGACGCGGCGTTGAGCCACGTTTCGAGCGACGGCGTGGCGCTGCCCAGCAGCGTCCGGCCCCCCGTCAGGCGCGCCATCACCACGGCGCAGTCGCGGGCGTTGTAGCGCGGCGCAGGCTCCGTCTGCTTGTAGCTGGCGTCGTGCTCCTCGTCGACGACGATCAGCTGCAAATGCTTCAGCGGCAGGAAGACCGACGACCGCACGCCGACCACGAACTCGCCCCCGTCGGAGCGGTTCAGCCGCAGGTAGGTCTCCGTGCGGCGGCGGTTGGTGAGTTTGGAATGGTACGGAGTGACGCGGCTGCCGAAGATGCGCTCCATGCGCTCGATCAGCTGCGCCGTAAGGGCGATTTCGGGCACCAGCAGCAAAACATCGCCGCCCCGGGAGAGCACCTCGGCGATCAGGTGGATGTAAATCTCGGTCTTGCCCGAACCGGTGACGCCCTGCAAAAGAGCGGTGGTTTTCCCGGCGGCGAACTGTTCGCGCAGGGCGTTCAACGCCGTCAGCTGGTGCGCCGTCAGCTCCGGAAGGCGGAAGGCCGACCCGCCGCGCTCGACCGAACGTTCGCGCTGGGTGCAGACGATGTATTTCTTGCGCTCGAGGGCGTGCAGCACGGCATAATCGGCCCGGAGCAGGCGGCGGGCCACCTCGCCCGTCGCGATGCGCGTTTCGTCGCCGGCCGCAGCCAGCTCGAGCAGCGCCTCGTACTGCTTCGGGGCGCGCCGTTCGATCTTCTCGCAGACTTCGTGAAAACGCCCCTCGTCGCGGAGTTCCGCAGCCAGCGACACGTAACACTCGGTGCGGGGACGGAACTCGTCGCCGGAGAACTCCTCCTCCGTGTCGCCCGAAGGCTTCATCAGCGCAGGCAGCGCCACGCGCATCACCTCCCCCAGGGAGCACATGTAGTACGAGGCGATCCACTCCCACAGCGACATCTGCTGCGCCGAGAGCAGAGGCGCATCGTAGAGCACGCGCTGGATCGGTTTGACGGTTTTGAAATCGGGCCGGCGGTCGTGGACCCGCCACACGATGCCCGTATAGAATTTGCGTGCGCCGAACTGCACCGCCACGGCCTGCCCGGCCGCGACGTCCGTGCCTCCGGGCACGGCAAACGTGTAGACGGGCTGCGCCAGCGGAAGAACTATGTCGGCGTAGAGCTGCATCAGCCCTTCCCGATTGTCTGGAATCCCTTCCCGTAGACGCCCATGACCGATCCGACGGTCATAAAGGCCTCGGGGTCGATGGTCTTGACGAATTTGAGGATCATCGAGGTCTCCCGCTTGCGGCAGACCACCATGACGATTTTGGACTCCTTTTTCGAATACCACCCCTGCGAGTCGATGAGCGTCACCCCGCGGTGGACGTTGTCGACGATCGCCTGGGCCATTTTCTCGTAGTCGTGCGTGACGATGAAGACCTGGCTCGACTGCTGGTTTCCGGCCATGATCATATCGACCGTATAACCCACGACGGCCGTCATCACGTAGCCGTAAATCACGGCGCTGATGCCCATGCCCACCAGCAGGGCCGAACCGATGATGACGAAATCGGAGTAGATGAGGATTTTGCCGTAGCTGACCGTGCGGTACTTGTTGATGATCATGGCCACGATGTCCGTGCCGCCCGTCGAGCCGCCCTGCGAGAAGCAGAGCGCGATGCCGGCGCCGGCCAGGATACCGCCCATGACGATGGCCAGCAGGTTGTCGACCCCGAGGAAGTTGCCATCGGGAAGCACCTCCTGCCAGAAGTTCATGCCCAAGGAGATGATCACCACGCAGAAGATGGTCTTGAGACCGAAATTCCACCCCACGATAAATCCGGCGACCAGCAGCAGGACGGCATTGATGATGAAAACCATCGTACCGATCTGCAGGTCGATTCCCGCCGTCGAGAGCGCATTGCACAGCACGAGCGACAGACCTGCGGCGCCGCCGCCGACGCCGCCGGCCGGGAGGATGCAGCCGATCCAGCCGAAAGAGTACATCAGCATGCCGACAGCCATCAGAACATACTCCTTGACGGGTTTGAGCACGATGTCGGGATTGATGGGTTTCATAACGAAGGGGGTTATTCGGGGTTTGCCTCCGCAAAGGCGGCGCAGGCCGGACGCAGAGCCGGGTCCACCCGCGTTCTGCCGAGGCGCAGCCTACCTCTGCCGAAGTTTGTCTGCGGCAAAGGTAGTAAAAATTTCGCCTTGGTATACATTGCGTTCCTCCAATCTTTTTTCGAGCATCGCGAGCAGCTGCTCGTTGCGCACGAGGCCCCAGTTGCGGCCGTAATGGTAGCGCGGCGGAGCCTCCGAGGCGAAACGTTCGACGACCACGCCGGGACGCAGCCGGCGGAGGATTTCGACGAACAGGTCGATGTACTCCTCCGGCTCCCAGAAGCGGAAACGCTCCGGTACGGCGTCGTACTCGGCGGCCATCGGCGTCGCGCGGAAAACCTGCAGCTGGTGGAACTTCACGGTCGTGAGCGGCAGGGCGTTGATCCGCTCCACCTGGTCGAGCAGCATCGCGTCGGTCTCGCCGGGAAGTCCGAGGATGAAGTGCGCGCCGACGTGCAGGCCCCTCGCGGCGGTCATCTCGACGGCGCGGCGGGCGCACGCGAAGTCGTGGCCCCGGTTGACGGCCCGGAGCGTGGCGTCGAAGGTCGATTCGATGCCGTATTCGAGGGCGACATACCGATCCCGGGCCAGCCCGGCGAAGTAATCGAGCTTGCGCTCGTCGACGCAGTCGGGGCGCGTGCCGACGACGATTCCCGCCACGCCGGGATGCGCGAGGGCCTCATCGTAAAGCCTCTTCAGCCGCTCCAGCGGGGCGTAGGTGTTGGAAAAAGCCTGGAAATAGACCAGGTAGCGCTGCGCCGAACGGTAGCGGTTGCGGTGGAATTCGATCCCCTCGGCGATCTGCTGCCCGACGCTCTTCGAGGGCATGCAATAAGAAGGGGTGAACGCTCCGTTGTTACAGAACGTACACCCTCCCTCTCCGATCGTCCCGTCGCGGTTGGGGCAGGTGAAGCCCGCATCGACGGAAAGTTTCTGCACCCGGCAGCCGAACAGACGGCGGAAGTACCCCGCATAGGAGTTGAACCGCCTCGTATCGCCCCACGGGTAAGTCATCGCTACAAACCCCAGTCCGAAGGGTTATAGGAACTCTTCGGCGCGTTGGGCACGTTGGCGAAGAACTGGAATCCGGTCAGCGCTTCCAGATCGGAAACCTTCATCATATCCTTCGCCTGCGGCTTATGGCCTTTTTCCATATTGTGGCGCAGCACGAACGCCGCACACTTAAGCTCGTCCGCCCGGCAGTCCCGGACCGACTTGCGCGTAGAACCGCTCTTAGTCCGCAGGATCAGGTAGTAGAACATCGAAGGACGGGTTACGTCGTTGCGCCCGCCGAAAGAGATCTTCGCCGGGGAGCAGCTCTGCCCGTAGGCGTCGGTGAAAGGCTTGAAATACGTTCCGACCACGATGTAGGTCGTGTCGGCGCACATCGACAAACGCCTCCAGGTTGTTCCAGGCGCCGCCGCCGGTATTGAAACTGCCGGAATACTGCGGAGCGATGTTGGTGTAATAGAAGACCTGCTTGTTGACCTCGCGGGTTACGAGGCGCTCGGCCGAACCGAGCATGTGTCCCTTGTTGCAACCGCCTCCGGTAGACTTGCTGCTGCACTGGATATTGGACGGAATCTTCGGATCACGCCCGTAAGCATCGGTGCGGTCCGTGTTTTTCACCTCGTAGCAGGCATGACGCGGAGCGGAGACCCACAGCGGACAATGATTTTCAGCGCTGAAGCAAACCGTATAGTTACGCGCTTTGTGGCCGCCTACCGAAAAGTCGGGGCAGATGTGATAGGCGTAATAGTAGTCGCTGTTCGCAACCTCGACCGGCAGTTCGGGCCAGCCCGAATACTTGGCCGAACCCGTATTTCCGCCGCCGCCGTCCGACGAGGTGGTGAAGGTCGCCGCGGCGCTGGTGTAGGTCTGCCCGCCCCAGTCGGCGCAGAGCGCGAATTCATAGGTCGTGCCGGGCGTCAGGCCGGTCAGAGCCGCCGTCTTGGTTCCCGTTCCCGTCGGAACGTTTACCCGGTCATAGCTGCCCGACGAAGCCGGCTTATACCGGAAATAGACGTCGTAGTCGGCCGTATCTTCGAAATTGAACGTACAGCTCAGCGTCGCCTCGGTCTTGGTCACGCCCGACGCCGCAGGAGTTCCGAAAGCGGGCCGTTCGGGATCGGGGTCGGGCATGTCGTCCTGCCCAGTTTTGAAGACCGCCCCTGCGCTCTGAACCCGTCCGGTCGACAGGCCGGCATAGGCGAAAACCACGTAGCTCGTTTCGGGCTGAAGCCCGGTCAGCGTGGCGGCAATGCCGGTGCCGTCAACCGCGGAACCCGCCACATCGGCAAACGCGCCGATTTTATTGTCGACAACGGCAGCATAGGAAAAACCCACGCTCGTGTTTTCGAGCACGCCCTCGCCGAAACGAGTCTGGCAGCTCAACCCGACCGTCGTGCCGTTGACCTCGGCCACAGGCGTCAGGAACCAGTCCGTTCCGGTCTCCGTCTTTTCATCCCCGCAGGAGGCGAAGGCCACGGTAAGGCCCAGAAGCAGAAATGCAAAAATTTTCTTCATTTTGATATAAATATGTTATTCCTTGTTTTTTGAATCCATCCAAATCGTCACCGGCCCGTCGTTGACCAGCTCGACCTGCATGTCGGCGCCGAATTCGCCCGTGGCGACCCCGCGGCCGAGCAGCTCGGCGACCCGGGCCGTAAACCGTTCGTAAAGCGGGCGAGAAACGGCTTCGGGGGCCGCCTTGATATAACTCGGCCGGTTGCCCTTGCGGGTCGAGGCCTGCAACGTGAACTGGCTCACGACCAGAATTTCGCCGTCTGTCTGCACCACGTCGAGGTTCATCACCCCGGCTTCATCGTCGAAGATACGCAGGCGCACGAGTTTTCCGGCGAGGTACTCGATGTCCTCGTCGGTGTCGTCGCACCCGACGCCGAGCAGCACCAGCAGTCCCGCCCCGATCCGGGAGCAGACATCGCCGCCGATAGCGACGGAAGCGTGTTTTACACGCTGAATGAGCAATCGCATGGCAGGGATATTCAGAGGTTTTCGAAATAGGTCCACAGGTTGTCGCCCGCAGGCACGGGAGCCGTGACCGAGAGCGGCTCGCGACGCACCGGATGCTCGAATTCGACACGGCGCGAGTGGAGCGAGATGCCGCCCCCGGGCAGGGAGCGCCGGGCGCCGTATTTCAGGTCGCCGCGGATCGGACACCCGATCTTCGACAACTGGGCGCGGATCTGGTGGTGACGCCCCGTCAGCAGCTCCACCTCGACGAGCGTATAGTTGGTCCCCGCCCCCAGCGTTTCGTAACGCAGGCGCGCCTCCTTGGCGCCGGGCTTCGGCCCGTCGCAGGCCCGCGAGCGGTTGGTGCGGGCGTCGCGCAGGATGTAGTGGCGCAGTTCGCCGCTTTCGGGGTCGGGCGTCCGTTCGGTCAAGGCCCAGTAGACCTTGCGGATGCGGCCCTCGCGTATCATCTCGTTGAGCCGCGTCAGGGCCTTCGAGGTCTTGGCGAACAGCACCGCGCCGCTCACCGGACGGTCGATGCGGTGCACCACGCCGAGGAACACGTCGCCGGGCTTGGCGTCGCGGCGTTTGACAAAGGCCTTTATCTGGTCTTCGAGCGCGCTTTCGCCCGACGGATCGGGCTGCACCAGATCGCCGCAGCGTTTATTGACGATCAGCAGATGATTGTCTTCGTAGAGGATATCTTCGGGAGTGAACATTTTTCGGGTATTTCTAAAAGCGGCCTGTACTTCAACGCAACGTTTCCCCGCCGTCGGCGGGCCGCGCCGCCGAAGCCGGTATCTCGGACATGCTCGCTGCGGATCAGAGCACGAACGTGAAGGGCAGCAGCAGCGCC
>ERZ827197.2389-NODE-2389-length-12566-cov-3.624970_pt1 | contig 12566 bp, 10 predicted proteins | sample MGYA00519867_ERZ827197 | MGnify/ENA primary metagenome ERZ827197 (study PRJEB31778, sample SAMEA3449278) | human gut metagenome | biome: human gut; feature: human-associated habitat; material: faeces | place: United Kingdom | collected 2010/2012 ...
CTTTCTGAACCTTTTTTACAAAATCCTTATCAATATCTTCCATACAATGCGTTGCGAGTTCTGCCGGGTCTGATGAATTCAGATATCTTGCCGGAATGATAACATCTGTATCTACATTATCGCCATACTTAAATACTCTGCCTTCTGCTTTCATGTTGTTCCTCCATTCTGATACGATTCTTATAATCCAAGGTCTGACGGCTGGCTGATTTTACCTGTAACCGCACTTGCTGCTGCAACTGCCGGGCTCGCAAGATAAATTTCAGAGTCTACATGTCCCATACGTCCTACAAAGTTACGGTTAGTTGTAGATACACAGCGTTCTCCTTCTGCAAGGATACCCATATAACCGCCAAGACATGGTCCGCAGGTCGGTGTGCTGACTACTGCGCCCGCACGGATAAATGTCTGAACCAGTCCTTCTTCGATTGCCTGCATATAAATCTTCTGTGTTGCCGGAATAACAATAACACGCAGTCCCTTTGCCACTTTTCTGCCTTCTAAAATCTTTGCCGCACAGCGTAAATCGTCAATACGTCCGTTTGTGCAGGAACCGATAACGACCTGGTCAATCTTAATGTCGTCAAAGCTTCCTACTACATGTGTATTTTCAGGAAGATGCGGAAAAGAAACCGTCGGTTCAATTTCTGATAAATCAATATTGATAACCTGTTCGTACTCTGCATCGTCATCTGCTGTATATTCTACAAACGGTCTCTTTGAATGTTCCTTCATATATGCTCTTGTCAAATCGTCAACCGGGAAGATGCCGTTCTTTCCGCCGGCTTCGATTGCCATGTTTGCAATCGTAAAACGGTCGTCCATTGTCAGATTGGCAATGCCGTCTCCTGTAAATTCCATAGACTTATACAGCGCGCCGTCTACGCCAATCATGCCGATAATATGTAAAATAACATCTTTTCCGCTGACCCACTTCTTTGGCTTGCCTGTCAGTACAAATTTAATTGCAGACGGTACTTTAAACCAGGCCTTGCCTGTTGCCATGCCGGCAGCCATATCCGTTGAACCTACACCTGTAGAAAATGCGCCGAGCGCACCGTATGTACAGGTATGTGAATCCGCACCGATAATAACGTCGCCTGCAACCGTAAGTCCCTGTTCCGGAAGCAGTGCATGTTCAATACCCATCTGTCCCACTTCAAAGTAATTTGTAATATCATGCTTCATCGCAAATTGTCTGACACATTTGCAATGCTCGGCAGACTTAATATCCTTATTCGGTACAAAATGGTCCGGTACAAGTGCAATCTTATCCTTATCAAATACAGTTTTTACTGTCATCTTATCCATCTCATGAATTGCAACCGGAGATGTAATATCATTTCCAAGTACAAGGTCTAAATCCGCTTCAATCAGCTGTCCTGCCTTTACTTCTGAAAGACCTGCGTGTGCCGCAAGAATCTTTTGTGTCATAGTCATTCCCATGAACCTGTTCCTCCATTTCTTTTTCTATTGACTTCTATTGACTAATTATAGCCGTATCCTGTAAAATTTGTAAAGAGAATTATTTAAATAACTATAATTCCTTTTTGGAATATGTTTCTGTTCAGAGCCAGGCAGATTTTCAAGCATATTTGTGAACCATGCTCGCATGAGTGAACAAATATGGCTGAAAATCTATTTGGCGGATACGCCACACCGACAAAATGTGCAACATTTTGGAGGCTGGCTCTGAACAATAACTGGAATATTGATACATTCCCTAATGCCTGTTCAAAATATAAGGAGAGCGCCATGAATTCACAATCCATAAAAACCTTTATTACCCTTGCCAAATTAAACAGTTTTTCGCAGACCGCCACTTCCCTCTACATTTCCCAATCCACCGTAACAAAGCGTATCTGCGAGCTGGAAAAGGAAGTCGGAAAGCCGCTGTTTTACCGCGATAAAAAACATGTTTCACTTACGGAAGACGGTCGTATTTTCTTAAAATATGCCACACGTATTGTTGAACTGGAGGAAGCCTCTTTAAAGGAAATGCACTCCTCCGTCACTTACGAAAACAGTCTGCGCATCGGCTCGACCAATTCCATTTATGAATGTCACCTGTTTCCGCTGATTTCTGACTTTGAAAGCGCTTCTAAAAAACACTCTGTCAAAGTCACGATTGGTCATTCTTCCGATATGATCCAGCTGTTAATGGACGGCATTTTAGACTGTGTCTTTACATCAGTCCCGCTGGTACGCGCAGGCTTTGAATGTCACCATTTTCACACGGACAATCTTGTGCTTGCGACCGGTTATGATAATATGCTGCATGCGGACGGTATCCGAAAAGAAGAACTGACTTCTATTAAATATATGATGTGTAACTTTGCACTCAATGACGTTGGGGAATTTATCCGGAATCTCTTTCCGACACACTATCAGTTTAAGTTTGAAATTGACAACAGCACCAAACTGATTCCCTATCTGATTAACACAACCGGTTACAGCTTTCTGCCCGACAAAATGATCGAACAGGAGCTTGCAGATAAAAAACTGCGTACGATTCCTCTTCTGGATTTTGAAACACCGAAAATTAACAGCTATTATATAGGAAGTTTAAGAAGTAAAGAACTGTGGACAAAGCTGCTGCACAAGTAAAGTTTAGAACCACAGCCGCTCTTTACACAGCATTTTCCCGTATCGCATATCGCGCTCCCGGGTGCAAAAAGAGAGCCGGTTTAGATGAACTCTAAACCGGCTCTCCCGCCCCTGCCAAGGATTTGCTCACATATCCGCACCGAAATCCTTGAAGAATCGGAATGACGTGATTCGAACACGCGACCTCTTCGTCCCGAACGAAGCGCTCTACCAAGCTGAGCCACATTCCGATATGCTGCTAATTGATGAATCAATTGATTATGTATCGCTGCAACGATATTTAGTTTAATACATGTTGTTATAAATGTCAAGCATTTTTTATTTTGTTTTTTATTTTTGTTTTACATTTTTTTGATAATAAACAGATAACACAGAATACATAGAAGACATATTTATTTCATAATATGGACTTCTTTTGGTCACATTTATGCCGTATTATAAATATCGTTGAAAGGCTATAAGCTTTTTTCATACACTTTTTCATATTTTTATACAAGCGGAGGGAAGGTCCTTTATATAGCTTCCCACTATGACCGCCCCTTTGCTTGTAAACACTTTCCCCTATTAATAGCGGCGGGTCTGCATTATGCAGCCCGCCGCACCTATTTACACATTATTCATCCGTAATTCACTTTAATACTTACCAAAATCCCCATCTAAAGAAATAATCTGCTCATTAATTCCGAGGTGAACTTTGTCAGCTGTGCCGCTGCCTTGTTAAAGTTATTCAGGCTTAATCCCGGCACTTTTAAATCAGGATTTTGTAAAACAACCGACTCTGCAATGACAATCTCACCGATTAAATCCATGAGCATATCCATTTTTGCCACATTTACACTGATAAATGTCTGCGCCGCCGGTTTTTCCTTCCGGGTTTTTGCCAGCTGTTTTGGCTTTCCCGGTTCTTTTGTCTTAATAACATAATCGCCGGGCTTTGGTTCTTCGCTTTTTTTTGCTTCCTGTTCCTTCTGCACCCGTGCTTCAATGGTTTCCACATCGGAATCCAGGTCGATAACCTTTCCGTTATTGACAATCACCGGCGCTTCAAAGCCTTTAATGTATTCATCCGGCGTACACTCTGTAATGTCAATTTTTTCAACACCCGACCCGTCAATCAGCTTTTCAATTTCCTCCTTACTGCTCTGGGTCTGCAGCATCATCTGGAAACCGTCTGCTAAAATCACATCTGCCGAAGCTTCATTCGTAACAATGTCCTCCGGCTTATATAAAATATCCTCCGCAATTTCTTTTAACGAATACACTGCCGTGTATGCCCTCAGATTGCTCATCTGCGTATCCGCACGGTAGAAAATGTGAATCCTGTAAAACTTACTGTTTTCTGTTGCTACCGGTGCAATATAAAACTGCTTTGGCGGCTCCTGCACATTTGCCGGCGGCAGTTCTTTACCATCCTCCGTTGCTTCATTTTTAATTTTTTTCAAAAAGACATCCAGTTCATCAATCAGTTCTTTGGCATCACCGTCCGGGTCACCCCCGTCCCTGATTTTATCAAATTCTGCCGATATAAAATCCGACACCTGAAAAATGTGTTCTACCAGCTCCATGTGCGGAACGTTGTCCGGCTTGGATTCCCTGATAAAATAAAACACATCTTCCAGCTTATGCGCAAGCTTCATAATGTCATCAAACATCATAATCCCTGACGAACCTTTAATGGTGTGCATGACTCTGAAAAACTCATTGATATCTGCTTCACCAAAGCTGTCCGCGTCCTTTTTTTCAAGGGTTGTCGCTTCCAGCTGTTCAAGCAGCTGTCCGTTTTCATACAGATACATATCCAGCATGCCGTCTGCACTAAAATCTTCTGCCATTTCTTCTCCTCCTGTGATATTATATCAGTTTCAATTTCTTTAACACATTTTTTAATTTATCCAGATCAACCGGCTTCGCACAATAAACCGTGCAGCCCATTTCAAAGGCTTTTCTTACATTTTTTTGTTCATTTAATGCCGTCATCATAATAATCTTTACGCGGTCATCGCCTTCGATACCACGCTGTTTTTCCATATTCCGGATAGTATTTAAGACCTGATATCCATCCATGACCGGCATCATGACATCTAAGCAGATTAAGTCATACGGCTGTTCATCTTCCAGCGCCATCATATACGCTTCAACCGCTTCCATGCCATCTACCGTGCCGTCACAGTCCCCATATGCCGACATAAAATTCATCATAAACTTTCTGCTTGCAAAATCATCCTCAACAATTAAAATTCTCATTTTTGCACCCTCTTTTCCATCTATATTTTATCTGACTGTTTCCAGACAATCATACGTTTTTTGTGCAATCTGCGTTAATTCTGCCTGCTGCTGTACTGCTCCAATATCATATGCCGCTTTTGGCATGCCATATACAATACAGCTGGCTTCGTTCTGCCCGATTGTTTTTGCTCCTGCCCTTCTCATCTCAAGCAATCCCTTTGCGCCGTCATTTCCCATTCCTGTAAGGATAATGCCAACCGCCCCCGCTCCTGCTGCTTTTGCTACCGACTCAAAGAGGACATCTACTGACGGACAGTGTCCGTTGACTTTCGGTCCGCTTCTGCATTCCACCTGATATTCACCGTTGACTTTTAACAGCCGCATATGGGCATCTCCGGGGGCAATTAACACCTGTCCCGGCACAACCCTGTCCCCGGTTTTTGCTTCCCGTACCACCACGCGGCACTGGTTATTTAACCGCTCCGCATACATTTTGGTAAATCCCGGCGGCATATGCTGCACAATAACCGTTCCCGGTATATCCTGATGAAAACGCCTGACCACCTCATAAATGGCTTCCGTCCCGCCCGTTGATGCACCGATTGCAACAACCGTTCCGGCTCCTGTGCTGTACCTATTCTGCCTGAAACTGTGGCTTCCTACCCGTTTTAGTTTTCCAACCTGTACCGTAGATGCAATTTTTATCTTTGTAATCAGTTCTCCCCTGATAAATTCTGCAATCTGCTCCGCTGTCATTCCTGACGGCTTATTGACAAATTCCACAGCACCTGCCGACATCGCATCAAATACCCTGTCGCTTAATGCGCTGATTACCACGGTCGGCAGCGGATACTGCGGCATCAGTTTCCTTAAAAATTCAATGCCGTCCATTCGCGGCAGTTCAATGTCCAGCGTCATCACATCCGGTTCGTATTTTAAAATGGCATCTCTTGCTTCATAAGGGTCTGAGGCCTGTGCCACAACCTCTAACATTGGGTCTGTTATAAGATTCCGGACTAAAATCTGCCGGAACATCAGGGAGTCCTCTACAATCAGAACTTTTATTTTTTTCATCGTTTTGTATTTCCTCCCTATATTTATTCTTTCCTGAATATGGACGGTCGGACATAAACAAGCGGCACTGCGCTTCTGTCGATATTCTCTGTACTGCCAATAATCAGATAACCGCCCGGCTCTAAAAATTCATAAAGTCGCTGAACCAGTTTTCTCTTGGTCGTTTCGTCAAAATAAATCATGACATTTCTCAAAAAAATCACATGCATTTTTTTCTTAAACGGCAGTGGATTCATCAGATTAAACTGTCTGAAAACCACCTGCTGGCGCAGTTCTTTTTTCACCTGATACATTCCATCGGGCAGCGGCACAAAATAACTGTTCCTCCACCAGACAGGCAGTGTACTAATCTGCTCAGCACTATAAATACCGTTCACCGCGCTGTCCAGTACTTTTCTTGAAATATCCGTTGCCAGCACGGAAGTTTCCCATGCATTATACTCCGGTCCCAAAAAATCTTTGAGTATCATGGCAATCGTATATGGTTCCTGTCCTGACGATGCCGCCGCAGACCATATCCGTAAATCCATTCCAGTCTTTTCCCGTTCTTTTAATTCCGGCAGAATCACATTTTTAAAAAACTCAAAATGTTCAGGTTCCCGCATAAAATATGTGTGATTTGTCGTAAGGATATTTATCAGATTCTGGGCTTCCTGCCCGGTGTAATCTGCTTCCACCCGATCCATATATTCCGTATAACTTTTAAATCCGTTTGCCGCCAGATAATTGGAAAGCCGTCCCTCTACCATGACTTTTTTGTGGTATAAATTAATCCCGTAACGCACCGCCGTATATTTTACAATGCGTGAAAATTCTTCATCTGTCATCGCTTTTCCCCGCTACTTTCTCAGCTGCTTCTCAATCTTTAAAAATACCTCCAGAATATATGGGTCGAACCGGCTTTTACTTCCCTGTTTCATATAAGCTAACGACTCCTCTTTGGTGTACGCACTCCTGTAACACCGGTCTGACAAAATACTGTCATAAACATCCACGATTTTTACAATCCGCGCACTCAGCGGAATATCACTGCCCTTTAAACCGTCAGGATATCCGCTTCCGTCCCAGTCCTCATGATGGGACCGCACCACATCACATGCCACCTTGACAAATGTATTATCCTCTACATCCGGATATGCCGCCCGTATTAATTCATCCCCGTTATCCGTATGGTGCTTCATAATCTCCCACTCTGTTTCCGTAAGCTTTGTGGGCTTATCAAGAATTTCTTTCGGAACGGTCAGTTTTCCGATATCATGTACCGCACCGGCAAGCTCCACTGCTTCAATATAAGTTTTAGAAATCTGGTTTTCATACTTTTCCGTAAAATTTAATGCCTGGGCCAGCAGTCTTGCATTATATGCCACATTTTCCAGATGTTTTGTCATACCGGTTGCATTATTGCCTTCCGTAATCTTTGCCAGTGCCTTTAACAGTCTTTTTTGTTCTTCATCATATTTTTTTGCCTGTTCACTGACAATAATGCTCAGTCTGCGGTTACTGTCTTCAAGTTCCTGCTTCATCTGATACATTTTTAAATGTGTATTAACCCGCATTGCCACTTCGCCATAGTCAAACGGTTTACTGATAAAATCAACCGCCCCCACCTGAAAGCCCTTCATTTTATCATCAAGCTCGCTGGCTGCCGATACAAAGATGACAGGAATATCCTTTGTATCCGGATTTTCTTTTAATAATTCGCAAAACTGGTAACCGCTCATATCCGGCATCATAATATCCAGCAAGATCAGCTGCGGAAGTTCTTTCTGCATCTGACTGACCGCCTCTTTTACGCCTGTTGCAGTCAGCCCCTGATATCCCATTTTTTCAACCATCTTTTTTAATAATCTTGCATTGACTTCCACATCATCAACAATCAAAATTACCGGTATTTGTTTATCATTCTGCTTCATACACCTTCTGCCCCCGGTTCTTTTAGTTTTAAAATTGTACGGATTTCTTCCGAATATCCGATTGCCTGCTTATAATCTTCTTTCCGGACTGCCATCAGCAGACGAAATGTCCTGCTCTTTAATGTCTGCTCCCCGGATTCTGCACAAAGCGTTTTAATATTTTCCGCAAACCCTTCTGCCTTTTCCCAGTTTTCCATCTCGATGCACAAAACCAGTTTTTCCATATTGATGGCAAGTTCCCGCCTGTTAGCTGCGCTTCCATACATATAAACCTGTTCCATCCGGCTCTTTGCCTGCGTTCCCAGCAGATGATTCTTCAAGTTAGAAATATCAAACTCAATATTCTGTTCCTTTTCCTGCTCCACCGCCTGTACAGGTACTTTGACCTTAATTGCACAGCTGAATGTACTGCCCCTGCCCGGTTCACTTTCTACTTCAATATGTCCGTGCATCTGCTCTGCCAGCTGTTTAGTGACATACAGTCCCAGACCCGTTCCGCCGTATCTTCTCGTAATCGAATCATCCGCCTGCGAAAAACTCTGAAACAGCTTCTGCCTGCCCTGCGCATCAATACCGATTCCGGTATCGGTTACAAAAAATGTCAGTTCAACAACATCTTCACGCTGATGTGTTTTATAAACCTCCAGTGTCACCGCCCCCATTGAAGTAAACTTCAATGCGTTGGACAGCAGATTGTTCATAATCTGTGTAATCCTTAATTCGTCCCCGATAACCGTCTGCGGCACGTCTTCTGCTACAAACGCATGAAAATGCAGCCCTTTCTGATTTGCCACTGGCCGGTTGGTATCCATCGCCTGATTGACACAGCTTTTGAATTCAAACGGTTTTTCACAGATTTCAAATTTGCCTGCCTCCATTTTTGAAAAATCCAGCAGATTATTAATAATTTTCTCCATATTGTTACAGCATTGGATAATGATACCCAGTGTGGATTTCTTAGATGGCTCTGTTTCCAGATCCAGCAGATTTTTTACATGACCTTTAATTCCATTGACCGGCGTACGCAGTTCATGGGTAATATTTGCCACAAAACTGTCACGTGCCTTTAAATTCTGCTCCATCTCCTGCTCAACTTTTTTTAATTCACGGATTGCATCTTCTTCATCCTGAATATTCAGCCCTGCTACGGCATTAATCTGTCCGACATCTTCAAAAAACAATTTTGAAAAACGTATCATCACCGGAAAACACGTATTATTCTTACGATATGCCACAGTCTTGATTAACTGTCCCTGTACTGAATTTACATATTCATCATAATTGCAGTTTTCCCTGATTAACGTTGGAAAAATATCTTCAACAGAAATCTTTTTCTTTCCCTGCCGGTAATCCAGTTCCTCTCTTGCAATACCATTCAAAAATGTCACGGTCCCCTGCCCGTCAAATGCAATAATCATCCCCAGATTGTTTTCAAGCAGGGAACGCATTGCCATTGCATCTCCCATAGCGCTGTCCTTCCCTAAAGCCTCATACTTTTCCCCAAAAGTAAAATAATTTTCTAAACACAAGCACAAAAAAAACTAAATTTATTATACAATATTCATTTTTATTTATCAATATCTAATTACTTATGTTTTAATACTATTTTATTTATAAATTTGATTCTACGGTACTTTTGTGCTAAACTAATGCTATTATATTGAGGAGGTCATTTGAACAATTATGAAAATCGCAGTTGTCGGTGCCGGATATGTGGGGTTGTCAAACGCCATTTTACTTGCCCAGCACCATGAAGTCTATTTAATAGATATTATCCAGGATAAAATTGACAAAATTAATCAGCGGATTTCTCCTTTTGCAGATAAAGAAATCGAAGAATATCTTTCCGGTCACCCGTTGCAGTTGACTGCAATAACGGACGGATGTTCTGTCTATAAAGCTGTGGATTATGTCATTATCTCCACACCCACAGACTATGACTCAAAAAAAGATTATTTTGACACCAGTTCCGTAGAACGGGTTGTATCGGATGTGCTATCCTGCGGCTCTAACGCCGCAATTGTCATCAAATCAACGGTTCCTGTCGGATACACCCGTGAGTTAATTGCCAAAATCGGATATGAAAAAATCTTATTTTCACCGGAATTTTTACGGGAAGGCAGAGCATTATACGACAATCTCTATCCAAGCCGGATTATCGTAGGCTGCGACAGTGAACAGCCGGATTTATTAAACTGTGCCAAAAAATTTGCCGGACTGTTAAGCGAAGGTGCAATTAAAACCGACATTCCGGTGCTTTTTACAAAAACAACTGAGGCAGAATCAATTAAATTATTCGCCAATACCTATCTCGCACTCCGCATTTCTTTCTTTAACGAATTGGATACCTTTGCAGATGTGCGCGGATTAAATTCCAAACAGATTATTGAAGGTATCGGACTGGACCCGCGAATCGGCAGACATTACAACAATCCATCCTTTGGATACGGCGGCTACTGTCTGCCAAAGGACACCAAACAGCTGCTTGCCAACTACAAAAACGTGCCAAACAACATTATGTCGGCGATAGTTGCCGCCAACAGTACGCGGAAGGATTTTATTGCAGAGCGCATTTTAGATATGAATCCAAATGTTGTCGGACTGTTCCGCCTTGCAATGAAAACCCATTCAGACAACTACCGTCAAAGCTCCATCCTCGGTATTATGGAACGTATCAAGGCGCAGGGAGTGGAAGTTATTATCTACGAACCATCCATTGATACAGATAAGTTCTGTAATTCTAAAGTGATAAAAAATCTGGATGAATTTAAGAAAGCTTCTGACGTCATCGTCACGAACCGCTACGATTCTGTTTTAGACGATGTAAAAGATAAAGTCTATACAAGAGATATTTATCTGCGCGATTAAGAGCGAAAAAAATGAAGTATTTTTTGTCCCGTGTTACTTGACGACAAAAAATACTTCATTTTTTCATTACCGCAGTCGCATCTCCAGTGTCAGCTTATTTTCATGCACTACTGCCTCTGCCAGACTGCCACAGATAACCGGCATGGAAGGCGGGAGGTGTCCGATACTTACGTCCATAATGACCGGCACGTGATATTCCCTTACAATGCCCATCACCGCTTCGTACTGGTCTAAGCCCATCATTTCCTGTCCAAACTGCAACGGACGTCCTATCAGAAATCCCTTGGTATTCTCAAACCAGCCTGCCTGCTTCATATGCCACATGGCACGGCGGATACTCATCACATTCAAATCACAGCTTTCCAGAAACCATAAAATGCCGTCATCACGGTATTTTTTCTGAAACTCTGCCACCTTATCAAACGATGTCCCTGTAAGATTTACAAGGCAGTCCATACAGCCGCCAAGCAGCCTGCCCGATACCCGTGTCTGTGTTGTTACCGTACCATCCTCACTGTATACCCTCAGTACGGACTTTTCCGTGGCATGATACGGTGCTGTCGGATTTTCTTCGGATTTTAAAGATTCTTTTTCCCATAAATCGTAATCCGTTATTGTAATCTTTCTTTCAGGCATTTTTTTCTGTCCATCAGCTGCACTTTCACGTTCTGTTCCGCTGTTACCTGCCGTTTCTTCCAATGTACCCGTCAGTACCCCGAAAGCATCCTGCACTGCCCTGTGCCACGGCTTCATGCCGAATGCACCCACACATGGCGCATAAAGGGATGCTGTATCTGCCATTGTCGTCTGCAAAAAAGTGAAATTCGTATTGTCCGAATAGCCCGCAAACCACTTCGGCGGTGCTTTTTTTATCGCTTCCCAGTCGATATACGGCAGGATCTCGCACATCAGTTCACCGCCGCCACAAGATAACAGAATATTATTTTCGGGGGTTTCATACATCTGCTGTAATTCTGCCGCACATTTTTGTGGTGTATTACTGATACCGATCCCCTCTGCCGCGTAGCAGTTGGGTCCAAGCATCGTCTGATAGCCCATTTCATGAAATGCAGCCAGTGCGCTTTCAAATGCACTTTTATACGGTTCAGTGGCACACCCGAAGGACGGCGCCACAAATCCGATTGTTCCGTTTTTCTTTAAATATGCTGGATATCTCATTCTATCTGATCCACTCTTTCTCAATCCGTCCACTCACCAATTTTCGCCGTGTATGTCCAGAAAAGCCTTGCTTTCCTGGACTGTCGGGCGTTCGCCCTATCAGCAGAAACCATCAAAAAGAGCTTTGTGCTAGCACAGCTCTTTTTTCTGCTTTCAGCTGGCACGGCTCATTGCTTGCGCACATTATTTCATAAACCCGTTAATAATCTGTTCCTCTGCCTGTGCTTCCGTTAATCCGAGTGTCATCAGCTTGATTAACTGATCACCGGCAATTTTTCCGATTGCTGCTTCGTGTACCAGACTTGCATCCAGATTGTTGGCTTCCAATGACGGAACTGCCTTGACATGACCGTTATCCATCAGAATCGCATCACATTCTGTATGACCATAGCATTGATTATTTCCGCAGATATTTGAATTGAACACCTGCTTGGATTCACCCTTGGCAACAGAACGTGAAATCACATTGGCACTGGAGTCTACACCGTTTAACTCTACCGTAAAATTCGTTTCTGCCGTCTGGCGTCCGTGTGTCATAATCTTTTCCTTGATAACAAGCGTTGCACCGTCTGCCAGATCTGCCTTTGTATCGCGCACCGTGGAATCCACACCCTTAATCTGGGTCGTTTCCATTTCCATATAGCCGCCGTCTTCAATATGCACAATCGTCGTCGGATTTAGAATACGCTCACCTGAACC